>Ga0115549_1000010_pt1 | contig 300834 bp, 309 predicted proteins | sample COGITO_mtgs_1004_2_FD_87176 | JGI IMG/M metagenome (GOLD analysis project Ga0115549, IMG submission 87176) | Pelagic marine microbial communities from North Sea - COGITO_mtgs_100430 | ecosystem: Environmental > Aquatic > Marine > Epipelagic | place: Germany:Helgoland, sampling site Kabeltonne...
AACGTGATCACCGCACGAGGTTGGTCGTGAGTCCGGAACTTCTCCTCGAAAAACTTCTGCGTTCCGGCAGCAAAGAGCGCCTCGCCCATTTTTACATTTTCCAGGGTCGTGGCCTCGATACGGAAGCTCAGAAAACCTGGGCCAAGACCTTCGTGCGTCGCTACTGGAGTGAGATCGAAAAACGCAAAGCACTCCCCAACGATATCCTCAACGACTCCGACCTCTTATGGGTGAGACCCTGGGATGAGGAAGAGCAAGAAATCCGTGATGAATACGTCGTCGCAGATCTCAAAGCGCTCACGACATTTTTAGGCTACCGCAGCCTCGGAGGTCAGCGCCGTTTCGTGGTACTGGAAGAGATGCATCGTCTGTCGGCCACCGTCGCCAATCGCATGCTCAAAATCCTCGAAGAGCCGCACGGAGATGTGACCTACTTGGGACTCAATCCCATGGGCGTGAAGCTGCTGCCCACCATCGAATCGCGCGCGCTCAGTCATGCGCTCGCTTGGCCCACCAAAATTCTTAGCACACCGCTCGTCACAGAACTGCAAACCAAGATGCAGGGTGATTATCCTCTGGCGCGTTTCCTCGAAGACGCAAAAAAATCTTGGGCCCTGGAAGACCTCTTGAAGCAACTCTTGGCCTATGAGCAGCAGAACGATGGTCCGATTGCGTTAAAACAGGAATTGTTGACGCTCGTGAAAGGTCGCCAGAAAGCCCAAGTTTTCAACCAAGGTGCGGGCCCTCAACTGCAAGGCCTATACGTCTATTTAACTCATCGTTTCCGCAGCGGTCGTTGACTTCTCCTCCCCCGACAGCGACCATGAGTGGCTTAGCCCAACCGTGGAAAACTTATGGATTCATCCTCATCTGACACTCCGCAAAGCGCGGACGAAAATATGATCGAAACGCCCCCGTCAACTGTTCCTGAAATTCAGGAGCCGTCCGAGCCGTTGCACGAACATGATATTTCCGACAACGACCTCTCCGCCAAATTTCATGACGGCCAGATTCTGCGTTTCGTCCGTGTGCGTTTTCCGGGCAACAACAAGCCCATGCCGTTTTACATCGGCAACATCGATTACCACTACGGCCAGAAAGTCGTCGCGATGTCCGAGAAGGGCATGGCGGTGGGTTTCGTGAATTCCTTTGCCTACGAAGTGAAGTTCCACCGCGGCCTGCTCCCGATCCGCAGTATCGTGAAGTTCGCCTCGGCTGAAGATGGCCAGGCCGATGAAGAAATTTTCCGCGAAGAGCGACGCCTGCGCGAGATCGTCGATCGCATGATCGAAAAGAGCCAGCTCGACATGGTGGTCACACAAGTCGAACTCACTCAGCTCGGCAAAAAAGCCATCTTCTCTTTCACCGCTCCAACGCGCGTGGATTTTCGCGGTCTCGTCCACGAGATCGTCGGTGTGCTCAAGATGCGCATCGAACTCCGCCAGATCTCCGTGCGCGATCGTGCGGCCGCCGTCGGCGGCTTGGGTCCCTGCGGGCGCGAACTGTGCTGCTCGAGCTTCCTCGCGAAGTACGGCAACGTCGGCATCAAGCTCGCCAAGAACCAAGACCTCTCGCTCAACTCGTCGAAGATCAACGGCGTCTGTGGTCAGCTCAAGTGCTGTCTGACGTACGAAGACGAAGTGTACCAAGAGAAGCGTAAAAAGATGCCGCGTGATAATGCTTTGGTGAAAACCAAAGACGGCCAGCAAGGCAAAGTCATTCGTCTCCACATCCTCACAGAGCAATTCGAAACGATTTCTCCCGAAGGCATCATTCGCCGCTACGTCGCTGAGATGTGGGACGGACTTGCCGAGGGCCTGGAGATTCCGAAGTTCTTCGAGAACGGCGTGACCGATCTTTCAAAAACAGTCATCGGCATGGACCAAGTGGCCGCGCGCAAAGCCGAAGAGCACGAGCGCCACGTAAAAGAAGCCAAGGCCGAAGCCAAGAACTACGCCGATAAAATTTTCGAACAACTTTTCGGTGAGAAGACCCTGGACTGGTCTTTGCCGGAGATCGCTGAGCCTAATTCCCCTCTGCGCAAGCTCGTGGTGCCCGAGGAAGAAGAAGAGATCGTATACGTCGCACCAGAAGAAGAAATTCTCGACGACGATGACGAAGAAGACATGGACGGCGAAGAGTCCCACGCCAGCGCCGATGACGACGACGAAATGCCGGCCGCGCCAGTACCGCGAGCGCAACCGACGTCGCCACCTTTGCGCCAAGAGCACCGTCCGGACTACCACGGCAATCCTCGTCAGCAGGACAACCGTCCTCGTCCCGACGACCGCAACCGTCAGCAGCAACGCCAAGACCAGCGTCCGCGTGATGATCGTCCACGTCAGCAAGACAATCGCCCAGACAACCGTGGCCCGCGCCCGGATCAAAATCGTGGCCCTCATCGTGATCCACAGCAAACGCAAGGCCCGCGTCCGCAACAGCCTCCTCGTGAACCTGGGCAACCCGGTCAACCTGGTGAAGGTCAACGCCGTCGCCGTCGTGGTGGCCGCGGAGGACGTGGCGGTGGGAACGGCGGACCTCCACGTTCACCACAGAGCTAGGAAACGGCATGGGTGCTCCGCTCAAGCTGCTGCACACCTCCGACTGGCACCTCGGGAAAAAGCTCTTCAAGCTCGAACGGCTTCCTGAGCAGGAGCGCTTCCTGGGCGAGCTCCTCGAGATCATCAAACGCGAAGGCGTGCATCACCTGCTGGTCGCAGGAGATATCTTTGATGTGCCCCAGCCCCCGCACCGCGCGCTCCGCGTATTCTACGACTTCATCGCCACGCTCACCGCCACCACCAACTGTGAGATGTGGGTGATCGGCGGCAACCACGACTCGGGAACACTCCTCGATGCCCCCGCGGCTCTAATCGATGAGTCACGCATCCACCTCTTTGGTGGACTACGCGCGGACGCGAGCGAGCATTGGGTGAAACTCCCGCTGCCCTCCGGCACTGCGCACCTGGACCTCTGCCTCCTGCCCTACTTTCGTCATCACGAACTCGCACCCTGGAGAGGCGACATCGACGTCACGCAACCGGGCTGGCCCGAGGAGTTGGTTCGACGTTTCCTCGCCACCATTCCGAGCGGCGCCTCTGCGGGCCGGATCATCATGGCCCACCATTTGTTCGGTATGTTCGAAGCGGCCGGCTCAGAGCAGGCGCTGGCGCTCTCGGGAATGGATAGCATTCCCCTCGACTGGCTCGCGAGCTTCGACTACGCGGCCCTGGGCCACATCCATAAACCCCAGACACTTCGAAAACAGAAACCCTTCGTGCGCTACTGCGGATCACCGATCGCCATGCGCTTCTCGGAGACCGCTCCAAAAGGCGTCGAGCTTTTGAGCTGGGATGAACATGGCCTCAGCAACTCCACACTGCCGCTCAAGACCTGGCGTCCGCTCTTGTCTTTGCAGCTCACGCAGGAGAGCTGGAAAAAATCGGTGGAAGACATTGCACCGAGCGAACTTCCCGCCGCCGTCGAAATTTACCTCAAACTCAAGGCTCCAGTGCCTGGCCTCGTCGAAGAAATTCGCCTCAATTGCGAAAGACGTGGGCTCGAACTCTTGAGCGTCATGCCCCAGTTCGAACTCGAAGACAAAAAAGACGCCAAAGAAAACTGGACCACACTCTTGAAGCTCACACCCGAAGAGCTGTTCAATTCGTTCTACCTCTCGAAGTTCCCGGAAGAAGCAGAAGTTCCCACGGACCTTGCCCAGGACATGCGGCAGCTGTGGGAGGAGGCCCGTCGTGCACCTCCATCAACTTAAAGTCAAAAACCTCGCCTCTCTCAGAGGCGAGCACGTCGTTGATTTTGAAACGCTCTCGGCCCAGGACCTTTTTGCCATCACCGGCGAAACGGGTGCGGGTAAATCTACGCTCCTCAACGCGCTCTCGCTGGCCCTCTACGGCAAGGTCTACAAACGCCAGTTGATCCAATCCGACTTGGTCACGCTCGGTGAGCGCGACGCCTCTATTGAGCTGAATTTTTCCGTGCGTGGAGTTCGTCATCTGGCGCAGTGGTCGACCACTGTCCGCAAAAAAGATGGCACGTTACTCAATCACCCTCGTACCGAGCGCTTCTTCTACCAACTGAGCGACGGCGCAGAAGCGCGGGTGCTGGACCGCGGGCCCGAAGAAATCCTTTCTCTAGACTTCGACCAGTTCTCGAAGTGCGTGGTCCTCAACCAGGGCGAGTTCGCTCGCTTCCTCACGGCAAGTTTCGCGGAACGCCGAGACATCCTCGAGCACCTCTACCCGAGCGACAACCTCGAGGCGGTGGGTGGACTCGCGAAGAGAAAATTTGAAGGCATGCAGGAAAAGCTGCAGCGCCTCGACGTGCAGGTCCACGGCCTCAACGAAGAAACACTTTTTGACATCGACGCCGCTCGCCAACAGGAGCTGAGGTGGCGCGAACTCCACGAAGCGACCCAGGAAAAACTCAAGACCTTGAGGCCCTGGGCGCAGGCGATTCTCGATCTCAAGACCTACGCGCAGAAACACCGCGAGGCCCAGGAAAAACTCACGGGTCAGCAGGCCGCCCTCAAAACACGCACGGACGACTACAATCTCACCATGACCGCGTGGCGCACCCATCAGACGGAGGTGGAGGTTTTTGAAACACAGCTCGAAAAAGAGCGGCCGCTTCATGAAGCCATGGATGCCGAAGCGCGTGCGCTGCAAGTCGCCCTCGGGACGTGGAACGAACAAAACAAAAAGAAAGCAGAAGATTCGGCACGTCTTGAGCGCGAAGAACGGCGCTTAAAGCAGCTGCATGAGGATGTGGCGATGGCCACATCTGCGATCAGTAAACTCTCGCAAGAGCGTCAGTGGAAAACCGCCAGCGATCTTGAAACCATCGATTGGCCTGCGTGGGAAAAGTTTCAACGCGAAACACCCCTCCTCGAGCAGCAGCTCGCGCAGTTGCAAGAGACTCTCAAAACAATGACCGAGAAAGGCAAAGAGCTCGCGACGGATGAAAGCAAACTTAAAACGGAGCGCCACAACCTCATCCAAAATCTACCCGCAACGCTGCAGGCCCTGACGCCCGCTACCCGCTCGCAGACGCTCAAAGAGGCCCGCGATAATCTTACTCGTGCGGAGTTGACCCAAAACGAAGCCCTCAAACTCAAAGCCGAGATCAGCAAACTCAAGATCGAGCGCACCACTCTTGTACCGCTGTTGCGCGAATTACTTCTGAAAGTTGAAAACGAAGCGCTGAAACATGCTCTTCACCTCTTGCAAGGACAACTCACCGGGCGTCCCACACCCGATGAGTGCCCTCTATGCGCTCAAGCGCTTAAAGCTGAGAGCTGGACTGCGCTCAAAGAAAAATGGCAAAAGCCGCAGGCCGAAGTCAGCTCGCAGGACCAGCTCTCAAAACTACAAAAACAAGACGAGCGCCTCGAGACCCAGACCCTCGATCTCGAGAAACGCCTGACGGCGTTGCCGGCACTGACTCAAACCATCACGCTGAGCGAGCTGAAGTCTCAAGAAGAAACTCACGAGGCCCTCACTCGCTCTGAGACTCAGGGCCAGCACCTTGAAAAACAACTGCTGGACTCACGCCTGCAGTGGAAAAACACGCAGGACAAGCTCACCGCCCTCGAAGCGCAGCTACAGGCTCATCTCTCTGCACGCACCGAGCTCGTCTCGCAAACCGCCAAGGTGCTCAATGCACCTCTCGAATGGTCCGCAACGGTGTTTAAACAGCTCACCCTTGAGCGAGAAATTTCTCGTCAGCAAAAAGACAAAGAGCGAGCACTCGCTATTTTGAAGCAGCAAGAAACCCAACTCACGCAAGACATCTCACAACTGAAGACGACTCTTGCCGAACTCACTCAACTCGTCACCGCGGCCCAGGTGAGCCTCACCGAGCGTCAGGAAAAACTCAACGCTCGCTACCCAGGGACGACACCGCAAGCTGTGCTCAAAACGCTGAACGAAGAGCTGCGTGCGCGCATGGCCCGAGGCCTTGTGCTCCAGCAAGAAAATCGCCAGAAAGAAACACTTTTGAGCGAGGCCCGCTCGCAGTTGGGCCGCATCGAAGAGCAACTCTCTACCGTCGCCGTACTCTACGCGGATCTGATCGCGCGCATGAATCAATCTCGCCCGATCACGGTGAGCATTCAAGAAGCCGAAACCGTGCTGAGTCCGCTTCTGCAAGAAGTCGAGACGGAGATCAAGAGCTTTGAAAGTAAGGCCAGCGAGGCGGATTCCGAGCGCGGCAAGATCAAAACGCTGCTGGCCGAAGACGAAAAGCGCCGCGAGAAGAAAGCGCTCTTCGAGAAACAACAATCAGAAGCAAAAACCGAGGCCCATCGCTGGAAGCGCATCCTCGATGTGCTGGGCCAAGACGACATGCGCACCTACGTCTTGTCTCTTGTAGAAGCGGCGCTGATACAGCAAACCAACTTCGAGCTCGAGAAGCTCTGCTCCGGCCGCTACGAGATCCAGCACAACGCCAAGAAAGGCAAGCTCGTTCCGGAGTTCTGGGTCATCGATCGCTGGCGCGACGGTTTGCTCCGTAAGGTCACCACACTGTCGGGTGGCGAAACCTTCATGGTGAGCCTCGCCATGGCGCTGGCCCTCGCTGAGATGGCCCGCGGCCGCGCCGACATCGACTGCTTCTTCATCGACGAGGGCTTCGGCACGCTTGACGAAGACTCGCTGGAAGACGTCATGGAGATGCTCCAGCAGGTGCGCTCGCGCGGCAAACAGATCGGCCTCATCACTCACGTTAAAGCGTTGTCCCAACGCTTACCCATCAATCTCAAGGTCACCAAAGACGCCCGCGGAAATTCCAGCGTGGGCGTGGTGTGGAACTAGCATGATCATCATCCACGACTTAGAAAATTCTCGCTCTCAACGCATCGTCTGGATGCTGGAAGAGCTTGCTCTGCCTTTTGAGGTGAAGCGCTACAAGCGCGATCCTAAGACCATGCTCGCTCCCGCCGAGCTCAGAGCGATCCACCCACTGGGTAAGGCGCCCATCGTAACCGATGGCGATCGCGTGCTGGCAGAGTCTGGATTCATCTGCGATTACTTCGCCCAGAAGACGGGCAAACTCAAGCCCACCGACAACTACTGGATCCATTACGCGGAAGGTTCTCTTATGCCGCCGCTATTGCTGACTCTCGTTTTTAGTAAAGTGGCCACGGACGCACCGTTGTTCATTCGGCCCTTGGCCAAGGCCATTTCTCAGCAAGTCCACAAGGCTTTCATCGGCCCGCAAACAAAACTGCATTTGAACTACGTAGAATCTTACTTGAGCCAACATGAGTGGTTCAGCGGAGATTTTTCTATGGCCGACATCATGATGAGCTTTCCGCTGGAAGCCGCCATGACTCGCGTGAAAGGCGATCGTCCCCACATCGCGGCCTTCCTGAAAAAGATTCAGGCACGGCCAGCCTATCAAAGTACGCTGAAGAAAATTTCAAAATCGAAGTAGTACGATAACGCGAAGTTTCTTCGCAGCGGCGGTGAAACTTTAGTTCTCTTGCGATTTACTTCCGCCGACGGAAGTAAAAACTTACCCCATTCAAATTGGAAACAAATTCAGAATCCCCGCGCATCATTGAGGCAATTCTGGTCATACATGATGACGTTGCCGGTTTGGTTCATCCGAATCGCAAACTGGATCAGGTCCGAGCGTCCTTCATTGAGCCAATACATCACGCACTTGTCGTTGTTGCAGTGGGCGCCGTGGCCTTCGGTATCTTTGTGGGCTTCTTTCATCGGTAACCCATTATCCACCAGACCTAACGCATGGCCGATTTCGTGCACGAGTGTCGCCTGCTCGACGTAGAGGGGCACGAAGCCGGCGACGCCGCTTCCGGTTTGTCGGACAACTTCTTTGAAGATCGCGACCACTGTCGTGCCGCCGAGAGAAACTCCGATCGTTGAAGGTTGATTCGTCGTTCCGTCGTTGAACACTCCATCTAAAAAAACTACCCAGAAATAGGTCTCAGACGCTGACGATCGACCGGTGCGGTGTTTCTCCGAGAGCTTGATGATGTCTTCTGGAGTCCAGCTGGTCTTGCCTTGCACCGGCAGCTCTTTCATCTCTGCGTGAGTTTTCGGCACGATGATCACAGGTAACTGTGTGCGCCCCTGATAAAGTGCATGGAGGTTTTCATCTAAGATCTGCCAGATCGGAACACCCGCACCAATGGTACTGCCATCAGCGTACGGCTGTTGCCCCGACTCGTAGGCCACTTCCACTGTCAGCTTTGTGGATGAGGTGAAATAATTTTTCGTGGTTTCGAACTTATTCAGCGAGCGCGAGCTGCGAACGTCTTCGTCTTTACCGCAGCCAAAGAAAACCAAACACGTAATTAATAGCAAAAGACGCATGGAATCTTATCGGTAAGCGGGTTAACATGTTTATATACACGGAGGATATCTCATGAAAAATCACTGGAAATTGCTTCTGGGGCTTGGCTTTGGCATTCTTGCCGGCACATTTGCCCACCAATATCAGGATATCAGCTGGCTACAGACTGTTAATCAAAACCTGATCTTTCCGGTCGGTCAGGTCTTCCTCCGTCTCTTGTTCATGATTGTTGTTCCCATGGTGTTCTCGGCCCTGGTTCTCGGCGTCTACGACCTTGCGAGTAACCAAGGTGTCGGTAGAGTCGCCGGCATGACCTTGTTCTACACCGTCCTCGCTTCCACGGCTTCCGTGATCATCGGGATTAGTCTCGTGAACGGCCTGCGCCCCGGTGACGGCTTCAACGTCGATCGCTCCGTCTTTGAGACGGCGAAAACGAGCGTGGATACCATCAGCGCCAATGCCGGTAATGCAAAAAGCTTTGCTCAGGCGATGGTGGAAGTGATTCCGAAAAATCCGCTCGACGCCGCTGTCCGCGCCCTCGACGGCGAGATGCTCGCACTCATGTTCTGTGCTTTGTTCTTTGGATTTGCGTTCCACTTGTACAAGAAGGGCCGCGACGGAGACCATCCTCTTTTGATCATGGGTATCTTCGACGAAATTTTCCAAGCGTCTCTCAAGATCGTTGAAGTGGCCATGAAACTCGCGCCCTATGCCGTCTTCGCGATCGTGTTCCAGACTGCGTTCAAGTTCGGTCTCTCTATTTTTGAATCACTCATCTACTTCGCCGCCACGGTGGTGGTCGGTCTCCTGCTCCAACAGTTCGTGGTCTACTCGATTCTCTTAAAGGTGTTCGCGAAACGTAATCCGTGGGACTTCTTTAAAAAGTGCCAGGACGTCTACTTGTACGCGTTCTCGACCAGCTCCTCGAACGCCACGTTGCCGAAGTCGATCGAAGTCGCCGAAACGAAACTGGGCCTCACACCGTCGGTCTCGCGCTTCGTGCTCACCGTGGGAGCGACGGCCAACCAAAACGGCACGGCGCTCTTTGAGGGCGTCACCGTGCTCTTCCTGGCGCAAGTGTTCCAGGTGGATCTCTCCATGGGCCAACAACTCCAGGTGGTGTTGATGTGTATCATCGCCGGCATCGGTACTGCAGGTGTACCCGGTGGGTCACTGCCCCTCATCATGATCATCATGAATTCGGTCGGTATTCCGGCGGAAGGGATTGCGCTGATTCTCGGTGTGGATCGCTTCCTGGACATGTGCCGCACGACCTTGAATGTCAGCGGTGACTTGGTGATCGCAGCGCTGGTGGACAAGAAACCTAGCGCTTAAGCGCCACCCAGATCGTTTTCTCTACTTCAGCGATGGTGACCCCATCGCCGTTTTTTATTTCCACGGGCAACACGCGCTCGGTTTTTCCGTGCTGGGCGACGTCGGCCTTGATGGACTCCACCAAATCGTCCTCGATCCTGAACTCCGCCCACACACGCCCCTTGCCCGGTTTGCGAAAGCGAATGTTGGCGGCCTTGTCCCACACCACATAATCCGATCCCAGAATTTCGATCAGCATCAGCATGTACCATGGATCGGTCATGCTATAGAGCGAACCGCCGAAGTGTACGCCGACGTAGTTGGTGTTGAGTTTCGTGAGCGCCATCTCGACGCGGATGAATTTGAAATCGGGAGCGAGCTTGGTGAGACGAATGCCGGCCCCCAAAAATGGGGGCCACACATTAATCGCTTTGAAGAGAAGATGCTTGGGAATTTTTCGCCAGCTAATCACCGCTGAAGCAAAATCAAAGTCCAGTAGACGCGATTAAAGCGGTCATTCGCAACGCCGATGCCGACGTAGTTAAAGCGCGGATCGAGGAGACGAGCACGCGTGCCCGGCATGCTGATCCAGCTGTTGAAGGCGGCTTCTGCGTTGTACTGGTCACGGGCCACCATTTCCGTGCAAGCGTTACCGCCGCCGATGTTACGACGAGCACGCATGCAGCGTTCTTGTGAACCGTAGTGCCCGTAAGGAATGCGGCCATCACTCATGTCCTGAGCGTGGATGTCGGCTTCGTTGTCGATGATCGGCGCACGGAACAAGCGCGGTGCGCGGGCGGCCCTGCGATACTTATCGATGACACGGTGGAGGTCTTCTTTGGCGCCGTCTTCCGAAACGACCGGATCTCTAAAACGATTGCTGCTGCTGCTATCGCCGCTAGAATTTTTTCCGCAACTGATAATGAACAGACCCATCAAAACAATGCTGAGATGCTTCATAAAACTTCCTTTTGTGAGGAAGCTCAGACTAGGAAACATATCCTGACTGTTCCAGTCAAAAAAACTTACTCTGCGCTAAGTCATCTAAAACTCAGCGTTTCTTGGCGTTCTTGGGAAGGGTATTACATCTCTAATATTCGTCATTCCAGTGATGTACATGACCGCTCGTTCAAATCCAAGACCGAATCCTGCGTGTGGCACACTCCCAAAACGACGGAGATCCATGTACCACCAGTAATCTTCCGGCCTGAGATGCATCTCTTTCATGCGAGTCTCGAGCTTGCCGTGATCGTCCTCACGCTGACTGCCGCCGATGATTTCACCCACGCCCGGCACCAAGATGTCCATGCAGCGCACTGTTTTACCATCCGGGTTCTGCTTCATGTAGAAGGCCTTGATGCCCTTCGGGTAATCCGTCACGATGGTCGGCTTCTTGTAGTGAATCTCGCACAGGTAGCGCTCGTGCTCCGTGGCGAGGTCACCACCCCACTCTGGGGCCGCAAATTCGAACTTGTGCCCACCGGCCTGGGCCTTCTGTAAAATCTCAACGGCTTCTGTGTAGGTCACACGCGCAAACGGCGACGACGCCACGTGCGTGAGCGTCTCCAGCAACGTCGGATCATTTCTTTGCGAAAGGAGCGCCAGTTCGTCCGGGCACTTCTCCATGGCGGCCTTGATCATGAACTGGATGTAGTCACGACCGAGATCGGCGACGTCGTCGAGATCCGCGAACGCAACTTCCGGCTCGATCATCCAGAACTCCGACAAATGGCGAGCGGTATTCGAGTTTTCTGCACGGAACGTCGGGCCGAAGGTGTAAATCTTGCCCAAAGCAAGCGCGTAGCACTCTCCTTCCAGCTGGCCCGTGACGTTCAAGAAAGTTTCGCGCGCGAAGTAGTCTTTTGAGAAATCCGTCTTGCCCGCCACCTGAGGCGCGCCGTTCACGGGGAACGTCGATACGCGGAACATCTCACCGGCGCCTTCGCCGTCAGATGATGTGATGATCGGTGTGTGGAGGTAGTAGTAGCCACGGCCATCGAAGAAATCGTGCGTGGCCTTGGCGAGCACGTGACGAATGCGGAAGACCGCGCTGAAGAGCTGCGTGCGGCCGCGCAAGTGCGCTTGTTCGCGCAAGAATTCTAAAGAAGTTTCTTTTTTCTGAAGCGGGTAATCTTCCGGCACAGTGCCGATGACCGTGGTGCTCTTGGTCTGCATCTCAACGGATTGCCCTTTGCCTTGGCTCGCGACCACGAGTCCGGTGATCTCCACTGAGCTATGCAGTCCGAGTTTGGTGACTTCTTCGTAGTTCGGCAACGCGAGGTCGACCACCACTTGCAAATCTTTTTGGCAGGATCCGTCGTTCAACACGAGGAACGAGAACTTCTTCCCGCTGCGAAGGCTTTTGATCCAACCTTTCACCGTGTGAGTTTGCTCAACCGGAGCGGTGGTAAGAAGAGTTTTTACGGCGGTGAAGTTTTGTAGCATGAGCGCCTCTTAGCGTTGGGGAAAAATGTGGTGAAGGATCTCTTGAGTCTGGTGCCACTTCAAGCGCGGTCCATACTGGGATACGACTTTTGAAGCAGCGGCCGAGGCAAGTTTCCCGGCTTCAGCGAAGTTGTGACCGTGAGTGATGGCGTAGAGGAAGGCACCCGCAAACATATCGCCTGCGCCGTTACTATCGATCGCAACAACAGGGAACGCTTCCACATCAATGAAGCGTGTGCCATCAAAGAGCGTGGCTCCGTGCTCACCGCGAGTGATGACAAATGTTTTTGCGACTTTCTTCAAAGCCTCGCGTGCGACCAGCAGATCCGTCGTGCCAGCAAACGAGCATGCTTCCGCTTCATTGCTGAACAACAGATCAACGCCTTTAGCTCCGATCATATTCTTCATGCCGTCCCCGAAGAACTGCACCATCGCGGGATCAGAGAACGTGAGTGCTGTTTTCACGCCGTTCTTCTCGGCGAGTTCGCGGGCAGCAATCGCTGCTTTTTGTCCGGTCGGCGAGGCTACGAGATAGCCCTCGATATAAAGATACTGCGAATCTTTCAATGAACTCTCGACCAATTCTGCGTCTGAGAACGTTGAGGTGATACCGAGAAAGGTATTCATGGTGCGCTCGGCGTCTTTCGTGACCATCACCAAACACTTACCCGTCGTGCCAGGTGGGCGCTTGTCGGCAAGATTTGAAGTGACGCCCGACTCTTTCAAGTCTTCGGCGTAAAAATCGCCCGTCGAATCGTTGGCGACTTTGCAGGAGTAAAAAGTTTTTCCGCCCAGCTGGGCCACCGCGATCACGGTGTTGGCAGCGCTGCCGCCACACTGCCGCTTGAGCATCGTTGAACCTAAGGCTTTCAAGAGATAGTCTTGGCGATCTTCTTCCACCAAGGTCATGCGGCCTTTCTCGATGGCATGTTCTGTGAAAAACGCGTCCTGGACTTCGAATTCCATATCCACCAAAGCGTTACCAATGCCGTAAACGTCATATTTTTTCATGCAAACTCCTAAGGGCAGTATTTTAAAAGAAGAATCAGGGCAAGTACACGTCGAAGCGCACGGCCTTACCTTCTTGAGCAAAGGCGACGCCGGGCAAGAGCTCGCTGGATTTCGGCGGCCGTTTGATGATGAGTCGTTTTTTTTGCGCACGGAGCCTCTCGGCGACTTCTACCGCGTCGGTGTCTTGACCTAAAATCTGTCGGAATATCCGCATCTCCTTGCGCGGAAGTGCCTTTTTTGAGACTTCGCTATACATAGGATCGAAGTAAATGGACTGCACTTCAGAGGGAACATTCATTTCTACGAGATCCAAGCTCCAGCGTTCTTTCACTGCATGCTGCCAGGCTTCATAGGCGCGCAAGAGCATCAAAGCAGGCACAGGATGGCGTTCCCAAGAGTGCACCCGGCAACCGTAAGCGAGCAACTGCAGGCTATCTCCAGCTAAACCACACGTCGCATCGAGGACATACGGGAGCTCTGCTCCCTTCACTCCAAGAGCACGGTAGAGGGGCTGATCACGAAAAGATGTGAGAGTGCGTTTCCACTGCTGGAATTCTTTCTCCAAATCCAAGACGACAGGGCGCTCAGTTTCATCGGGAGAAATCAGCTCCCATCCGTCGGAAGTTTGACGGAGGACATGCTGCAAACCCAAGGCCTGCAGACGGCCCAATAAAGCTTGTTCGATCGAGGTCACACTCAAGAGAAGTCCTTAACAAAAGGTCAACAGAAGCATTAAACTGGCGCTGCAATCCGACACCCTCTGTAGACTGGTTTTAGCCCATTTACCAAGGAACTTCCATGGCCGTTATGCCACTGAACTATCGCCCTGAATCTCTCCAGCGCGAGACGCTCCCTTACTACATCGGCGCCAACGACGCTGACATCCAGAGCATGCTGAAGACCTTGGGGCTTAACACCCTCGAAGATCTCTACTCTCACATCGCCGCCGACCACAAATTTAAGGGCCCGCTCAACATGCCACGAGCGATGGGTTACCAAGAACTCATCGAGCACGTAAACGCACTAGCGGCAAAAAATAATCCGCGCCCGAGTTTCATCGGCGACGGTCTTCCGCACTACAAAGTGCAAGACATCGTCGGCGCCATTTGCAGCATCCGCGGTTTGACGACCGCCTACACGCCGTACCAGCCGGAGCGCTCACAGGGCACACTGCAAACATTGTGGATCTACCAATCTTTGATTTCTCAGCTGACGGGCTTCGAAGCGGTCAACGCTTCGTTGTACGAGCGGTCAACCTGTTTGTACGAATCGCTTCTGTGCGCCCAACGTATCGTGAAGAACTCCACCACGGCCCTGGTGTCTGAAGCCATGTACCCTGGCGACTTGGAAGTGCTGGAGACTCACGCGCGCGAAACCGGTCTCACCATTCGTCGGGTGCCGATCGATCCCGCCACGGGCCTCACAAGCCTCACGCAATTGAAAAATATTCTTTCCACCAGCACGGGCATCGCCTGTGTAGCGTTCCCGCAGTTGAACACATTCGGCAACCTCGAAAACGTCGATGCGCTGACTGATCTTTGTGCTGAGAGCGGCGTGAAGTCCATCGCCATCATCGATCCGATGCTCTTGGGTCCGAACGGTCTTAAGCCGCCGGTCGCCTTTGGTAAAAAAGGCGCTGACATGTTGGTCGCTGAAGGCCAGCACCTCGCACTTGGTCCTAACTTCGGTGGCCCAGGACTTGGGATTTTCGCCATCCGCTACACCGAACAAGATAAAAACTCGATCCGCTCCACCGCTGGCCGCTATATCGGTAAAGCCCTGGATAGCAAAGGCCGCGAGTGCAAAGCGCTCATCCTTTCGACTCGTGAGCAACACATCCGTCGCGAGAAGGCGACGTCGAACATCTGCTCGAACCAAAGCTTCGTCGCATCGCTGGCCGGTGCCTGCATCCTCGCTCGCGGTGATGAGGGTTTCGCTCAGGCCGCCAAAGCTGGCCATGATGGTATCCGTAAACTCGTCGCGGAACTCACGAAGTGCCCAGGCGTCACATTGAAATTCCCGCAGATCCCTGTGTGGAACGAAGTTACGCTGAAGCTTCCGGTCGCCACGGCGCTGGTTCTCGCTGAAGCCCGCGCCGCCGGCATTCATGCGGGTGTGGACATCTCGACACGTTTTAACTCGATCACCGGCGAAAATCTTTTGCTGCTCGCTGTCTCTGATGTCCAGTCTGAGGCGCACATCCAGCAATTGGTGAAATTCTTCCACGGTAAATTTGGCGCTACCGCCACGGCGCAAACTGTGGCCGCCGTTCCGGCGAGTGATCGTCGCACGGACAGCCCCGAGATTCCTCGTTTGGCGGCCGATGATATTGTTTCGTACTACAACAAACTCGGCTCGCAGAACCTGAGCCCAGACGATGGCATCTACCCACTGGGTTCATGCACCATGAAGTACAACCCCTACATCAACGATTACGCGGCTTCGCTGCCCGGCTTCACGGATATGCATCCGGAAGCACCGCTGACAGACGTGCAGGGCTCGCTGGAAGTCCTATGGGAAATCCAGGAGATGTTTAAGGCCATAACCGGTCTTGCGGCCGTGACCACGCAACCGCTCGCGGGTGCGCAGGGTGAATTGGTTGGACTGAAAATGTTCCAGGCCTACCACCGCTCACGCGGCGACGGTGACACGCGCACCACGGTGATCATTCCGCGCTCAGCACACGGAACCAATCCCGCGAGCGCTACCATGGCGGGCTACGAAACGCGTCTCATTGAGGCCCTTCCGAACGGCGAGATGAACATCGAGCAGCTCAAAGAGATCCTTGCCGCTGACGGTGCGAAAATTGCGGGCATCATGGTGACGAACCCCAACACCGCCGGGATCTTTGAGACGGGCTTCGCGCAGATGAGTGAGATGATCCACGAGGCCGGCGGTCTTGTGTATATGGACGGCGCCAATATGAACGCTGTTGCTGGGATCGTGAACCTCGATGCGATCGGCGTGGATGCCGTTCACAACAACCTTCACAAGACCTGGACCATTCCTCACGGCGGCGGCGGCCCCGGTGACGCCATGGTGGCGGTTTCTCATCGCTTGAAAGATTTCTTGCCTGGTGTGCAGATCACCAAGGGCGCGGACGGTTCTTTTGGCCTGTCTCGCACGTCTAAGACATGCGGTTCATTCCACCGTCACTTCGGAAACTTCGCCCACAAAGTGCGCGCGTACACGTACATCAAAGCGCTCGGGGCCGAAGGTGTTCGCAAGATGAGTTCGGTAGCTGTTCTCTCGGCACGTTACCTTTACGCGAAACTTGCTGATCAGTACCCCACACTTCCTGCGGGCTCGGAATCGTCACCGCGCATGCACGAGTTCATTCTCACACTCAGTCCCGAGACCTTCACGCGCATTGAGAAAGTCGGTGGCGTTCCGAAGGCGAACACCATCGCACGCATCGGCAAGCTCTTCTTAGACTTCGGATTCCATGCTCCGACGGTGGCCTTCCCGGAACAGTACGGTCTCATGATTGAGCCGACGGAAACCTACAACAAAGCAGAGCTGGATCAGTTCGCCGGCGTGGTGTCGCAGATCCTCACGCTCGTCAATGAGCACCCAGAAGTTCTCCGGACTGTTCCTCACTTCACGCCGATCGATCGCGTAGATGAAGTCACGGCGAACAAGACTCCGCAGTTTGCCGAGAAGATCACCAAGCATCTTCCGAAGATTCTACCGGATCGCGTGGACGTCTCAAGATTGCGCAAGAGCACGCCGGGAGATTTGTGTGAAATGATTCTTGAGGCACACAAGAAAGAAGAAGCCGGTACTCGTTAGCTCATCGTAATCCAGGGAGGTCCCTCGGTGGACTTCCCTGGAACGCACTTTCTTTACAACCCGAGTCAAACCCCCTATCTTCGTCCTTTAAGGACTATTTATGGCCATTCTACCACGCTGCACGTTCGCGATTATTTCTCACCCGGATGCGGGTAAAACCACCATGACTGAGAAACTTCTCTGGTTCGGTGGCGTCGTGCGCGAGGCCGGCATGGTGAAATCTAAATCCGGCGATTACGCCAAATCCGACTGGATGGAGCTCGAGAAGCAACGGGGTATCTCGATCACATCATCGGTGATGAGTTTTGAATACAACCACCGTGCGCTGCACTTGCTGGATACGCCCGGCCACAAAGACTTCTCGGAAGACACCTACCGCACGCTCACCGCAGTTGAATCCGTGCTGATGATGATCGATTCCGCCAAAGGCGTGGAAGAGCGGACCATTAAGTTGATGGAAGTCTGCCGCATGCGCGACACACCCATCGTGACCTTCATGAACAAGTACGACCGCGAGGCCCTGGACCCCTTTCAACTCATCGACGACGTAGAAAAAACTTTGCGCATCCAATGTGTGCCGATGAACTGGCCAGTAGGTTCGGGCGTTGACTTCCGCGGGGTTTACGATTTCGCCAAGAAAAGTATTCTCTCGTTCAAGAATGCCCGCGACCCTTTCACGCCCACTTTCGTAGATGCCTCGGATTTAGACGCGCCCGAGCTAAAAGAATTCTTGGGTGAGCGTATCTTGAATGAGTTCAAAGAACAGATGCAGATGGCAGAGGCCCTCATGCCGGCGTTCAATGAGCAAGACTATCTTGATGGTTTGCAAAGTCCGGTGTTCTTTGGTTCAGCTCTTAAGAACTTCGGCGTGAAAGAAACGCTCGATATGATCTGCCAAGTGGCGCCGACGCCACGGCCTCGTGAAGCGGTGTTGGCACCGTACACGTCCGACGCTGACAAAGTCACCGTCGACCCCAGTGACAATGAGTTCACCGCTTTCATTTTTAAGATCCAAGCGAACATGGACCCGAAGCACCGCGACCGCATTACGTTCATGCGTGTATGCTCCGGCAAGTTCACCCGCGGCGATAAGATCTTTCACGTGCGCACCGGCAAAGAGATGCGTGTGGCCACGCCGCTCATGTTCCAAGCGCGGGACAGGGAAATCGTGGAAGACGCGTACCCGGGGGACATCATCGGTTTGCATGACACCGGCAAGTACCAGATCGGCGACACATTCAGCATGGGCAAGAAGCTCATTCGCTACACGGGGATCCCGAACTTCGCGCCGGAACTCTTCATGCGGGTTATGTGCAAGGACCCGATGAAGGCCAAGCACCTCGAGAAAGGTCTCGCTCAACTTTCGGAAGAAGGCGCCACTCAGCTCTTCATTCGCAGAACGGCCAATGAAAAAATGCTTGGCGCCGTCGGTGCCCTTCAGTTTGAAGTCGTGAAGTTCCGCTTGATGGATGAGTACGGCATCGATGCGACTTACGAGAGCGTTGCTTGGCAGGGTGTGCGTTGGCTCAAGTTCGAAGACGAGAGTTCGAAGAGCGAGTTCGTATCGAACTACAACACGTTCATCATGCACGACCGCGAAGATCGCGTGTGCTTTGCGGTACGCACTGAATGGGATTTGAGACTCGCGGAAGAGAAGAACCCGAAGGTGAAGTTCTACAAGAACTCTGACTACGTAGATTAGCGCTGAAGCTTCGCTAAGCTCTCACGCCACGATGACTCGGGTACCGCGACGTTGTTGCAATCCCGCTTGTTGAAGACGGGACACTGCACTCCGGGACGAATCTCTGCCACGGTAATCCCCACCACAGTCCACTTTCCTTCGAGCTCTCTTAAGAGTGGGCCGCCCGAGCTGCCACGGCCGGTGGGCACATCATGAAACAACAGGCCCTGCGCATCGAGGCCCTTCGCATGGCCACGGGTTTTGTTGTTTAAAAGTGAGATGCCGTAGTTCTTGGCGATGGGATGAGTGACGTCATGGCCCGGCACTCGCAGGATTGCTCTGTGCATTTCATTGGCCGCGAGCGCGCCCGTGAGCAAAAAGCCCGAGCTCAGCCCGAGCGGTTTTTTGAGTTTCAGGATCGCCCAGTCCTGCACACCGTTGGGGACGGCCGCGGAATCCATCACGAAGCTTGCGATGGCACTGCTTTCGCCGACGCTCGCTCCGTACAGGTAGTGGGAGTGGAAACGCACATGGGTCAGCGGAATGAGCTCGCGGTTGCGCAGCAGACAGTGCGCAGCGGTCAGCACGAGATCCGGCCCCACCAAAACACCCGTACAGACTTGCCCGTCGAAGCCCTCGACGAGACCTACCGCCGAGTAAGGTAGATCGGCCGGCGACTTCACCAACACGCGCGAGTCCGCACCAATGACCATGGCAAAACATACGCTCTGAAAAAGCATCGTTAAAAAAAGGAACTTCAACATGTTAGGATAATAACCCGCCCCCCAGAACCGGAGGCGGGTGAGAGTAAAACTTATAGGTCCTAGAACTGGTAAAGCGCGCCAAGAGAGCCTTTCCAACCCTTGAAATCACGGACTTCGTCTTTGTCGCTACCGGTTTCAATGTCGTAACCCTTCGACCAGAAGCCGCCCATGGCCGCATAAACAACGAGAGTGTCGGTGAGCGGACTGGCGAGGAACTTCACACCAACGTCAGCGACCCAGTTCGGGTCGTACTCTGAGTCGTCGCTGGCAGCATCATCCGATTCGATATCATAGCCACCGACGCGGGTGATGCCGGCGTGAGCGCGGAAGTCCAACCATGGAAGCATGTTCTCTTGGAACGCGTAGACCACGCCAAGATCGAAGCTGGCGTCTTTGGTGAGCTTTTCGTTTTCGAGCTTGGCTTCTGCTTCACCGAGTACTGTCAAATTCAATTCAAAGTTCCAGTGAGAGGTGCCGTTTTTTTGGCCCAGACGTGCTCCAACTTTGTAGGCCGCTCCGCCGTAGGCGGCTGTGTATTCTTTATCGTTGTCGCTGGTTTCGCGGTCGAACAAGTCCGGCAGGTACGCTGCGAGAATGTCGAGGTTGTACGTCGCAGACGCCTGATCCATCACGCGAAGAGTGCCCTTGAAGCTTGGGTTGAGAGAACCAAGTGTGTCGACACTTTCACCGCCTTTGGTTTTGTCTTCGCCTGCGAGCTGGTGTTCATACTGAACGCCCACGTAGAGAGCGTCAGTCACACCGAAACCCAGTTCTTGAGAAAAGATGGTGTTATGAGTGGTGACCTGCGTCTCTGCCTTATTAATGTTGTACTCCGAGCCCTCTAAATTGAAAGCCGTTTCTCCAAAGAGAGTTCCTGCATTCGGAAGGTACATGAGGTCGACCAATTGGCGATCCGCCGCTTGGGCCAACGATCCAACCAACAACAGTGATAACAACAAAAAGCGCATGGAGACTCCCTAGTTACGATTAAGACAGTTCAAATCTTCGAATGATTGTTTAAGACGTTTCACGAAACTTTCCTCACCATGGCGCAGCCACACACGAGGATCGTAGAATTTTTTGTTAGGAGCATCGGCTCCGTCCGGGTTACCGAGCTGGCCTTGGAGGTAGTCTTTCTTTGCGGCGTAGAACGCACGGATGCCGTCCCAGAAGGCCCACTGAAGATCGGTATCGAGATTCATCTTCACCGCGCCGTACTCGATGGTTTCGCGGATCTCTTCGCGAGTTGAGCCCGAGCCACCGTGGAACACGAAGGAGACCGCATTGTGGCCAGTGTTGAATTTCTTCTGAATAAATTCCTGTGAGTTCTTGAGGATCTTGGGTGTGAGCTTCACGTTGCCGGGCTTGTAGACCCCGTGGACGTTGCCGAAGCTCGCGGCGATGGTGAAGTTGCTGCCCACTTCGCGGAGCGTGGCGAAAGCTTCTGACACTTCCGAGGGCTGGGTGTAGAGCTTCGAACTATCTACGTCTGAGTTATCCACGCCGTCTTCTTCCCCACCGGTGACGCCGAGTTCGATCTCGATGCCGGTGTGGATCGCATTCATGCGGCGGAAGTACTTCGCAGAAATTTCCAAGTTCTCATGCAACGGCTCTTCTGAGAGGTCGAGCATGTGAGATGAGAAAAGCGGACGCTTGTGTGTTTTGAAATTTTCTTCGCCAGCCGCCACCATGTGGTCGATCCACGGCAAAAGTTTTTTCGCGGCGTGATCGGTGTGCACGATGACCGGCACGCCGTAGTACTCGGCCATGAGTTGAATGTGACGAGCACCAGAGATCGCGCCCAAAGCCGCCGCCTTGTCAGACTCGAGCTTCAACGACTTCCCAGCAAAGAACTGGCCGCCGCCGTTTGAGAATTGAATGATGACCGGAGAATTCACCGTCTTCGCCGTCTCAAGAACAGCGTTGATGGTGTTGGTGCCGGTGACGTTCACCGCCGGCAAAGCGAACTTCGTTTCTTTGCAGTGCTGGTAAAGATCTTCCAATGCCTGACCGTAGACCAAACCTGGCTTAAAATGACTCACGATGACCTCCCGAACTTTTGACGGATGCGCGTTGATTGTATGAGAATTCACTCATCTCCGGCAAAAGGAAATCCAGGTGATTGCCCGTCAAGATTTGCTTAATTATTTTCAGTCGCTGCTCTCTCCTGAGCTTTTTGACGACTATGCACCGAATGGACTGCAGATTGAGGGTAAGGAGCGCGTCAAAAAAATCGCCTTCGCCGTCTCCGCAACGCAAGACTCGCTTAAGGAATCACTGGCGTGGGGAGCAGATGCTTTGGTCGTTCATCACGGTGTTCTCTGGCGCCATCAGGGTGCTCGCACCATCACGGGCGCCTGGGGCCAACGAATCAAACTCGCTTTGCAAAACGAACTCAATCTCATCGCTTACCATTTACCGCTCGATGGTCATCAAGAAGTGGGCAACGCTGTGGCACTCGCCCAGGCGCTGGGCCTCACAGCGATTGCTCCGTTCGGTCTCTACAAGAAACAACCCTCCGGGGCGCAAGGAAGACTCGCCACGGCCATGAAGGTCAGTGATTTTCAGGTCCACCTTGCCCGCGTTCTCCAGCATCCGGTCATCTGTGCTTCAAGCAACGCCGATGCGTTGATGACGTCGGTCGGCATCATCACCGGTGGCGCCAACAACGACTGGAGCAAGTCCCTCGAAGCGGGCCTCGACGCCTACATCACCGGTGAGATCTCTGAGTACAACTGGCATGATGCGCGCGAGGCAGGACTCCACTACTTTGCCGGTGGTCACCACGCGACGGAGAAGTTCGGTCCGCAGTCTTTGATGGCACGCTTGAAGCGCGACCATCCAGGACTAGAGATGAAATTTTTTGATTCCGCCAACCCGGCGTAGGCTACTTCTTGCGGATTAAGAAGAAGTGCTTGCCGCGGACATTCGTGTTGTACGCCGTGAACTCGGCCTCATCGCCGTAGCCAAAGTACATATCAACGCGAGCGTTGCCTTTGATGGCGCCGCCCGTATCTTGCGCCATGAAAAAACGCGAGAACGGCTGGAACACAGTGCGGCCTTCTTCGTCTTTAACTGGACGAGTGGTCTGTACGAAACTGATGGCCCCCGAGTGCTTGTAGACCGTCATGTCGATCGCCATCGAGCGACCTTGTGTGAGCGGGATATTGTCGACGCCCAAAGGCTCGGAGTCCGTGAACTTGAAGAAAATATAAGACGGATTCGAAGCAAAGATCGCCCGCGCCTTATCCGGGTTGGCCGCGATGTAGTTTCTTTGCGCTTCGACCCCACGGTTCCCAGCCGGCAACATGTTGTTGGCGACCATGTAGTGGTATACGAACTTGAAGCTCAAACCGTTCTCGCCTGCGTAAGACACGTAGTACATCTTCTCGCCTTCCGGACTTGGCACGCGCACGCGGCCTCCGCCCTGCACGTGAAGAAGGTAGATGTCGTAGAGTGATTCTTTGATCCAGACGATCTCCAGCCCCTTGCCGGCGAGAGCGCCGTCGAAGTCGATCTTCTCGCGTGAAAGACCACGATCAGCGGCGGACGCAGGTAAAGCGTAGAGCGGATAAGGGTGATCGGCGTCTTGCACCAATGAGCCGTTTAGATCCGGAGAATAGTAGGCCGTGAACGTGCTCGGCATTTGTGTGCCGTGACCCGGCTCCGTGTTCTTCGTGACTGGACGGTAGATGTTGAAGCGATCATTGATGGCGTCGCTCATTTGTGCCGAGCACACTGAGTCTGCGCCGCCGTCATTCATGCACGTTTTGTATTTTTGAATGAACTCTAAGAAAAGTTCGGCCGACAGCTTGAGGTCATTGAATGTGTAGGTATCGGCGCCGTACTTAATTTTGCGATCAAGAGTTGGGCGCTTCGCCAAATTTTCAATCTGGCGGGTGAGCGCCAACTCCATGTTTTCCCACGCCATGTCGTCGCTGAAGCTCAGGCGCTGGTTAACTTTCGCGGTAGGAGTAACGATCGTTCCTTGGGCGAAAGCCGCTGAGGCAACGAATGACAAAATCATGAAAAAACAAAAATACTTTTTGGTCATGGGGAGTTCTCTATTGTTATGTTCTGGCCAAGAATATCTAGGTTCGACGTTTTGTGTCAAACTTTGAAAGCTTTAAAGATTCTTACCGAGTAAAAGTAATTCTGCTTGCTTCCATGGCCGGCGAGCTACTTCTAAGTAGCCGTATTTTTTGTAGAAATTCACGTTTCGAGCTGAAGCCGCTGTGATGAGATGAACTCCGCACACTGTAAGTTTCGCCAGCTCATGCTCCAAGGCGGCCAAGAGCTTCCCGCCCCACCCCTGGCCCTGGGCTGCCGCGCGACAATTGATGTGCAAATGAGCGGGATACTGTTGATAGCAATCTTTAAAAAGTCCCAGGTGAGCGGCCCAGGTGGCCTCACTCTCCAGTGTATTACGGTGAGCGATCACGTAGCCCATGACCTGGTCACCATCGATGGCAACAAAAGCGACGTGCGACAAGTAGGAATCCAGGTACTGTTGCTGAAACTGCTGGCGCTCCTCAGGAGTCGCAAACTCACTGCGCGCACTGGTTTCCCAAAAAATCTCTTCGACTTGTTTTTTATCCGCTGACTGATACGGGCGAATCAAGCACGGACCCAGGCCATGACCTTGCGAGCGCTGCGCTCCTGGGGTGGGAAACTGCGCACGTCGATTTTATCGTCCCAGGGTTTCTCGGTGATCCACAGCAAACCGTGGTCCGCGAGCACTTCTTTCGCCCAGGCGAACTGAAACCACGCGAGCGGTGGCCGCACCAACTGGCAAAGCACGTTGAAGCTTTCTTGGCGAAAGAGTTCCTCGTCGACTTTGATGAAGTCTTCCACCATCTTTCCCTTGAGCGTCAAAACCGCGTCGCGCCGGTGACGCCAGACTGTGGTTTCACTCTCACCCTTGCCGGCCAGTGGCAGCAGGAGGTGCCAGCCCTCGCCGGCGGCAAAAACCGCAGCGAGCATGGCATTCGAATGACCAAACGCCGGCAGGTGGCGCGTGTAGGTTTGTTCAAGAGCGATGGCATGAAGGATGCCGCCCTGAAACTTCGCGGGCAGACTGCTTTGCGACTGGAGATGATTCCAGAACTGGAAAGGTGCCGCCGACTTGCGTGATTCCTCTGCCATATAGTGGGCCGTTAAAAAACCGAGATCCATTTGCTCGAGGGCCTCGCTCAGTTCCGGAGAAAACTTCCAACCGTACTTGAGCGCGAAGCGATGGGCGCGCAGGAAGCGCACAGGATCTTTACGAAAATGGATCACGTTGCACGGATGCAAGACACCGGCGCGCAAATGCGCCATGCCGTTGAGGGGATCGAGCAGAGTCCAAGAACGTCCATCCCAGCTCGCTCCCATGGCGTTCAGAGTAAAATCGCGACGGCCAACAGCCTCGGCGAAGGTCATCTTCCAGGCGACCTTCGTTTCGAAGTCGCCGTGCCCGTAGGCCTCGCGCTGCTGATAGGTCTCAACCCGTGGCGGAGCAAACTGCCACTCCACGCGCGACTCGGGATGGGTCGCCTTCACTACATGGTGCGACTGTGGCGTGAGCTGATGGCCCGTGCGCATGGCACTCAAAAGGGCCTGCCAGCGTGTCTCGCTGCCTTCATTGTGAGGAAGTTCGAAGTCCCAATCCAGAATCTCTTCGCTTCCGTTAGCGAGATCGCGAACAGCGCCGCCGACCAACACAGGGGTGAAGCCCAATGAAAGCGAGAGTCGCAGGAAATCGTTAATGGGTGCGGGAATGAGTTCCGGAAGACGCGAAAGCAGAGTCATTTCTTACCGAAGCTCTTACTGGTGCTCAAAAGATGCTGGTAAAGACCCTTCATCTTCAGGCCCTCGGCTTCTTCCACTCGGGTGGCAAAGCAGATGGTGTTGTTAAACACTTCGCTGCCCTTGAGAGTTTTAATTTTGTCTTTGAAGTAGGAGCGGTTTAACACGTGCGTCGGAACCACGGCCATGCCGAGTCCGTCGAAGACGCCTTGGAGAATCTTGCCGAAAGAATTCACCACCAAGCGGCTGCGAACCTGACGGGGAATGGCGCCGAAGTGTTCCCGGCACCAACGGAAAAAGAGCGGATCGTTTTCCTCGAACATGATCACCGGGTGCTGAAGGATGTCCTTCAGATCGGACTTCTCAGTAATTTTAAAATTTTTGTTGTCCGGGAACACCAACACGGTGTGCTCTTCGTGCAATACCCATTTCTCGGCCCAGGCGGGAACTTGATAATCGGGCACGATCAGACAATCGATGTCTCCACGTTCGAAACGGCGGATGAGGTTCTCCGGAAAATCCATGCTGACTTTCACTTCGAGCTCTTCGTGTTCGTTGAGATAATCGATGATTCGGCTGGTGATCCAACTCTTACCCAGACCCGCCAGCGTCCCCACGTGGAGTGTCCCGCGGACTTCTTTGGCGTCTTGGTGAATCTGGTCAATGGTTTCGTCGATGCGCTTAAGATACTGCTTGGCCACTTTGGCGAGCTTGCGGCCGCCTTCCGTGAGCGTTGCGTTTTTGCCTTGGCGCGCGAGCAGTGGGAAGCCCACTTTCCCTTCGAGGGTTTTGAGCGTTTGTGACACCGCAGACTGGGTCACACCCAAAGACTCGGCGGCCTTAGAAATACTGTCACTCTGTGAGAGCGCAATTAAAACTTGGAGATGGCTGCTTTCGTATTTCATAGGCCTTTAAATACAAAGGGACCAGGTTACCCCGGTCCCTTCGATAAGAACTTTAGATCATTCTAGTCAGCACGCTCGTTCAGTTTTTCTTTACGATCGTTCATGACTTTCTCTTGAACGTGGCTAGGGCATGGCTCGTACTTCGCGAACTCCATAGAGTAGCCCGCTTTACCAGCTGTACCTGAACGCAACGTTGTCGAGTAACCGAACATTTCAGAAAGAGGAACGTGCGCATTGATAACCGCATCGCCGCCGTCAGAAGTTTCAGAACCGAGGATCACACCGCGGCGAGATGACAAGTCGCCGATGACGAAACCTTGGAATTCGTTCGGAGTTTCAACTTCAACTTTCATGATCGGCTCGAGCAATACTGGGTTAGCTTTCTTAATCGCATCACGCATCGCCATACGAGCAGCAATACGGAACGCCATATCAGATGAGTCAACGTCGTGGTACTGGCCGTCTTGCAAGACCGCTTCTACGCCGATCACTGGGAACGCGCCCAATGGACCTTTGTTCATAACGTCGTTGAAGCCTTTTTCACACGAAGGAATGAACTCGTTCGGGATCACGCCGCCTTTGATTTCGTTAGAGAAGCGGAAAACTTGGTCTTCGCGCTCTTTACGATCGTCGGCCAATGGCTTGATCTTACCCGCAACTTTTGCGAACTGACCTGAACCACCGGTTTGCTTCTTGTGGGTGTATTCGAAGTTAGCGTCACTGCGAATTGTTTCGCGGTAGTTAACTTGCGGAGCGCCCACTTCTACTTCTGCTTTGTATTCGCGCTTCAGACGTTCAGTATAAATCTCGAGGTGCAATTCACCCATGCCGGCGATGCGTGTTTCGCCTGACTCTTCGTCAGTGAAGACGTGGAACGTCGGGTCTTCTTTGAGGAAGCGCTGAAGGCCTTTGCCCATCTTCGCTTGCTGCTCTTTATCTTTGGCTTTGATTGAGAGCTCGATAACTGGAATCGGAATATGCATCCCTTCGCATGACAAGTGATCCAACTCTCCGCTGTCATTAACGAACGTATCACCCGAAGCACAGTCCACACCGATCATCGCGATGATATCGCCAGCGCTGGCTGCTTCGATGTTTTCACGGTCGTTTGAGTTCATCCGTACGATTCGTCCTACGCGAACGCGTTTCTTCGTACGTGTGTTCAAGAGCGTGTCACCCTTGGTCAGAGTACCTTGGTAGATACGGGTGTAAGTCAATTGACCGAACTGCTCTTCAGTGATTTTGAACGCCATACAAACAAGACCCTTGTCCGAGTCTGGCGCCAAAGCAATTTTCTCGCCTGTCTTGCTGTCGATCGCTCTTGGAGCTTCAGACGTCAACGGAGACGGGAGGTAACGAGCAACGGCGTTCAAAAGAAGTTGTACGCCTTTGTTTTTGAAAGCTGAGCCCATGAATACGGGAGTCAACTTCAAAGACTGAGTCGCTTCTTTGATTACACGGTGGATCGTTTCTTCAGTTGGCTCACGGCCTTCCAAAAGATCTTCCATCATTTTGTCGTCGAAGGCAGAGATGGTGTCCAAGAGACCTTCGCGGTAGCTCTTCGCTGTTTCTTGAAGATCAGCTGGGATCGCTTCTACACGTACTTTCTCGCCGTTCTCGCCGTCGAAGTAGTAGGCCTTCATGGTGATCAAATCGACCATACCCACGAAGTTCTCTTCAGAACCGATAGGTACTTGCATGAGAACTGCGTTGTGGTTCAATTTCTCGCGGAGAGCTTTAAGACCGTTGAACGCGTTGGCGCCCATGCGGTCCATCTTGTTCAAAAACGCGAGACGAGGAACGCGGTAGCGCTTCATCTGACGGTCAACTGTGATTGATTGTGATTGAACACCAGCAACCGAACAGAGAACCAAGATCGCGCCGTCGAGAACGCGCAATGAACGCTCTACTTCTACGGTGAAATCCACGTGTCCCGGAGTATCGATCAAGTTAACCTTGATTGCTTTGCCGTCGCCTTCTGCGTACGTGATACCTGCGGCGTTGATGCCGGTCCATTCAACGGTTGTCGCCGCTGATGTGATGGTAATACCCTTTTCACGCTCGAGCTCCATGTGGTCCATGGTGGCACCGGCGCCGCCGCCCTTCACTTCTTCGATCTTGTGGATCTTGGCGCAGTAGAAAAGAATACGTTCAGACAGGGTTGTTTTACCCGAGTCGATGTGGGCCGAGATACCGATGTTACGGGTCTTCGGTAGGGCCTTCATGTCAGCAGCACTCATGGAGTCTCCAAAAATAGAGGGTTACAAATCGTTTTTATCGATGGTTTTAACTCGCGTAGCATAAAGAAACAGCCGACAACCGTCAAACGATTTTGCCGGTTGCGAATGTCGCCGCGAGAGAGCAAAATAACGACCCAATGAGCTTTAAAAAAGATCTCAGCAAAGAGCAGCTTTACGAGGGGGTTAAAACCCTGGTGGAGCACCCATGTCCGCACGTTCACCTCTCTCAGCAGAAGCTCTTTACCCTCTTCAGCGTGGCCTTTCAGTTCCTCCTGTTCAGAGCGACCAAACAGCCAGGCCACTACATCATCCGCATCGAAGATTCTTTCCTCGCCGACAAGCTTGCGCGCAAGGCCAAGGACGAAACCACCCGAAAATTTCTGCAAAGAATTATCGTGCCGCGCCGCCTCACATATGGCAACGCCACGTTCCATCTCGACTATTTTAATTTAAGTACCTGGGGCACCACCAAGGATCTCCCGAAAGAGAAGATCCAGGGCGCTGTGATTGTGAAGAACACCTCGAACAATCCGCTGATCGATGAAGGCGACTTCCGCCATGTCGATCCGGAGAACATGCAGAACGAAGCCGCCAAGCAGCTCTTCGGCGAGCAGTACTACCTCACCTCGCTGATGGAATTCTGCCCGCGGACCGTGACCATCGCTTTCGAAACCGAATATTCAGGCACAGAAAAAGTGCAATTCCCCTTCATCGAAGACGAAGAGAGCATCGGTACCGGTGTGAAAGTTTCATCCGATGTGGAGTGGGACGACTAGGAGTCTCCGTGAAGTACAAATTTCCGATCCTCTTGATCCTCGCCTCCATCATTGGAGGCGTTTTTATTTCTATTCTCTTCGGCGCCAACGAAGCCATCTTCAAAGACCGCATCACGGAAGGCCTCAAGAAAAACGTGAAGATTCAGTCGATCGTCGATCCGGCAGAGAAAGCGGATAAGCTCAAATCTGAGCACGACAAGAACTGGCGCTACTACCAGCGCTACCATTTTCACGCCAATGGCATCGCTTCCCTCTCTCTTGCGCTTTTGCTGTTGCTGGCTTTTGTGCAGACCACGCGCACCGAAAGTCTGATCGCCAGCTACATGGTCTCGATCGGCGGCTTTCTCTACCCGTTCGTGTGGCTCTTCGCCGGCATCTACGGGCCCGAGATGGGGCGCAACGAGGCCAAAGAAATGTTCGCTCTGTTGGGCTATATGGGTGGGGTCTACTTCCTAGGGATCATCTACCTGTTCTATCTCGCGGCCATGAGACCGTGGAAGGCGCCGCTGGCGGCCTAGTGACTGCTCATCCGTAAGGGCGCTGAGTTGCTCAACAATCTACTTAAGATAAAACGCAAGTCGCCTTCGAGTCTGACTCCATCGTGATAAAGCAGGGTGACCTCGAGGCGATTCTCCAGTGCTTTCTGGGCCACGTGGTCAGGTGAAATGGTGTAACGGCCAAGGCTGCGCTCTGTGGGCCAGCTTTCTTCGGTGAACACCAAATAGATCAGCTCCGAGCACACCAGCTCTCGCTCGGTCTCTACATCAAAATTAAAATCGTAGGCCTTGCCGTGCTGCTCGAGGGCCTTGATAAGCATGGCCCCCGGATCATGCAGCACCGGCGAGCGCAGCACCAAGAGATCATCGATGTCCATGAAGTGCTCAAGACTATTGAGTGTTACACCTGGCAAACGCAGGGACTCGAGCACGAGTTTTTCTGTAGATAAAAGCGGCATGAGTTTTTGCACCAGTGGATGCGCGCGCACAGGAATGGTTTGCCCCTGATACGTCACCGTCCAATCACCCCACTGCTCTAATGGCCCCAACCAAATGGCGACATGGCCATAGAATCCAGGGATAAAACGATCGGTGAGACGAAAGGGCGTCTTCTCTAATAATAAATCCAGGGGACGAAGTTCGGTTTTGAGCTTCTGCATCGCTTGAGGATCGCGTGCCATCGCAAGCAATTTCCCCGAGCGCGTTTGCACACGGCCGGCGGTATTGCCAAAGATCTGGCTTAAGCGGCCAATCAAACGATTGAGTCTTTCTGAGCGACGGGTTTGCGACAAAGACTCAGAGAGTTGCTTCAACTCACGAATAAAAGCCGCGCGCTCGGGCGAGCGCAGTTTTTGTGCTGAATAGGAGCTCAACGCGTACTGTTCAAAGGGTAAAAGCAGTGGATCGTGGGTTCGCCCGGGTGAGAGCTGTTCAATCTTTGCCAGCACCTCAAGAGCACTCAACACCCCTGACCATTCTTTCTCTTTGAGCATCGGTCCGTAGAGTTTTTCTAGCAGCGAGCCTTCGGTGGTATCAAACTCCATCACTCTTAGCAGTCGCGGTGTCTGCACCAGTGCGCGAGAAAGTCTGAGAAGCTGGTCAAACAGCATGAGTTCGAAACTGGTGTGCGTGATCACTTGCGCTTCAAACATTCTGCCTTGAGCATCGGGGGCCCAGGTGATTTTAAGATAGTCTTCGCGCGAGAGTCCACGCCAACGACGGGCCTCTTCTAGTGCAAAGGCAGTTCCCTCTTGCATTACGACAGGTCGATTTTTTAACACATCCACGCTGTAGGTTTGGGCACGCCACACTTCGAGATCGCGCATGATGGTTTTGAGTTCTGTGAGTTCGTTGGCACTCAAGGGGCGTTGGCATTCTTCGGTTAAAGCTCTCTCAGGTGGGCAGTGACGGGCCTCAGCGAAGGTGATGAGTGCTTCTTGGCGGGCGAGACCGCGATGGAAGGCCTCGAGCGTGTCTTCGGCGTTGACGGTGAAGCTGAGCAATAAGGCGATGAAGAGCATGGAGTTATCAGATCAAAGACACGTTGGTGTCGTCAAGGAGAGCAGGTCCGAGTTGCTTGATCAGCTACTGCTGTTTTTCCGATGTCTTTTGGCTACTCCGTCTGCCGTTTCCCTTCTTTCCACTCCACTTCACTGACATGACCATCTCGATCCCACTCGCTCCACAGGCCGTGACGAAGGTCGTTGAGATATTTGCCTTCGGCGCGACGAGCGCCGTTACCGTAGAAAAAAATCCACGAACCATTTTTTGTGCCATCTTGGTAGACGCCTTCACCAAGCAGACGACCGTTGTCGTAGAAGTGCTGCCACTTCCCGATGCGCTTACCTTTGTACATCTCGCCTTCAGCGGCCACTGTGCCGTCCTCAAAGCTGATCTGGATCTTGCCGTCTTTCACGGCCGGTTTATCGTAGAACACGTCTTGCGGCGGAAGCTGCCAATGGAAGCCCTGAATGCGCTCTTCCTTCTGCATCTTGCGCACGGTTTTCATGATGAATTTTTGAGCGGCTTCGCGCTCGATGCCGGGCACGTCTTTAAGATACGATACTTCATCACGCAATTTTGAAAATACCCGCGGACAAAGCCGTGCGTACTCTTGCAATTCGTCTTGATTGGCCACGGGCAGTGCTTTTGCCAGCACTGAAATCATGGATTCGTTAGAACGGATGACATCGTCGACTTGATCACTGGAGAGCTCCAAAAAATCACCGAAACCTTTTAGATTTTTTGTCACCCAACGCATGAAGATCGGATCTTCGAGAATCCCATTCATCAAAATCATTTGGCGATGATGGGCAGCGGACGTTTCTAAAGATTCGACAAAATCTTTCAGCCCATCCCACTGACGTTTTTTAATACGCTCAAGCATTCCCATAGAGGATATGAGTATAAATCAGCTCGCATGAATTTGTGTTAAGGCGTGCTTAACGGCAGTTTTACAAGCACTTGCGTCAGAACGGGGCGAAGCCTAAGCTCCCAATCCTGCGTAGAGAAGCCCCAAGAAGTAGACAGTCTAAGGCCATTTTTAGAGCGAACGCCTAGGCCTAAATTCTCGAGTACGTGGCTGGGCTTCGCCGCACCCGAGCTGCAGGCGGCACCCGCACTCACTTCGAGGCCCGCGAGATCGAACATCGGCAGCGACATGTCCGACGGGAGCTTGTTGAGCACAAATAGAATCGTGTTGAGGTTGAGGTCCCGCGCACCGCGAGCGATGCGCTCGCCTTTGCCCTTGAGCTGCTCGTCCATGAAGGCACGCATCTCAGTGATCGCTTTCAATTGCTCTTGCGGATTCCACAGCGCTTGCATTTCTTCCAGGGCGAGCTGCAGCGCCAGCGCGGCCATCACGTTCTCTGTGCCGGCACGCGCGCCTTTTTGCTGACCGCCACCGAGGATCAGTGGTTGCCCCACAAAATCCACACTGATGAAGCTATGGCCGTGGCCCTTCAGTCCCCCCGCCTTGTGAGACGAGAAAGAATAGACATCGAGTGTCGGATCGAGCTGCCAGCAGTCGGCGACCTTGCACGGCGCTTGAGCAGCGTCCACGTGAATGATGGCGTTGGTTTGTGCTTTGAGGGTCTGTGCAAGAGAGAGCGGCCACACCACCCCTGTCTCATTGTGAACCCAGGTGAAATTAATCAAGGTGTGTCCGTCGACCTGCGCTTGCGCCGCTTTGATGACGGCGACACTCTCCGCAAGCTGCAATTGTCCGTCACGGTCGACGACGAGCTCAGCGGTGGCATGCCCCATGCTGCTGAGACGTGCCGCCTGGGCGCGCACGCAGGAGTGGTCCAGCGGTGAGTACACGAAGAGCGGCCGCGTGCCACGAGCGGCTTCGGCGAGCCACAGGCCCGCTACGGTGGTGTTCACGGCTTCCGTCGCACCTGAGTGATAAACCAAAGAGTGAGTCTTGCTCGTTAACTGGAATGTCTTGTAGAGAGAGCTGCGGGCCTCGTCGAGAGCGTGCGCCGCTTTTTTACCGGACTGGTGTTGCGATGAGGGGTTGCCCCAAAGCAAATCGCCCTTGGCGAGCCAGCGAGTTACCGCTGGTGCCAAGGGCGACGTAGCATTGTGATCGAGATAGATCCGGTCCAATTACTGGTTCGCTTCCCCTGCGTTCGTGCGGATAGCAGAAGCAAAGTTAGCGTTGTTCGCGTTGGCGTTTGTGCCAGCTTCGCGAGACTTGCGCATGAGATCTCCGAGAGTCGTTGTCGCGAGATATTCCTGCATGATGTTGCCGAGGTTTTCGAAGTAGCCCTTCGTGAGGTGGAACTCAGAAGTGTCGACGATACCATTTACGTCATTGCCGTTCTCATCTTTCATGATTTCGATACCAGAAGATGGGATGCCGATGATGTCGCGAGCTGGGTTGATGTTCTCACCAACGCAATCGAGAACGTCTTTCACAGAGATTTCGTCCATAGAGCGAGCAAGTACGTATCCGCCGCCTGGGCCGCGAACAGACTTAACTACTTTACCTGTACGAAGCTTGCGGAAAAGCTGCTCGAGATAGTGAAGTGAAATAGACTGGCGAGTTGAAATTTCCTGCAGGCGAACAGGGTTGCCATTGCTGTTGAACGTAAGGTCCAACATAGCTCTGACTGCGTAACGGCCTTTCGATGTAAGTCTCATTGTCTTCCTCCATAAAGAAGTGGTTGGTTATGTAATCCGAGTTTGTCTTCTTCCTTGACACCCGGGAGAGGTCTCTTAGTTGACTCTTTCAAGTCAGACTAAAAGTGTCTCCCGAATAGTATGTCCCCCGGGTCTTTCCGCCGTCAAACTCTTTTTCCGCCCCTATCGATAAATTAAATCAAAAGAAAAGATATTGAAAAAACATGAGAGATATCAATAGATTTGCGCTGAGACAGCGGGGGGCGGTGTCAAACTGCCCCTATGGCAAAATTTTCCGACTAAGTCAGTTACCCGTACTTTTAGTCATCAACCAGGGTCGAAAGTGAGAAATTGCGAGAAGGTTCTTCACCCTCGGCGCCCGGTTTTCCGAAGCTCAACTCCAAAGTATAGCTACTCCAGGTCTCCGGCAGTTCACGCAAAAGACGGCGAGAAAACTTCCCGCCCCACTCGGCCAAGAAATAATGTTTACCTTCCATGTAGAGCGGAATCTCTAGCGGAATGAGTTCGTCTTGCGCTTCGATCCGATAGAAGTCTCCGTGTAAAACCTGACCGCACTCACTGAGTACAGAGTAGGTCGGACTCATGACTTCACCTTCGCCGATGAAATGTTGGCAGAACGTGGTCTTGCCCACACCCATGGGGCCGTCGAGCACAACCAGAGCTGGGGACTTGGTGAGTTCCTTGAGTTCGTACACGATGTAAGGAAGATCGCTCGGATAGACTTTCTTCCACTCGCGGATCAATTTTTTAGTCATGGTCTACTCTTCCCCATCAAGACGGTTGAACACTTCAGGAAGTGTTTCGATCAGGCTCGTCGCCGTCATCGTGCGCACGCCGAATTTCTCCGCCGCGAATTGGCCGGCGAGCGTGTGGATGTAGACACTCAACAACGCAGCTTGGTTCACGTGTTCGTAGCGCTGCAAGAGCGCATCGGATTCGCTGCGAAGACCGGTGTCTTGCGCGAGCAATCCGCCGAGGATGCCGGCGAGCACGTCCCCGACTCCGCCCGTGGCCATGCCATCGTTCGGTGAGAAGTTAAAGAAGGTCTTACCCGAGGCCAGTCCCAAGTAGGTGCAGGGCCCCTTGAGAAGGATGGTGCAGTTAATGCGCTCGACGGCTTTGCGCAAGCATTCCACGGGACGAGTTTCAACTTCCGACTGCGAGATGCCGCAGAAGCGGGCGAACTCGCCGAAGTGCGGAGTGAGAATGGTCGGAGCGTGGCGCATACTGAAGATCTGCGAGTCCTCCTTGAGGCTGAGCGCATTGATGGCATCCGCGTCGAGCACCAAGGGGCCCGAGAAGTTGTTGAGAATCTCCAGCACCAGACGGCGCGCGCGGGCCGAACGGCCAAGGCCTGGGCCGATCACGAGCGAACTGTACTTATTCAGGCCGGCGAGCACCTTTGGCCATTTAGATTCATCGTTAGGAATAAAGCCCGTCATCACTTCTGGAATCAAGCGCGAGACCATCTCGTGGTACTGCGGCTCCCAGGTGGAGGCCGTCACCAGCCCCGAGCCTGTCTTGAGGGCCGCGCCTGACGCCATCACGAGCGCGCCGGTGAGGCCGTGAGAGCCACCCACGACGAGGGTGTGGCCGAAGATTTTTTTGTCGGCGAACTTATTGCGTACGTTCGTTTGGTACGGAAGGTTCTCGCGCGTGAGCAAGAACTTGTCCCCATTCTCCATGGAAAGCTGAGGTGGAAAGCCCACTTCTAACGTGGTGATCTCACCACACAGACGCGCGCCATCGGCCACGAAATGGCCGATCTTCGGGAAGCCCACGGCCAAAGTGAGATCGGCCTTGATGGCGTTGCCCTGCACCAGACCCGTATCGCCCTCGATCCCCGACGGGATGTCTAGCGCGACGGTGTAGTTGGCGTTGTCGTTCACGAAATGAATGACGTCGTAGATGAAGTTCGAGAGCGGCAAGCGCACGCCCGTCCCGAAGATCGCATCCACCACCACTTTCGGGAGGGTGTTTTGCGCGAAGTAACTCTCGAGACCCGAGAGTTCTTTTATCGGATTGATGCGCACACCATAGGCGCGCGCCATCTTGAGCTGGACCTGCAACTCGGAGCTACACGTGGCCTCATCGAACAGCAAGAACGCGCGCACGCTGCGCTGAGGATGGACGAGGTGGCGAGCGAGCGAGAGTCCGTCGGCGCCGTTGTTGCCCTTCCCGACCAGTACGACCACGTCGACTTCTGTTTCGAATTCCTTCAAGCGCTCTTCGAGAACTTGCGCTCCGAGGAGGCCCACGTTTTCTACGATCAAGTGCTCGCTAAAGAAATGCTTTTCAGCAGCTAGCGTTTCAATTTGTTTCATCTCAGCTTGGGTCACAATTCTCATGTTCGCTCCTCAGCACATCTGCATTTGTGCGCGCAATTGGACCACCACGTGTTCGAGGCCGCTGTAGAGCGCCTCGCCGACAATCCAGTGGCCAATATTATACTCTTCAAACAGCCCCTGCTTTAAGAGCGGCGCCAGCGACAGATCTGTCAAACCGTGGCCGGCGTGGAATCCACGGCCAGCGGCTTTGATCTCACCGTGGGCCCGCGCATAGAGGTCGAGGTATTTTTGTAATGGTTTGTTGCTTAAAAAATCTTTGGCGTAGTCGCCCGTGTGAATTTCCACGGCATGCACTGGGAGCTTCAAGCTCTGGGCGATGGCGCCCACCGAGGCTTCAATGAAGAGCGAAACTTTCGTCGCCGGCGTTTTGTGCGCCAGCTGGTCGATCGCCTTCAGGACGCGTGTGAACGTTGCGCCGTCTTCCAGGGCAAGCCCTCCTTCAGTCGTGCGCTCTTCGCGCTTCTCCGGTACGAGGCAAACCCATTCCGGCTTGTGGCGGCAGGCGATCTCGACGATGTCCGGGTGGCAGCCCATCTCGAGGTTCAGCGGTCGATGGAACTTCTTACACCACTCGTGCACCGGGGCCACGTCGGCATCTTGGATGTGGCGGCGGTCTTCGCGCAGGTGAATGGTGATCTGATCAGCGCCGGCCTTGAGCACGGCTTGCGCCGCACGAGAGATGGACGGGTAATCTTCTCCGCGCTGCTGGCGCAGAGTTGCGACGTGGTCGATGTTCACACCCAAGCGCGGTTGCATGACTTACCCCAGCTGCTTCGTCACCACATCCGTCAGGCTGCGACAGATGCGTTGAACTTGCGCCTCATCACGGCCTTCCACCATCACGCGCGCTAAGTGCTCAGTGCCCGAGTAGCGCAAGAGCAAGCGGCCGGTACCTTTGAGTTCATCTTCCGCGGTCTTCACTGCGGCCATGATGGCAGGCACATCTTCGAAAGGCGTTTTCTTACTGATTGTTGTGTTCAAGAGCATTTGTGGGTAGAGCTCCACTTCATCGGCGAGTTCTTTGAGACCTTTGCCAAAATGCTTCATGCACTCGATGACCTTTAGGGCCGCGAGGATGCCGTCTCCGGTGGTTGAGTGGCGCTTGAAGACCAAATGGCCAGAAGGCTCGCCACCGAATACAGAACCTGTCGCACGCATGCGCTCGACGATGTAGCGATCGCCCACTTGCGTCCGGTGCAACGTCATGGCGTGTTTTTTCAGGAAGACTTCCAGGCCGAAGTTCGACATCACGGTGCCGACGATTTCATGGTTCCCCTCAAGCTGGTTGGTTTCTTTCAAGAAGCGCGCACACAGGCCGATCGCCTTGTCGCCATCGATCACCGTGCCATCGCGATCGATGAGGACCACACGGTCCGCGTCGCCGTCGACGCACACGCCGAGGTCGGCGCGGAACTTCACCACTTGCTCAGCACAGAGCTGCGGATAGAGAGCTCCACACCCCTTGTTGATGTTCACACCGTTGGGATCTTTTCCAAGAGAGATCACTTCGGCGCCGAGCTCTTCGAACACTTGCGGAGCGAGCTTGTAGGCCGCGCCGTTGGCGCCGTCGACGACAATGCGCAGGCCTTCCAGCGAGTAGTGCGAGTTGAACGCGGACTTGGCATGCACGATGTAGCGGCCGATGACTTCGTCTAAGCGACGTGCGTTACCGAGGTCGTTACCGGTCTTCGGTGGAATCAAGGAAGGGGTCATGATCATGCGCTCGAGCTCCATCTCCACGTCATCGGGGAGCTTGTGGCCAGAGCGATCGAAGATCTTGATGCCGTTGTCTTCGAACGGATTGTGCGAGGCCGAGATCATCACGCCGGCGTCCGCGCGCATGCTTTGTGTCACAAACGCCACGCCGGGTGTCGGCAGAGGTCCGGTGAAAATCGCGCGACCACCTTGAGAACAGACTCCGGCAGAGAACGCCTGCTCGAGCATGTAGCACGAAAGGCGCGTGTCCTTGCCGATGATGATGAGGGGTTTGCGGCCCGAGTGTTTTTGAAAGTAATGAGTCACGGCGCGGCCTAGGGCCATGGCAACTTCGCCGGTCATGGGATGGATATTGGCCTTGCCACGGATACCGTCAGTGCCGAACAAACTACGTTTTGTAGACATGCTTTTTCCCTCTTAAAACAGGTGCTTTAAGGGTACCTCGCTCAGCGAGGCTCTACAAGGATTCTCTTAGGACGGATCTCCACCAAATGGAGACGCGGCGGAAGCACTGCGCGCAGCGCGACTTCCACTTTTCCCTTCGTGCCCTCGGGAACTTCTGCCCACACCTGCACGTTCAAATCAGACTTATCAACTCGCCGAACCACGTCGAGCGGCGCCCACAGTACCAACGTGACGGTTTGCTGGCGTGCGAGCTGCCCCTCACCCAATAAGCGCACGGGAATTTTCTCCAGCACCAGGTTGGCCCGCTTGGCCTTGAGGGCATACTTGAGTGTTGGGCCCGAGCCACGCGACACCACGAGACGTTCGTCTGGAAGATTCCATTCGAGGTTAAGTGAGCTCTGGCCGTAGAGAGATTCCACGTCCACCGCGCGGGTGGTCACTTCTTTGAGCCCAGCAATCAAACTACGCGGTCCCACCACTTCGACTTCCGCCGGCCGTACTTGCATGGCCGTGAGATCCAGATCATTAGGGAGATCGCCGTTCATCGGAACCCGCACCGGCACGACTTTGGTCGCCTTGCGCTCGAGCCGGAGCGGCAGCACACGAGGAGTAATTTTTTCGACCTTCACACCAAAGGGCAGCACGAAGTCGGCGGCCTTGAGCACCGGCTGCGGACGCAAACTATCACGCCAAGGTGCGCGCGACACGTCCACCAGAATCTTTTCTTCGCGATCCATCATCGGACGCATGAAGGCGCGCGGTCCTTCCAGGGTCACGATCACTTCCTGAGGAGGCTTAGCGGCGAAGACCGCATGGTCCGGGAGCACGTACTGCAACGTCACGGCTTTTTCGATGCGGATCCGCGCGGCGTTCAAGACGTAGAACCACAGGATCGCACCCGTGAAGAGCGCGACGATTTTTAACGAGTGTTTACGCGAGGTGATTTTGATTTTCATGAGTGCACACCTGCCACTTCATGCTGGCCGCGCTCGTACTGCAACAAGCGCTGGCGCAGTCCCTTGCGAAGGGCGTTCTCATCGACCGCTACTTGGAAGATGCCCTCATGACAAATTTGCACCTTGCCGGTTTCTTCTGACACGACGACGACGACGGCGTCGCTCACTTCAGTCACACCTAAGGCGGCCCGGTGACGAGTGCCGAAGTGGCGTTCGACTTCGCCCGATTTTGAGAGCGGCAGAAAGCAGCCGGCCGACTGGATCTTACCGTTGAAGATGATGACCGCACCGTCGTGCAGAGGCGAGCGCGTTTGAAAGAGTGCGTAGAGCACGTCGGAGTGCACGCGAGCGTCGAGCCGCGTTCCCGTGAGCGAGTAGTTCAAGAGGCCGTGGCTCTTCTCGAACACGATGAGGGCACCGGTGCGTTCGCGCGACAGGGCCTGGCAAGCGGCAACCACTTCTTCGATCTGCTGGTCGAGCTTACTCTTGGAGTTTTTACCTAAGAATTTCGTGCCACCGAAGGCCGCCAGGGCGCTCTTGATCTGGTCTTGGAAGAGCACGATGATGAGAATGAAAAGGTAGTCAAAAAATAACTGCAGCAGCCAGCTGAGCGCGTGTAGTTCGTAGATGTCGGCCACCCACCACAGCATGGCCATGGCACCGAGGCCCAGGAGCATCTGGACGGCGCGCGTTCCTTGCACGATGAGGAGCATGCGGTAGACAATAAAACTCACCGCCAGGACGTCGAGCATGTCCAGCGCACGTAGGTTTTGTAGGAAGGGTAAAAGGTCCTTCAAGATGGCATCCTCACAAGAGATAATGCCATCTTAACGGACTTTTAAAGATATTCCAGATAGGCTTAAGCTGCCTTCTTCGATTCGTCGACCACCGCTGGGGCAGCCGCCGCCGCACCAGGGTTTTTCAAATTCGCAATAATCTCGTCTGACATGATCAACTTCTTACGAAGGGCCTCGCGGGAAATGCCCATGGAGGTCGCCGCTTTGGACTTGTTGCCCTTGTGGCGCTTGATTTCTGCCAAAATCATTTCACGCTCAACAAGGCAAACACGGTCCTTGAGAGCAATGCTTGAGTCATCTGCATGAGGAATATGATCAAGCTGGCAGCCGCCATGCTTGCTCATGTCCAATACTGGAGTAGCTTTGGTGCCTAGCTCCGTGATGATGTGGGTCTTCGGGTTATAGAGCACGGCCTTCTCGATCGCCTGCTCCATCTCTGCCACGTTCCCCGGCCAGTTGTACTGGTTGAACATCTCTTTGAGTTCCGGTGAGAGCTCTTTTAGCAAGAGGCCCTGTTTGCGGCACTCTTTGCGCAGGAAGTACGACACCAAATCTTCCACGTCGGCCTTGCGCTTACGCAAAGGCTCGACGGCAATTTCCGACGTCGAAAGGTAGTGCAAGAGGTCCGGATTGAAGTGGCCCTCGTCCACCATGGTCTTCAAGTCGTGTGACGACGTGGCGATCACGCGTACGTCGAGACTGATCTGGCTACCTTCGACGCGACGATCGCGCAGAGCATGGAAGAGTTTATGCTGGAGAGCGACGGGCATGTGGCAGATTTCACCGAACACCACGGTACCGCCGGCACAGGCCTCGAGCTTCTCGAAGACTTCTTTTTCAAGTTGGACTGGATCGACACCTTGGCAGTTCACTTCGTGGTACGGGTGCAGACCGCGCTTCCCTTCCACGTGCACGATGCGACCAAGCAGTCGCTTACCGTTACCGGCCTCGCCGGTGATCAAGAGCGGGCTGTCGATGTCTTTCAATTTTACAATTGATTTACGGACGTCACCGGTGACCGGAGAGCGACCGATCCACGCGTGTTCACGGTCGTAGGGCGTCGAGAAGCGGCGGATGAGAGATTTCTCCGAGATCGGATTGAAGTTATGGAACACTGACGAACAGATGAGGGTCAGCACCTTCATCGTTTTTTCGTCTTCCGCAGTGAAGCGGTCTTCGTTGCGCTTGTTCAAGATTTCGATCACACCAATGATCTTGTCTTCACGGTTGTGAATCGGCGCACAGATGATCGACTTGGTTTGGAAGCCGGTGACCTTGTCGATCTCTTCCGAGAAGCGAACTTTATCTGTTTTACAGTCGATGTTGAGTGACACGCCCGTGGTGAACACGCTACCGGCGATGCCTTTGCGGTAATCGAACTTGAGCATCTCTTTGGGAATGCCCAGCGCAGCCACGGCCTCGAGCTCGTTTGAGTCAGGGTTGATCAAGAAAATTGTCGCGCGCTGAGCAGTCAAGATGCGCGTGATCTCTTCCAACATATTCTCAATGAATTTTTCTTTGTTACCAAACTGCGTGATGTCCTTGAAAAGCGATAACAGGAGCGAGAACATCTCGAAGCCCTCTTCCGCAGACGAGAAGCGCTCGGTCAACGCGAGTGAGATCAAGCTGTCTTTGAGACGCTCTGGTGGAAGGCTATTGATGTACTGTTCGATGAAACGCTTCATCGGCGGGAACTCTTCTTTGTCGAGTTCGGCACCGTAGTTCATCATCCCCTCTTCGCTGGTGCTCTTCGCATTGAAAGCACGCACGATGGTGACGTTGAACTCGTGGCGGAAGCGCTTGAACTGGATCGCGCAGCGAACGGTTTCGCCGACCGCGATGCGCGCCTGCGTGGTGAAGCCGAGGCCCGTCATACTGACGTCGAGAAGTTTCACTTTATCTAAGGGGCGGTATTTCCCGTACTCGTCTTCTTGATCGACGAAGAAGAGGACGTCATCGCGGGATTCCACCGGTACACGGAATGACTGGTAGTACTTGAATTCGGCGAGGCTGGTTAGCATAGGATTCCCCTTTCAACATGGTCTAGTGCCCATATCGGTTGGCAGCGGGAAGAACTTGAGCAGACTCGCCAACTATATATGCTTTCGGGAGTTTACTAGGGCCCGGACGAGATCCCCGGCAAAATTGCGGGCGGTGACTGACTCCAATTGCTCGAAGCCAGGCACGGTATTGATGTCGCTGATCACCGGGCCCTGGGCCGACAGGAGGACATCGAGACTTAAGACATCGGCGACGGGTCGCGAGGTGATTCGATCAATCAAGGGCCGCAATTCAACGGGCCACTCTTTGAGCGGCAACTCACGGGCCTCCCCACCTTGGGCGAAGTTCGCTAGCGACTCCTGGGACCTGCGTTCCAGCACCGCCCAGACCTTTTGTCCTAACAAGGTGATGCGATACTCGGGGCCCTGAGCCACGCGCGGCTGCACGAAGAAGTCCTGGTCACCCATGCGCCACAGAGTTTCGAGCCACGCGAGCAATTCGTTTTCTGTTTTAAGAAAGTGCACGCCCACACCGCGCTGACCGCGGTTCATCTTCAAGACCCAGCCCTCAGTAGTATGGTGCTGATCATGGAAGGCCCGCCAGGCAGGATCGGTGCTCTCGAGCTGGCCTCGGTGAGTGAAGAATGGCAACGCGGGCCAGGACATATTGGCCATCCACAAACTCTGACGTGTTTTATCCCACAGCGTTTGCCGGATCTCCCACGTGTTCACTTGTCGGCCCCACACCGGCCAATTCATTAAAGTGTTCGCAAAACTTTCGCTCGCGATACTGGCGATGCGGTTGAATGTGAGATCGAAGCGTGGAGTTGAATCCATGAGAGGCCACTGGATGCGGCAAGTCTCGGGCACGATCACCTGGAGCGTCGGTGATTCCGCGAGCAAGCGCTGACAGGCGTGATTGCCGGGATGCTGGGTGAGAAGGGCCACTTTCATGAGATCATTTTACTTACAGGCCTTGCCTCTCTACAATCATTGGTTATGAGAATCTCACTGACTTTGTCTCTCTTGCTCGTCGCGTCCTGCGCTGCGCCCCCTTCGGCTCCTGTGGTTGCCCCCCCGGAAGTGGCTGAAGTCGCGGTCACGCCCACCACTCCCACGCCGCAAGCAAAGCCCGTGCTGTCCGCCGCCCTCAAGGCCTGGTGTCAGAGAACGGACGTGGATTTTAAGAAATACAATTGGGGCGCAAGCCGCTGCGACGAGTTTAGCTGGAGCCACGTGCGCAATTCCGTGGATGGCCACCCGATTCCGTGGGTAGTGTTCGGTGACGAAACCAATCTTGCAAACAAGAACGTCACGCTCATCATGTGCGGCGTTCACGGCGACGAAATCACGCCCGTTAAATTCTGCTACGACATCCTCTACGACTTAAAAGATTTCCACTGGGATTTTTCCGAGCGCGTGGTGGTCGTCGCGCCCTTGGTCAGCCCGGATTCATTTTTTAAAGCAAAACCCACGCGCACCAATGCTCGTGGCGTGGACGTGAACCGAAACTTCCCCACCCAAGACTGGACGGCAGATGCGCTGAGATTGTGGAAAGCCAAACATGGCAAAGATAAACGACGCTTTCCTGGTCACAAATCATTGAGTGAACCGGAGGTGGTGTTTCAGGTGAACCTCATCAAACGTTACAATCCAGCGAAGATTATTTCGGTGCACTCTCCGCTCATGATGCTGGATTACGACGGACCTGATCTTAAGAAAGACACCACGCGGCCGGCGAAGGATTTGCTGCTGTCGATGTCGGAGAAAGCGTCGAGCTACAAGGTGTCGAACTACCCCCACTTTCCGGGCTCGCTCGGAAACTGGGCGGGACAAGAACTCGGTATCCCCACCTACACGTTGGAACTACCGAACTCGGATCCCCATCAAAGTGATAAGTACTGGAAGCTCTTCCGCGAGGCGATCCATCACGCCATCGAACAGCGAGTCGGACCTACTCCGCCTGAGCCGCCGGTTTCGGCAACCCCTTCACCATCAGCAGCGGCACCATGACCGCAGCGGCACCCACGAGGTACGTGATTCCGCCGCCGAAGCGCCAGTAAGCAAGACTCGCGGAGATCGGACCGATCACGCGTCCGAGTGCACCGAGGCCGCGGAACTGCCCCAGCGCTCGTCCCTGCTCTTGGGCCGGTGAATAGAGCGACACCAGCGTGGTGAGGCATGGGATCACCATGGCCGAACCGATCGCTAAGAAAAAGAGTCCGAAGTAGAGCGCCCACACCATGGGTGCCCAACCGATCAAGAGCAGGCCGGGGATGATGCAAACCAAGCCTTGAAGCGCCATCTTCACTTCACCGACCGTGTTCGCCTTCCGGCGAACGTAGCCACCTTGGATCATGCCAATGAAGAAACCGATGAAGATGAACATCTTCGCGTTGTCCATGGGTGTGAACGCAAAGCGCTCGACGGCGAGGAACGTGAGTGTGAATTCCATGCCGGCGAAGGCCGCAATGAAAAAGAAGTACGCGAGGTTCGTGCGGTTCACGTTCGGGAACGGCAGGCCTTGGAAAAGTTTAAACGGATTGGCCGTGCGATGGAGGCCCGTGCCCTGGCCGCGTTTTTCTTTCGGAAGGGTTTCCGGGAACAAGAAGATCACCGACACCAAGTTAATGAGACACAACACACCCGCAATCAACGCCGGGAGCGAGAACGGATTGATGCCGTAAGCAGCGAGCGCTGGATTGCTCGCGAGGAGACTGAACTGCGCGCTGATGCCCCCCATTGCCGGGCCGATGATAAAGCCTAGCGCGAAGGCAATGCCGATGACCGCCATGCCCCTCGAGCGATTCTTCTGATCGGTGATGTCAGCGACCACCGCTGAAGCGATCGAGAGGTTACCACTCATCAAACCACCCAAGGCGCGCCCCGCGATCAAGAGTGTGAAGGATCCCGCAAAGAACCACAGACCGTAGCTAATGAAGAGACCAAAGATCGAAATGATCAAGACCGGCTTGCGGCCCACTTTATCGGAGATCGCGCCCCACATGGGAGCGGCGACGAACTGGAGCAGCGAGTAGAGGGCGCCGAGGATGCCGCCGAAGAGCACGATGCTGCCGGTGTTGCTCGCGAGAGCTTGCTCACCGCCGAGGGCCTGGATGTCGCCCACGAGGCTAAAGATCCCGCGCAGGAACACGTTGTCCGCGTCTACGGAAAGGTAGTGCTTCGCCAGTGCCGGGAACATCGGGAAAATGATCGAGAAGCCCACCAGATCGAGGAACATGGTGAGGAACATGATCTTGAGCGTGCGCTTCGCCGCGGGCTTCATGGGTTCCGGCCGCTGCGTCTTGAGATCGGCCATGGCAGTCATAAGATCCTTGTCGATGTTGATGTCGTGGTAAAGGGCGACGCGCTCTTGTATGTTTCCGTTCACGGTCGTGTTGATGAAGTGCGCGTAGTCTTTGATCCAAACCGCGTCGTCGTTCAAGCAAGGAATCGACGTGAGTTTCCCGCCGTGCTCCTCCACCATTTCGCGCAGCTCGTGGCCGATCTCATCGGTGGTCTCGAGGCAGTCCACCACGAAGCTTGGGCAGTAGACGGCGACGTGCTTTTTGCCGCTCTCCACTAATTTCTCGACGGTTTCATCTGTATAAGGGCCGAGCCAGATTTCCGAGCCAAAGCGCGACTGGAAGGTCATCTGCAATGGAAACGGTTGAGGACCCAGGCCCTTTTCAATCAGCTTGAAGGTTTCCATGCAGTGACGGTAGTACAGATCGTGCTTATCCAGCACGCGGCGAAGGGGGATGCCGTGAAAAGAAATCACCAGCACGTCCGGTTTATTATTTTGGAGGGACTCGTGGATCTTTCGAACCGAGTGATCGATGAAGCACTTCGCACGGTGATAGCTATCCAGCACGGTGAAGCCGGGAATGTTCACGCGCCCAGAAAACTCTTTCCCCAGCCCATCGACTACCGATGCGGTGGTGGCTTCGGCGTACTGCGGGAACTGCGGCAGCACCAAGACGTTTTGCGCCCGGGTGGTGACGTCTTCTTTTTCCCAGGCATCCAGGATCTCGTTCGGGCGGGGACTGGCGAGCAAGAAGCAGTGATTGAGTTCGATGTTAGGCGCCATATGGGGGCGCAGGCCGTCGGCCACTTTGGCGGTTATCTTCACCAACGGGAATCCATCCCCATCCCAGATGCGGGAATAGAGCTTGGCGGAGCGCTTCGGGCGGAAAGGGAGAATGAACAGGTTCAAGATGATCGCCCAGAGCCAGCGCGGGAGATCCACCACCCGGGGATCACCCAGGAATTCACGCAAAAAGGCCCGCACATCACGGGTGCTAGGGGACTTAGGCGATCCGAGTTGGCCGAGGATGACTTTTGTCTTAGGGATCATGGGCACCTTGTGTTGTAACTTTCCCTTATTTCTGCCATAAAGCCTCTATATCCGGCCAGATAACAGCCGTTGAACAGGGACTTCTTATGAAGAAAAAAGCTGCTGCGCGCACCGACAAAGAACTCAAAGGGGTCACTCTCCTGGGCCAAACCCACACCGACTACCCAAATACCTACGCCCCTGAGGTCTTGGAGTCTTTTGAAAATAAGCACCCCGGCGTGGATAACTGGACGACCTTCGTTTGCACAGAGTTCACCAGTCTTTGCCCGAAGACCGGCCAGCCGGACTTCGCCCGCATCTACATCAATTACCTCGCTGACAAGCTGATGGTTGAAAGCAAGTCACTCAAGCTCTACATGTTCAGCTTCAGAAACCATGGTGATTTCCATGAAGATTGCGTGGCGAAGATGTGCAATGACCTCACCAAGCTCATGAAGCCGCGCTACCTTGAAGTCATCGGCGAATTCACTCCTCGCGGGGGCATTGCGATCTACCCCTACGCCTCCAGCAGCAATGGACAAAAAGCCTACGCTGATTTGAAGATGAAGCGTATGGCGGAATATGCCCCTGGCAAGTACACCCTTCCCCTGTCTCGCGTGTACGGATAAAATAGCAGTAACAAAGGACGTCTTATGTTCGGTTTAGGTATGGGCGAATTGCTGATCGTATTGTTGGTGGTGTTGGTATTCTTCGGTGGCTCACGCCTTCCGAAGCTTGGCAGCTCTATAGGCGAAGCCATCAACAACTTCAAGAAAGGCATGAAAGAAGGCAATGATAAGAACGACGGACCTAAAGCTTAATGCCCAGTCCTGCCAACACGCGCAGGACCACCGGACCTTCCAGCTCTTTATCCATTTCTTCCATCACCAATCGAACAGTTTCCTCGTAGTTAAGTAGGGTGCCTCGGCGCCCAGCGAGAAGTTGCATGTAGCGACTGGCGCGATCGATGAGTTTGTTATTCGAGGGCCGCACCCAGCTCATGACATTATCAAGATAAAATCCTCTGCGCCCCATCATCAGAGTCGACAGCATATTGAGCGCCATCTTGAGTTGCAGATGAGTCGTGAGAGCACTCATGTCCAGCAACGGCTGTGACCAAGAGAAGCCTGCACGCTGCCAACTCACGCAGCCATTTTTAAGCTTGAACTCGACCACATCACCGCCACGCCGCTCAATCGCCGCTTCAGAAATATCAAACCCCGCAAGCACGCTCATATTAATGCGCCCATTGAGCTCTTCCCACTCGAGACAACGAGGCGCACGCCCGAGCAGATGCTCCCAGGCCTGTGGCGAGGTTTTCGATCCCACAACAGAGAGATAGATCGGGGACGGCGCACCGGCCTCTTGGATATTTTCAAAGGCCGGTTGCGAGAAGGTCGGCGAGCGCTCCGTAGTGTCCGTTAAGATTGACACAGCGAGGGCCGCTTCCGACGAGTAAGTGGTCGTGCCTTTAGCGGCATGGGTGGCGGCTTCCGTTTCAATGAAAGGAATGAGGCCCGTCAAATCCAGCTGCGAGTAGCTCTCGCGCCAACGAGCCACGAAATCCCCGAGCGCTTGCTTCGTAGGCCAGTCGTGCAGAATGGCCAAACCCGCTGCGGCCATTTGTACTGTCGAGGCCTGCATCCGCGTGCTACCGGTGATCGCCATGGGCCCGCAGGTGAGATTGAGCTTTTTAACATGAGGATTGTTGAGGACTTCGCGGCACCGATCCAAACCTTCCAGGGCCATGTCGGGATTGCAGTACAAGAACCACGGTGATTCTTTGCCCACTCGTGCCGCTTCGTTGCAAGCACCGATCACGAAGGGGGTCTCCCCGCCTTCCGTGATGGCGAGTAAAAGATCGCCGTCTTTGAAACCGAGATCGTGCAACTGGCGCGCACCGTAGTGCGTGCGGTCTTCAAAACTTTCTACCGATTTAACAAGCGCGTAATCACCACCCGCCATGAAGGCGCGCACTCGCCCTGGGTAGCGCTTCTCTTGGAGCGCCAGCGTTTCGATGACCAAGCTCAAGCGCCCGGTGGCGCCGCAGCCCACGAGCAAAACGTCGTTGCCGCGCTTGAACGTCGTCGCCACTTTCTGATGGAGCTCCCAGAGCGCAGGAAGCGCGCGTTCTAAAACAGTGAGTGCAAGGAGGTCGACTTGATGCAACACGTGGAGTGCGCTCGCCAAATCATTCTGCGCAAGATGCGACATCTCTTGTGTGAGATGGTGAGGCGCCTCTGTCGTGAGATGGCCTAAGCGAAACTGCGATGAGATTTTTAAAAACTCTGTGACCTTGTCCATGAGGCCAATTCTAATGAAGGAATGTTGGGGATGTATACGAAAGGGCAAAAAAAAAGGGAGCCCCTGCATGGCTCCCTCTTTTCGGCATCCTGCCTATCGAAACAACATCCTGTTGTTCCATACGATAATTATACCTATGAACGCGGAGGTTCAAAGAAAAATCTCGCTGGGCAATCTTTTCCAAAGAGAGGTTGTTTAGCGGCAGCCTTTTCCTCGCCTCCCTCTGAAATGTTCGGTTAGAATGTCAGGTAATGACATCATCAAACCGTGGAAAACGCGGGAGCGTGCTAGTGAAAAAGTCCACTTCAGCTAAACCGACTAAACCGTCCCAGTATTTGGACGTGAAGACCTTTACCTACTACATACCCGCCCCTCCTAGGCGGAAGACCGGTTTCCGCGAGCGCGAATTCGACAAGATCATGCACGGGATCCTCGAGCACGGCCACGAAGTGATCGACTGGAAGGTGCAGAGTGTGGGTGGTGATGAGGGCGGTCTCTACGTGATCTTCCTCATCGGCAGCACCAAAAAAATCGCTAAAGGGGCAGGCCTCGATCTGCACGAGAAGTTCGGCCTCACCGAGCAGCACACCGATCCGAACCTGGAATTCATCGACAATGATGAATAGTGTCCTTGTTCTCTTTCTTCTTGTCTCCTGCACGGCCGTCTTGAAACGACTGGATGTGGAGTCGCAGGTCCCGCGCCAAGCGCAACCAGCCATCGAAGAAAACACCTACTGTCCTCGCTCAGCGACACGGACTCCCCAGCTCGTCGGCTCGAACCCGAGTGCGCAGTCTGCGTTCACGGACTTCCTTCGCAATGTAGAAGATCAGAAACTGGATTTCCGCGAGAAGTCGGTGCTGTGGGCGCTCCTGCAGGTCAACATCCGTCCCGATCTTGCGTCCCCCACGGCCCGGCTCCAATTCCTCATTCGCGAAAAACAAACCACGCTCTACCGGGACTTCGTCTCGAGCGAAAGTGAGCAGGCATCGTTTCCGTTCTTTGAAGGACTCGCCTACTTACTTAAAGACCATCCGCGCCGACGTCCCCTCGCCTGGTACGCTAATCTCCTAGATGAGAGGTTTAAGGCAGAGCTGGTGGCCGGGAAAACCCTTGAATTGCGCCTGCGAGACATGAGCGAAGCCATCGCCGGCCAGGAAGACCTCCGCCGCCATTTCTTCCGCGGCGACGAGCTTCTGCGCGAAAGTGAGCGCCTGTCACGAGTACGCTTCAAGAAAATCGTCTCTCAGTGGCAAGCTGCACGCAAAAACGGCCCTATGAATGAGGCGCTTTTTAGCTACCGCCGGACTCCTGATCTGGACGTGCGGTGTAACTACGACTTCACTCTCTACGACAACTCGATCTTCCTCATCGATAAAGAAGAAAACCCCGGACACCTCTTCGGCCTCACACTCGGTGACGACTCCATGCTTGCGGTGGTCGCCCAGCTCACTCCCGAGCCGCGCTCACTTTTCGGTGAACCCGTGCTCGCCGGCAGTGCGAAGGTCCGCTCCAGCGCATTCTGCGTGATCAAGTCCAAGCTTAACGAAGTGTGGATTGCCGCTAACCAGAGCCGTGATCCGGGTCAACACGTCTACCACCTCTTCCGCTACGGCCTGACCCGCGCAGACAAACCCACCGATATCTTGCGCCTCTTGCGCCACGCTCGTCACATGTTCCTCTCGGATCCGCTGCGTCTTGTGATCGAGAGCGCGCGCGGGCGTGATGAGCAAGTACAAGAGCTCTTGAAGCTCAACGTTCCCATCTACAATGCTCAGGCGATTGGAAACATCTGGTCCTGGGCGAATTTCGCCAACGAAGGCGGCCGTTTCTACATCGACGATCGCAATCCAGGGGCCCTGTTTTGCGCCCCCTAAGCGTGCGCGTTTTTGGCAAGGCTTCGCAGAAGATCGTGGGCGAATTCCCTATCAAAGACCCCAACGAGATCCTGATGTTCTTTCTCATGCGCCACGGTCTTCCCATCGCTTCGAGCTGTGCGGGTGATGGCGTCTGCAAACGGTGCGCAGTGAACGGCGAAATCTTGAGCTGTCAGACGCGCGTGGGAGACTGGACGGCGGAGAACGAACAAGTCGAAATAGATTACCTTTAAGCGACGACGCCGACTTCGGCTCCTGCCTCTCGCCGACATACCGGTCATCCTGAGCATAAAGAAAAGGCCACCCGTGGGTGGCCTTGTCCGAGATAAACTCTTTGGGGGTATGGAAACTTCTTAGATCCTAGAGCTGAGTCAAACCGCCGCGACCAGAGACGTGGTACGTGTCAGTCGTTTCGATGGTCTTAAGAACAGATTCTGCGCGGTAGTTCACACCGATCACAGCGCCCGCAACCGGATTGGCGCGTGAGCCGTGGTTCTGCAAACCGACGAGCTTCATGGTTACATTCAATGAGAAGCCCCAGCTGACGCTGACGTTGGCCGGAACGATTTGCAAAGCAGTGAGGTAAGCACCACGGCCTTCGTAAGAACCAGAGTGTGAGTAGACGATGGTGTAGTCGAACGAGACGACTGTCGCACCGAATGCGTTCTTGTAGGCCATCTTCACTTTACGAGCGACCGGCATCGACCAGCCTTCTGTGTCCATGACGTCTACCGCGCGGCCTGCGCCGTCTTTCGGAAGAACTGAAAGTGGAGCGTACTCCATGTTCAAAACTGGCTTACCTTTCTTAACGATTTCGTAGATGCGCTCGCCGAGGGCGATGATGTCGTTAGCGATCTGAATCACTTCACCGATAGTCGCTTTATTGATCGAGCCGTCGAGGTTTGGAATGCCTTGAAGGTCGGCCAGCTGAATGCCATCTCCGACTTCCTGCTCCATAACTGAGGTAGAAACACCCTTCTCAGTGGTGGTCTCAACTGTCGTCTCGATAGAGGCGATAGTGAGATACTTGTTTAGGTCTTCTTGTGATGCTTGTGCGTTAACCGTGCCGAGAGCGAGTACCAATAGTGCTAAGCGCTTGATCATGTGAATTTCCCCCTTATTCGCGACCTCCACTGGTCTTGAATGCGCCATACTTACCGAGGAACGACTGACTAAGTCAAAACTAAAAAACCTTACTCTTCCTGACACTCTGCATTCGCATGCAAGGGGTTTTGAAATAGTTACCTAACTTAATTTTAACAATAGGTTCGCTCGGGTTCTGCTTGCCAATAAGGCCTATCAAAAGGTTAAATGTGGCCCATAACACATTAGAGATTCTAATGAATCTCGCAACTTTTACTTAACTTAACGAGACCCTAACATGGACGAGGGTCATAAAGGTGCGGTCATGAAGCTGTTTTTTGGTTTGCTGGTCTTGCTCTCTTCATCAGCTTTCGCTGCCCTTAATGTCGGCACTTATAACATCCGCAACTTCGACTACGACGAACGCGCCCGTACCCACACAGATAAGCCGGCCCTGCAGAACATCCTGAATGACATCAAGTTCGATCTCTTGGGTGTGAACGAGATCAACAACGTTCCCGAATTCGAAAAATTCATCGCCAGTAAGTTTGGCGGTTATGGCGTTCGTCTTTCGACCTGCGGCGGAGCTCACGGGCAGCGCCTCGGTTACATCTACAATAAGAGCAAGCTCAAGTTGCTCTCGTTTAATGAAGAACTCAGCATCACCAACCCCGGCACTCAGGGCAGCTGCAACACGGGCACCCGCCCACTCGCCGTCGCTTACTTCGAAGAACTTGCCACCGGCGAGAAGTTCTACGCCATCCAAGCTCACCTGAAAGCAGGCGGGAATCCCGACTCATATAACAAGCGCGCTAAGCAGTACGAAATCATCCAGAATTTTGTGAAGGACCTGCTCGCGAAGGGCCACAAGCAAATCATGGTGACCGGTGACTTCAACACCACCGGCTTCAACCTGCGCGACAGCGACTACACAAGATTCAATGCGATGGTGAGAAACGCTGGTCTGATTAACCTGTCTTCCAACATCGGCTGCACGGCCTACTGGTGGGGCGGCACGGATGACCAAATCGAAGATCCTTCCATCCTCGATCACATCCTCGTCACCAACGATTTCCTGAAAAACAAACAGGCCAAGACGCAGTCTCACGGCCACTGCAAGCAGCTCTCATGCCGCTCCGCCTCTCCCGAAACGCTCGGAGTGGGCTACGAGGGTGTTTCGGACCATTGTCCACAAACGGCGATGGCGCGCTGATTTTTCAGACATTCTATGCAACACTGAAAGGGCCCACACGGGCCCTTTCTTTTTTCCTGGGGTTCTATGCGCTACCTAAGTATTGATATCGAAGCCACCGGTCTCGCCGAGAACTGCCTCATGATCGAGTTCGCCATGATTCCTTTTGATGCGGCCACGGGCACGTTTGAAGAATCTCTCGCGCGCTCCGTTTTCATCCAGTGCCCGAGCTTCGAAGACCTCAAGCCCACGCTAGACCCGTGGGTGGTGGAGCACAACGAAACGCTGATTCGCAAGGCCCATGCCGAAGGCATGCCCATGGCGGACTTCAAGAAGATGTTGCAGGACTATCTTGAGAGCAAGGAAGTGAAGAGCTACTTCAACAACCAGAAGATCACGCTGTTCGGAAAATCCATGTCGGCGATCGATCTGCCGTTTCTCAACCGCGATCTCGGCTGGGAATTTATGCGTAAGTACTTCCAACACCGCCAGCTGGATCTCTCCGGCCTCGCCTACGGCCTGATGGATCTGGGTTTGTTGCCACCAGGCATGGAGTCCGGCTCAGGACTCATGCGTTACCTGGGTCTAGGAAGCGTCGCTCACACCGCACTGGAAGACGCGCGCAACACGGCCATCATGTATTTTAAAATCATCGAAAAGATAAAATTACTTAGCAAAGCCTAGATACTGGGCCGGATCGCGCGCCTTATCTTTCACGCGAATCTCGAAGTGGAGATGCGGCCCCGTCGAGCGGCCGGTGTTCCCCGACTTCGCAATGACTTGTCCGCGCTTCACGCGATCGCCCTTGTCCACGCCGAGGTTGTTGAGGTGAGCGTACACGGAAAAGACCTTTCCTGGATGCTCGATGACGATCATATTGCCGTAGCCGCTGATTTTGTCGTCACTGTATTGAACCACGCCGTCTTTAACTGCGACCACGGGCGTGCCGATGGGTGCGGGTATATCGATCCCTTCATGTTTCTTGCCCCAGCGATTGCCGAAGCCCGATGAAATCTTGCGCACTTTCGGCACAGGCCAGGCGTAATCGCCTTTACCCAATGAAGAGTAATCATCGATCACAGAGGTGCCCTGCAGGAACGGCAGAAAGCCCACTTTATTCGGAACGAAGATCCAGCGGCCCTGGGCGATCTGCGGATTCAGGTCGCGGATCTCTTGGGCGGTGGTGCCGTTTTCCTTGGCGATTTTTTCCAGCGGCACACCCGAGCGCCAGTAAACGTGCTGGCCGCTCTTCATGTGGGCGCACGACGTGAGCAGTAGAGCAAAGAGGCTAACTAAAGCGACGCGCATGCAACGCCTCCACTGCTGATTTGATCTTACTAAAATCATACTGTGCGAGTTCAACCAAACCATGAGGTGTGATGGAGGCATGGCCCTCGTCGACGGCTGCGCAGTCCGTGTTGGCGACGTTGGCCGGCCCTTCGTAGTGACCGGCGATCCAGTAGTACGGACGACCGCGGGCATCTTCGCGCACATGAATTTCTTCCGAGTAATGGCGGAAACCAATCTGCGTAAAACGCAGGCCTTTGATCTCCGAGAGCGGTAGATCCGGCACATTCAAATTCAAGAGAGAAAATTCAGGTAATAATTGCAAGATCCCAGCTTCGATGATCCACGCCGCGATCTCGGCCGCAGAATCATAGTGCGGATTTGCAGAGACCACTTTTTGAAACACCAGACTCGTGGCCATGGCCGGGACACGATGGAAGGCCGCTTCTCGAGCGGCACCGATGGTGCCAGAGTAGTAAAGATCCTGCCCGAGATTCGCCCCGCGATTAATTCCGGTCACCACCATGTCTGGACGATCATTTTTACAAACATGCCCGAGACCGATGAGTGAGCAATCGGCGGGAAATCCGGTGCAACCCCATACGCCCTTCTCAAATTCTTCTAAACGCAGCGGTTTATCGAGCGTGAGACTATGGCCCGTGGTGGAGCGTTCTTCAGTGGGAGCAACCACCGTGACTCGATGATCTTTTTGCAAACGCGCGCGTAGGGATTTGATCCCCGGAGCGAAGACGCCGTCGTCGTTAGAAATGAGAATATGGGACATGAGAACCTCGCCTTCCCATTATAGGGCAAGGCGACATAGGGGCAGGAAGAAGGCGTCCGGGCAAGATGTGCCCACTGATTCTGGATGAAATTGATAGGACAAGGCCCTCTCGTGAGAAAGCGCCATCCACTCCCCACCCTCTTCCCAACCACTCCAGCCACGAGGAAGCGTGCGGGCAGGGACGCCCAAGGAGTTGTAGCGCTGAACTTCGACCTGCTTAGGAAGATTGAGTTTTCTTTGCCACGGCAGTGGCACGGGCCAGATGAACGCTTCGCCGTGAGAAGGATGCTGAGAGCGCGTGACCGGTAGGCCCAAGAAACGCGCGATGAATTGATGGCCAAGACAAATGCCTGCGATGGGCACGGAAGTCTTCCACCACGCCATCAGACGATCTTCGATGTGGTACTCATCCGGATGCCCCGGGCCCGGCCCCAAGACCAGGAGCCGTGGAAAACGTGTGCTGGGCGCCTCCCACTCTCGCCACGGGATGACCTTGCACTCAAGGCCATGGCGCAAAAATTCTGCGGCGATATTGAAGGTAAAACTGTCGTCGAAATCGACCAACCACACTTGCCCCATCTTAGTAGCGCTTCACGCGAAACCAGTCGCGTCGGTAGTTAGCAAACCGCTCATCACCAAAATTGAAGAGGAAGTTGAAGGAGTGTCGCGTGACACCCAAGGCCTCTTCCCGATTCAACGTGAGGATCCAGCAGTTGTTGTTCGGCATGAGATCGACGCCATAGATAGTTTTGATGTCTTCGTTTTCTTCCAAGTCGATCTGGCGGGCGTAGGACACACCAATCACATCCGTCGGTCGTACCTGGACTCCTGCGGAGAGCGCGTTCAACTTCGATTGATCAAACGAGTTGTAGTTGTAGGCGGTCATGAAGTTGAAGAAATCGAATTCGCGCTGAAAGGCCACCTGGAACAAGTGCTGGCTATTCAAGTGAAAGAAGTACTCAGAGATCGACAGGCCCCAGCGCCGGGCCTGGTAGCCCGTTTGCACCGCTAAGCGCGTGAGCTTCTCGCGGAACTCGACGAGTTCTTCGTCGAAGAGGTAGCCCTGGGACACGTTGAAGTAGCCCATCTTGCTATAGCTGAAGTTATCGCGCAGGTAACGCTGGTCCGTGCGCCAGTCCGTGAACCGCGGCGACTTCCGAATGAGCACGTTGTTCCACTGGAGCTCGAGCGTGTTCGACGGCGGCACGATCGTCCGCGTGGTGTTGGCACCGAGGAGGTATTCCTGCGAGCGAACCGCGTCGGCGTAGTCGAACCAGCCCTCGGGCTTCTCGATCTGTCCAAGGAAGTTCCTGTTCCCCGTCTCGTTCTCGTTGGTGATGTAGTGATGGATGAACTTAAATTCCTGAGAGTGGCGGTACGCGTTTCGCGCGATCTGCACGCCTTCGTCCGTGAGGCTGCGCTCGAAGGACGGCAACTTTCCGACGAACCTCCGTTGACGAGTCGAGCGCGTGAGGGGCTTCGGCCCCGTGGTCTGATTCTGCGCGCGCAGGAGCTCGAGCGTCTCAGAGGAAAGTTCTTTCGTTGGAATCTTTTCTTCGTAGGCCAGACCAAAGATGCGGTCCATGGTGAAGGAAACTTCGGTCTTCAGGAGCGTAGCATTTTTTTCTGCAAATTGCGCCTCTTTGGCCTCGACGAAATTGTACTTCTGAAAATCCCAGCGCGCTTCGGTCTTAAACGCCAACGGGCCCCAGTTAAAGAACTGCCACAGGAGGTACGGATTGGCGGTGACACGATCGGCGTCACGCAAAGGAATCGTGTCCTCTCCGTCGACGCGCCGGAAACGCGTGAAGCTTCCGTCGACGCCCGCCACGATGTGACGGAACATGGGCACGTCGGACTGCAAGAGCGTTTGCGGAGTGGTCCCGAACCCGACCCGCGGGAGCGTTTGCACGTACGAGCGGTCGAACTCATCTGGTTCGCTGAAGAGCTGGTTTCGCAGGTAATCCGCCTGCAGACTCAACGCCCACTTCTCACCACGGCCATCGAGGAATCCGTTAAAGCCAAAGTCACTGGAGATCACGTCCGGCTCGATGTACTGGCGGTGATCGAGAGTGATGTCGAGGTCGCGCGTGGACGAATGGCGAAAGTGATGAGACCAGTTCGGCGACCACTGCCAATGATTCTCGAGCGTCGCAAAATGGCGCGTGTAGTTTTGTCCCGATTCGTTCTGTCCTGTTTTGCCTGGCAAATAAATCGTATCGTTGAGTACGCGCGTGTTGCCGTGGAACCAACGATTGGGTCCGAAGCGCTGGCGATATTCGAGGTCGCTGCCGTAACCGCGCGAGCCCCAGAAGCTCGGCGTGATGGTCATATCTTTGTCATCGTCGATGGCCCAGAAAAACGGCTGCTGCAAAGAGAGGCCTTCGCCCTCTCGGGCAGAAGGCAACGGGAAAAGTAGTCCCGTCTTACGTTTCGAGAGCGGCACCACCATGTACGGGAGGTAGACCACGCTGACGCCCTTCACTTTCAAAAGACCATGGTTCACTTCGACTCGATCGTCTAAGAAGATCACGATCTTTTTCCCGTAGACCGCCCAGGACTCCGTGCAGTCGCGGCACGTGGTGAACTCCGCCTCTTCGGCCTGGATCACTTTTTCCGCGCGCCGCTTGATCTTGCGAGCGACGATGTTGAACTGGGGATGGATGATCCGCGCGTTCTCGATTTCGGCGTATCCGGTGTTAGCGTGGTACTCGAGCCGTGATCCGTAGAGCGTGAGGTCTTGGGTGATGAAGCGGACATTCCCTTCGACCTTGAACACCATGGTGCGACGATCGAAGGTGGCGGACTCTCCGTAGAGCGTATCGGTCTCGCTGACTACCACCACGTTGCCGACTGCTTCAAATACGTCGCCGTTTTCTTTGCGAAAGGCACGATCGGAGAAAATGGAAAGGGCATCGCCCAGCTGCATCTGGGGTTCAGCGGCCTGAGTGAGCTGAGTGAGGATGAGGAGCGAAAAGATGAGACTGAACTTGCGCCACGAAATAGTACGACCCGACCACCAGCACGCGCTGGGGTTCACCGGTCTTGAGTTTTGATAACAGCTCGGTCCATTCATGGATATACGTGGCCGACGATCCCTCGCCTCCCTTCCACCACCCGTCCCCGCTCGCCGCTTTGGGATGAGTAAACCGGGTGATAAAAACTGCGCTCTGCTTGCTGGCAAGCCGGGCGGCCATCTTCACCATCGATCGCAAATCTGCTTGTGGCCTCTGTGAAAAGGCGACCCAGATCTGATGGAAAAACTCCTTCCTAGGATTGTAGGAATTTGACTGCAGAAATTGAACCATTTTCCGCATCCCGTCGGGATTATGTGAGCCGTAAAAAACGAACTCGTGACCCTGCCACTGACACGTTTCACCTCGGCCCGCAAAAACAACGCTCGGCGGGGCCACCGGGGACAGGCCCGCGGCCCTCCATGCGGCGACGGCGAGTGCTCGATTTCGCTCGGAAAAACTCGTTTCACAGCTCAAAGCTGCCGTTTCAAATAAATCGAGCCAACTCACCCCCTCGCGGTCCACGAAAGTGCGGGTCAGTTGACGCAGGTAGCGCAGCTCGAGGGCGGAGACGAGTTTGCAACCGGGACGAACGACGCCTAATTTCTCAGCGAGGATTTTCTGATAGGTGTGGCCCAGAATCTCCTGGTGGTCCCGCGAAATGGAAGTGAGCGCCACCACATCGGCGGCGAGCACGTTCACAGCATCCAAGCGGCCACCGAGGCCCACTTCAAGGATCCACAGCCGCGCCTTTTGATCGAGTCCCCAACGCAAGAATGCGGCCCACAGCGCTTCGTAGTAGCTCAAGCCGACGCTGCGGTGGCGGCGTACTTCTTCGCCTGCCAGTAACTTCTCTTCCAATTCTGCGACGGGGATCTCACCTGCATTGTTTTGGAAGCGCTCGGTGACGGATAACAAGTGAGGTGAAGTCCACAACACAAATGGAATGCCGGCCTGCCGTGCCATGTGCGCCAGGCTCAGTGCGGTCTCGCCTTTTCCGTTGGTGCCGGCGACCGTGATGATGGTGGGTTTTAAGATTCCAACAGCTGCGATCTCCGATCGCAGGAAATCCCGGACGCGCTCGAGACCAGGCAGGAATGTTTCTCGCCCGTAGTGAGCGAGTAGCCAGTCCTGCAGCTCCGCCGAGGTCATGAACCGGCGACGGGCGCCAGGAGACGAAGGAAGAACGAGAGTTCTTTCTTCAGGGACTTACGATGGCAAATGCGATCAATGAAGCCGTGCTCTTTTAAAAACTCTGAGCGCTGAAAGCCCTCGGGCAGTGTCTGGCGAATGGATTGCTCGATCACGCGTGGCCCGGCAAAACCAATGAGTGCTTTGGGTTCAGCGATGTTGAGATCGCCCAGCATGGCATAGCTGGCAGCACAGCCACCCGTGGTCGGATCCGTCAAAACAGAAACGTAAGGAAGACCGGCTTCTTTCAAGCGCGCGCGTGACGCCGAGGTCTTCGCCATTTGCATTAAAGACAAGATCCCTTCTTGCATGCGGGCACCGCCAGAGCAGCTCACCACGACGCAAGGAATTTTCTTCTCGTAGGCGAGGTCCATGGCCAGCGCGACTTTCTCACCCGTCACCACGCCCATCGATCCACCCATGAAATTAAAATCCATGATGGCGTAGGCGACTGGCTGACCTTCCATCAGGCCCACACCGCAGACGGTTCCATCGCGCAGACCGGTTTTTTTGTAAGCGCTTTGCAACCGGTCTTCGTAGCTGATCTTGTCGGTGAACTGGAGGGGGTTGGTGCTCGCGAGATCGCCACCGTATTCTTGGAAGGTCCCATCATCACACAAGAGGTCTAAGCGCTCAGCGGCACCAAGACGGTAGTGATGATCGCAGTAGGGACAAACCTGGAAGTTCTCTTCAAGTTTTTCGGTCTGCATGATCTCGCTGCAGGAGACGCATTTTTTCCACAAACCTTCCGGCGTGTTGGTTGGACCTTTTTTAAGGTTTTTCAGTTTTGGATTTTTGACTTGATGAAAATGACCCATGCAAACAAACTCCTGCCCAAATTTAGCGGCAACGCTGGCCCTCTATTATTGAAGACCGACAATCTCTTAAGCTGCTGGAATTCCATACAATGCCAGGGCCCAGCTGAGAAGTCATCGGATTTGCTATGTCCGACCAGCAAACTCACCTAAGATTCAAGATAAGTAGCCTTTAGTCCGAAAGGTAGTTGGGAGAAACTATGACCGTCCGCCTGGTATTATGCCTGGTCTTCATGAGCGCGATGCTTATCGCGCGGCCTGTCGTAGCGCAAAGTCCCTACTTCGACGAGTACGTTGATCACGCCAAGTTCGTCCGTTTGTCACCCCAAGAGCAAAGAGACTTCCTAGTCGCCCTCATGCAAACCGTGGCGGACATGGAGCAAAAAGCTATCCAGGCCGGCAAACAGCAAGCACCTACTGAGGAAGAGAAAACTGTCCACCAGCGCCGCTGGGAACAAGTAAAAAAAGCGCTCGAGAGTTTCACGCGCCAGCTCGCAGTTGAAAGTGCCTACGCCGATGCGGCCCCACCCTACGCGCAGACCTGCTTCAGCCCCGGCCAGGCAACCGCAGCACCGGTACTAGAAAATGGTACCCCCGCAAGTTGCCTCTTCGGAAGTTATCGCAGCACTTACGTGCGCTCCGGCACGAGCACATACTGCCAGCGGCCCGGCTGTTCGATCAACCCGGAGGTTCGCGCGGACTACGCCCGCATCGCGAACCTTGGTGGTTGCAACAAACAGCAGATGGCCTGCAACCCCGCTCTCTTCGGCTACGACAACTCGGGCACGCGTTCGCAAAAACCCACCTGCGTTCAGCTCGATGTTCAGGTCGGCGGTAATCGCGTCAACAGCGTTCACAATGCCTCACTGTCGTGCATGATTGCTGTCACAAACGATGAGAACTCCACCGTGCGACTCGACAACATTGCCTCGGCGATCAAAAACAGTCGCTCGACCGCGGAAGAATTTAACAAACTCCTCCACTCGATCACGAACCTTTGCATCTGCGATGGTGAGGTCGGTTCAGACGCGGAGGTCCCGGCCTACTTGCGGGATATGTCGAATACGTACAGCCAGTACATTGCGGATCACCGCACATGCAACGCACTCTTGTCGCAGACTTCGCTCGTGCTACAAAAGATCCAAGCCCAAGGCGGTGGTTCTTGTGTCACAGCGCTTCTGCCACAAAACGTCAGTCGCCTTTCGCAGGACCTCTCCTACATCAATAATTTCTCGTCGCATTTTCATAAGCTCGCTCGCGGACCGAACGGTACCGCTGATCAGCGCCTCACTCCGGCGCAGATCAACAGCGCCCTCGTCCAGTACCGCAACCGCTGGGTCGTCGCCGCTGGCACGGAAGTCGACTCGAACGACGTGAAACGCGTCGGCGAGGACGAAGCTCTCGACAACGTCGCAAGCTACATCTCAGCAGCGAACACTCTCAAGGCGCGCTCGGACTCTGACGCGAACAAGTGGTGCCCTCTGCGCTTCCCAGACCCGGAAGTCCCTCAGCAAACTCTCACCTGCACAATCAGCGCTGCGTCCGCCACCCGTGCTGCCGATGGAAAAGTTTCCGTCGCCGCGACGGTGACCGTCAACGGCCTCGCCGAAGGTGTGACGGCAAGTAACATCGTCTGGAAGGCGAACGCTGCCGTCGTCGCTGAACAAACGGGTCTCACTCTTGCTGCAGAAAATATTGAAGGCATCGCTGCCGAAGCCGCTAACGTGCCTATCGAGGCAACCTACGCACCAACAGGTGGCCAGCCCGTGGTGTGTGAAGGTGTGGCCGCGTTCGCAGCGGCCGAAGAAGCTGTGACATGTACGATCGCCCTTTCAAGCGTCACCAAAGTCGAGGGCGAAGACAAGTACACGGTCTCGGCGACGCTCTCTTCTGAAGTTGTGACGGGCGACATCACCAGCATCGCCTGGACACCCGCAGAGCAACAGGGCACCTCAGACGAGAAGTCCCTCAGCCGTACGGTGATCGTTGCGAAGCCTGAGTCTGGGACGACCTTGAGTGTGACCGCCGCTGTCGTGACAAGCACGATACCGAGCCTGAGCTGTACAGGAACAGCCGAGATCCCTGCTGTCGTTGTGGCCACGACTGCGGAGTGTACGCTAAAGCTCGATCAGGTCCAAAGACCAGACGGCAAATACAGTATCGCGGCGAGCCTCGTAGGAACCACAGACACGACGAAGCCCGAGGGAGAACCGACCTATGCCGGACTCACCTTCACCACGGCGAACAATATCGGCATGGCCATCGTCGAACGCAGCGACGCTGTTCAGACGAAAGAAGTGACCGCGAGCTACACGGGCAAAGACGGGAAGAGTTACAGTTGCAAATCGAACGCGGTCATCCCCGCGCGCGAAGCTCCCGCACCAAGTGGAGGGGCTCCGTTCCAGCCACAGCAAACACCGGTGATCCCGAAGGCGGGCCAGAGTTTGTTTAAACCTGGATTGCGTTAGTTAGAAATTGAATTCCATTCCATCACGATTCATCATCTGGATGCGGGACTCACCGAGTTCTGCAATTTCTTGCTCGAGCTCGGCACGGAAGTTGGGTTTGATGTGAGTGAGAATGACCGGCACACCGGGGGGCATTTTCTTGAGCTCTTCGGCGAGGGTCTGTGGCGTGTGGTGATCACTGGCGGTGGCGACGTTTTGTAGTTTATTCGGAAAACTCACTTCCGTAAAAATAGCTTTGAGTCCTGGGTACTGATGGGCCTTCTGCCAAATACGAGTGGTCGCCGCGGTATCGAGCGTGAAGAGAATCGCCTTGCCCTCTTTCTCAACGATGTATCCCATGGCATCGCTTGGATGTTGCACCAGGATGGGTGTGACGCGATAATCGCCGATCTCAACGGTGACCTCAGGCGCGAGTGCGTTGAATTGAATTGTAGGGTTCTTCTTTGTGGGTAAAACAGAAAAATCCGGCAAGATGGAATCGTTGAAAAGATGGGTCTTGATCATGCCCATGACTGTCGCATGGGTCCAAACCTGAAAGGGTTTCTCGCGCATGCCAAAACAGTTATCGCACAAGAATGCGAGATCCTTGATGTGATCGAGGTGCGGGTGGGAAATAAGAATGTTGTCGATGCGACTTTGCTTCTCGATAGAAATGGTCGACGCCACGGAGCCCGCATCAATCAGCAACTTCTCATCGATCAAAAACGACGTCGCATGGGCACCAATCGTCACTCCACCATGTCCACCGAGGATCTTCACTTTCATAAATTAATATCCATTAAGAAAATTCTAATCCTCTTTCGCCGGCTTCATCAGTTCGGCATATATTTCCTTGGAGGGGCGCTCCAAAATCTCACCGAGCAATCGGGACAGGGCCTTCTGGCCTGGGCCATTCTGAAGAATCTCCAGCGCCTCACGTCTTACGTTCTCAGGTAGTCGAGGGCGCGGGTCAGTTGCTAGATGCACGAGCCATACAAACTCTCCTCGCTCCATCACATCATCGAAGGCAGCAAAGCCTTCTTTGCCGCTGAAACGTACGACTTTCTGAAACGTCTTACTCATCTCTTTTACAACGGCATAGTCTGCTTGTGGCCATAGTTCTATCGCAAGCTCGAGCGTCTGGCGGATGCGCCCGGGTGCCTCAAAGAACACGTGGGTTCCTTGGCCGAGGCTCCCCAAGTAGCCTTTCACTTTCCCTTCATCGCGCGACAAAAATCCGTGGAACGCAAACGGCAACGGTGGCAACCCGGCGAGCTCTAAAGCCGCTGTGACAGCACTGATTCCTGAATAGCTATCGACCTCCACACCCTTCTCGTATGCGAGCCTCACGAGCGGAAACGCCGGGTCCGAAAGGATCGGACTGCCCGCTTCCGAGCAGACGTAAAGATCTTGGCCCGACCACACGATCTCGAGCAGCCGCTCCCACTTCGCTTCCGAGCTGTGGTCGTGGAGCGAGAGCACGTGCTTACCTTCTGAACTGATTCCGGCCTTGCCGAGAAACTCGCGGAAAGTACGGCTGTCTTCCACCGCAAAGTGCACGCCCGTCTCGAGCGCCTGACGTACCCGTGCGGTTAAGTCGGCCACAAGGCCAATCGGCATGTTGAGAAGAATAAGGCGCGCCATAGTGACTCTTTTGCAAATTTTGCCCTCTCAGATGAGAGCGCGGTTCAATGATATTATAGCAAGATGATCCGTCAGGACGACGGCAAAAGGAAATTCAATGAGCATGCAGGCCAAAATGATTCGTGACGCCCAAGGTAATATCGTGATTCACATGCAGGGCGACCTGAATTATGAGCACAGCATCCCTCTTCGCCAAGAGCTGCAAGTTCTCGCGGTCAAACACCCTAACGCAAAGATCACCATCGATCTTGGCGCCATTGATTTTGTCGGCTCATCAGGCATCTGCCATTTCGTTGAGACGCTCAAGCTGCTCAAAGAAACCAACAAACGCATCATCTCTCTGGGCAACGTACGTGCTGAGTTCGTGAAGGTTTTTAAACTGTACGGATTGGATGAAGCGGAACATCTCGCTCAACAGCTGAACTTCGACAACGACGAAACCGAAGGCCTCAACCGTTTCGGAGCTCGCGGACGTACTTTCGAAAACTAGAATGTGTAAGTGAAAACGTTAATCTGCAAGGGGGGCAAGCTGCTCCCCTTTTTTGTTTCCATGGTGTGATAGTTCGCTGCCGTCGTGAAAGTCTTATTCGGACGAGCTTCGTAAGACGAATCAAAGAACCCACCGCCCGCGCTGTCTTTCGACTCACCTTCGCCGTAGTCACCATCGTAACTGCTGTCGTCTTGGTACGGCGTCGAGTTGTCATACGAGCCACGATTCTGACGTTGGTGGTGAGACACGAGAACGTAAGTACCAAAGAGAATGCCTGCGTAAAGACCGAGCGACGCGCCCTGAGCGACGGCGCGCGAAGACGTACCAAAGGCCATGCTGGCAAGACCAAGCAAGGCACCACCGGCTGCTCCGTAACCACTCACCAGCAAGAAGGCCTTCGCCCGTGGAGGAATTCCACCGGTGCTTTGCGCCTGGGCCTGAGCGGTTTGAGGAGTCATGACCAACGTTGCCATGATCATGAGAGCGAGAATCATCGTGCGGTAAGTCTTCATATTAAAAGGTTAATGGAGAATGTGATTCTTTGCAAACACCTGAGCGCAGAACAACGCTGGCCCCTAAGATTTTTCCGATGAAAGTCCCGGCCTCGCGCAGTCGGCGAGACTGCGCATGGGAAACCCACAAGTCCTTTCCTTTGATTTCTAAAACTTCCACGCATCGAGTGAGCGGCAAAAACCTGACGAGATCGCATTGCCCCATGCCGCGCGAGCGCAACACGATGGGGGCAATCAATACCGCCATCCCTTTCTGGTGAAAATCTTTCGAGGCTAATTGTTCGCGCTGCTTACCGCGGGAGATATTCCCGCACGCCACGGAAGGTCTGCCGATGGATGGGAGTGGGGCCGTGTGTGATGATGGCCTGACGGTGTTTTTCTGTGGGATAGCCGGCGTGCTGATCGAAGCCGTACTGGGGATATTGTTCGTGGAACTTTTGCATGATGCCGTCACGCTGGACCTTCGCCATCACCGAAGCCAGACCGATGAGCGCACTGTGCGCATCACCTTTGACGATTGGATGGACTTTCCAAACGGCATTAGCATCTATCGGTTTGCGATTGCCATCGATCAACCAAACAACGGGAAGTTTTTTGTCACTTGAAACGGCTTCTTCGGCTGCAAGCTTCATGGCCTGCAAAGAAGCCGTGAGAATATTGATACGATCAATTTCTCCCGCGTCGAGTTGTGTCCACGTCGTGTTCAGATTTTTCCAAGCGAGCACAGCGATGGCCTCACGACGGGTGGCCGTGAGTTTCTTTGAATCGTTTACACCAGCGGCACGCAACTCAGTGATGACTTGTTTCAAGTGCTCTTGAGATTCCACGCGAAGGGCGACAGCACCGGCGACAACAGGGCCCGCAAGCGGACCGCGGCCCGCTTCGTCAGTAGCGACGAGCCAGCAAGGGCAGGTCGTAACGTATTTGGATTCAAACGCCATAATTGAAAAGGGCCTCTTTCGAGGCCCTTCTTAGAAGACTATTCGCGAGTGTAGTCAACAGCGATACGAGATGCTTTGCCCACGCGGTCGCGGAGGTACAAGTGCTTCGCACGACGAGACTTACCTTTCACCAAGATCTCAACTGATTCAACAACTGGTGAGTGGAACGGGAATACACGCTCTACGCCAACGCCGTCAGAGATCTTACGAACGCGGAAGTGACCCTGGTAGCTACCTGGGGCTTTCATGGCGATGCATGTGCCTTGGAAGTACTGAGTACGTGTCTTCTCGCCTTCTTTGATACGCACACCCACGTTAACAGTGTCACCCGTGCGGAACTCAGGGAGTTCTTTCGCGCGTGTGATGGTGTGATTCTTCTCAACCAATTTCACTAGATTCGACATACAAACCTCTTCATCAGATCTTCCATTCGTTCAACGTGGATCGCACGATTTACAAAAACCAGAGGGAAGGAAAATTGTTAAGGGGAACAGAGGCTTCTTGCTAAACGATCGACATAAATGGCGACCGCGGAGCGGACAGAAAGATGGTTGTAGTCATCTTGGGCGCAACTTGTGATTGGCCCCAAACGGAAATCCGCTTGGTCTGTTGTAGAGGCGAGTAATCCCCAGCCGGTACCAAATAACAGGAGGATGGGCGTTTGGTCAAGGATGGCCTTGCGCGCAAGTGCAGATTCATCGCCGTGACCCTGCAATTGGGCCCCCGTAACCACCGTGAGCGGCTTTTTGCCTTCCAGTTTTTCAACAACGCTCTGCGCATCCGCGATGGTATTCACGAGCTGAGTTGAAGCCAAAGCATTAGAACGATCCGGGTTATAAAGACTCCCCTTATCACTCTCCCAATGCCCCAGGATGCGGTTCACTAGTTCGTGCTGAATCTGCAAGGGGGTGATCAGAAAATAGCGAGAGACGCCAAAGGTGCGGCAGGTGCGAGAGATGTCGTGAATGTCCAAGTTCGTCACTGAGGTCGTGACTTCACTACCCGCTTTGTCGCGAACAGGGCCATGGACCAGACCAACATATAAAGGAACTCTTAGCGGCGCTTTTGCCATAAATCCGGTCGCAATGTTTTGGTGGTGAGATCTTTCTGTTGTTGCTGCCACTCTTTGATCTTGGCGTGATTCCCATTGGCGAGCACTTCCGGAACACTCTCACCCTCAAACTCACGAGGCTTGGTGTATTGCGGACATTCCAGCAGGCCATCTTCAAACGAGTCCTCATTGGCCGATGACTTATTCCCAAGAATGCCTGGAACAAAACGCACACTAGAATCGAGCATGGTCATCACGGCCAGCTCGCCGCCGGTGAGAACATAATCTCCCAGCGAGAACGTGAGATTCACATAGTGAGTGAGAAAGCGTTCATCAATACCTTCGTAGCGCCCACAGATAAAGACGATGTCTTTATCTGTCAGTGTTTGTTCACCAAAAGCGCGTGCCACCTGGTTATTCCACGGAGTTCCGCGCGGGCCGGTGTAGATCACGGTGAGCTGAGACTTGTCCGTGTAGCCACCAGGAATCATCACGCCTTCCTGGAAGGCGCTGGCGAGTACATCGGCGCGCATGACCATGCCGGGGCCTCCGCCGTAAGGCGTATCATCGACCGCTTTATAGTTACCCATGCCCCAGTCGCGCACGTTCACGAGGCGAACATCAAACTTGATAGACTCAGCACGCTCGCCACGAAGCGCCTGGCCTGCGACACCGCAATCAAGCAAAGGCTTAAAAAATTCGGGAAAGAGAGTCATGATCCAGATGCGCCGAGTGATCATTAGATATCCTCGGGCAACAGCACTTGCACTGTGCCTGCCGCAAGATCGACGTTGGGAAAGAAATGCTTCACGTAGGGTAAATCCACTTCCCCTCCACTGCTCAAAGTGATGGTGAAGATCAATTGCGCAGGAGTTTCAAAGTAAGAGCGGATTCTTCCGACGGCTTTGCCGGTTTCATCAACGGCAGTGAGTCCGAGCAAGTCGGTGACGTAAAATTCGCCGGCCTTGAGCGCAGGAAACTGCGAACGCTCACAAAAAATCTCAAAAGGAAGTATCGCTTCAAGGGCAGTGCGATCAGCGATGCCGTCGAGAAGCACCAGCACGTCGTTGCCCTTCTTAATCTCACGGATGGTGAACTCGCGGCCTGCTGCTGGAAGCTCCGAGCGATCGACCGGTTGGAGCCAAACCTGATGGCCTACTTTCAAGTGGGTGTCCTTACCGGAAGGTAAAACGAAGACGGCATGGCCCTTAAGACCATGAGGCTTGGCGGAGTATCCCAAGAGAACGCGATTGGATGAGGCCATAAAATAAAAAATCCTGGTCACTCCGATGAGGGACCAGGATTTCCTTGAGTATCAGTTGAATCACTATTCGATGATTTCGAGCACCGAACGCTTGCGAAGCTTAGTCGAAGCGGCGTTCAAGATGGTTCGGAGTGCGCGAGCCGTACGGCCTTGCTTGCCAATCACTTTACCCAAATCAGTCTTGTCGACCTTGAGTTCGAGTACGGTCGTTTGCTCACCGGAAATCTCGTTCACTTCTACTTTATCCGGCATATCCACCAAGGCTTTGGAGACATACACCATCAAATCTTTGAGCTCACTCATAACAACGTCCTAGGTTAAACGGCTGGGAAGAGACCCAACTATTATAACTTGATGTTGTTCTTCTTAAGCAAAGTTCTTACGGTATCAGAGAGTTGAGCACCTTTGCTCAACCAAGCCTTGATACCTTCAACGTTGACGCTCTTGAGAGTTTCTGGCGCCTTAGGGTTGTACTGCCCCAACTTCTCCAGGAACTGACCATCACGAGGTGAACGTGAATCTGTAGCGACGATCGAGTAGATCGGAAGGTTTTTCCGGCCCAAACGTGTCATGCGAATCTTAACCATTGAAATGCTCCTCAAATTATTGAACGCCATTTTTAACGCTCGCCCGAGCGGAAGTCAAACATTTCGACTCTTTAACAGAGCACTAGAAATACTTCTTCCCGAAAGGTCTCTTCGCTTTCGTCTTGTCCGGTCCCTGTTGGAATGGCTGAGCGTCTTTTGGCGCTTGGCGAAAGCCTTTCACCGGGCCCATGCCGGGCAGATTGGGCATCGCGCCACCTTTCATCATCGACATCATCCCCACCATCATCTTTTCCATCTGCTCAAACTTCTGCAGGAAATCCCGCACGTCCGTTTCCGGGCGACCTGCGCCTTTGGCAATACGAGCGATGCGCGTGTTCTGCTTCAAGAGTTTGGTTTCTTCGCGTTCTTTCGCGGTCATGGAGTTGATCAGCACACGCATTTTTTTCATTTCGTTTTCGGCCGGCGAGAGATCCCCCATCTGACGAAGCATGCCGCCCATACCAGGAATCATCTTAAGGATCGATCCCATCGAACCGAGGCGATTGATCGCCTCCATCTGACGAACGAAATCGCTAATGGTGAAACGACCTTTTTCCAGGTTCTTCATCATGCCGGTGACGTCATCTTCGTTGATGGCGTCTTGGGCTTTTTCGACGAGCGTGAGTACGTCACCCATGTCGAGGATGCGCTTGGCGAGACGATCCGGGTGGAACGGCTCGAGGTCTTTGAGCTTCTCCCCCATGGAGACAAACTTAATAGGCACGCCCGTAGCGTGGCGGATTGAAAGCGCAGCACCACCGCGCGCGTCCGAATCCATCTTGGAAAGCACGACACCGGTAAGTTGCACTTTATCGTGGAAGACTTTGGCGACGTTGACGGCTTCTTGGCCCGTCATGGCATCAGCGACAAGCAGTACTTCGGTAGGATTCGTCACACGACGCACGTCCACCAGCTGCTGCATGAGCTCTTCGTCAACTTGTAAGCGACCGGCGGTATCGATGATGACCACGTCTTTGCGCAGGCGCTTGGCTTCTTCGATCGCCGCGAGCGCGATATTGGCAGGAGTCATGGAGAGATCAGAATCAAAACAATCCACGCCCAAGTTCCGAGCGTGTGTCATCAATTGATCTTTGGCGGCCGGACGGAAGTTATCCGCAGGCACCATTAAGGCATCTTTTTTGAGTTTGCCACGCAAGTGGAGAGCGAGTTTACCCGTGAAAGTGGTCTTACCCGCACCGTTCAATCCGACGATGAGGATCACGGCCGGTGAAGGAACATTGAGATTCAACTCTTGGTGAGTGTCCCCCATGAGTGCAGTCAGTTGGTCGTGGACGATCTTGATGAACTGCTCACCGGGCTGCACGCCCTTGAGGACTTTTTCCCCCAGCGCATCGACCTTCACTTTCTCGATGAACTCTTTGACGACCTTGAAGTTGACGTCGGCTTCGAGCAAAGCGGTGCGCACCACTTTGAGGGTTTCTTCGATGTTGTCTTCCGAGATTTTTGACTTCCCACGCAGCGAGCGGAAAGCATCGGAGAACTTTTCATTCAATGTATCGAGCATAGTAATTATCCTTGCAGTAAACGAAGGAGCGTATCATAGCAGTCCCGCGGGGAGGCGGCGAGAGCTTGCGCCCCGAATTCTGTTAAGACTTCTGGCGAAGCCTGCGGGTTCCAAACGGCGCCGAGGGCATGGGCGCCGAACAAGCGCGCGCCTTTCATGTCGGCCCACGAGTCCCCAATGACTACACAGGAGCTGGGGTCTACGTCTTTCAACATATCTTGTAGACCTTGCGGATGGGGCTTGGCGGTCATTTCGCTCGCCGTGCGCATGTCTTGAAAGAAGCGCAGTAGGTTGTGCTCTTGGAGCAGTCTTTGAGTCGAGGCACGGTCTCGGCCGGTCCAGACGTAGAGGTGGTTGTCCGCTGCCATCAGTCGGTGCAAAAGTTCCGGGATGCCGTCATACGGTTGCCCCTGGCCTTGTGTATTCAACAGCGTGCCATCGCAGTCGAAAATAATATGGCGGTCTAACCCCATGACGCCCCTTGACGAGAAAGACAAAATTCTCTACTCCTGCCTCTAGAAGATCAATCATTTTTCAGGGTGCTTCTGCGTGTCATCGCCAGCTACTCCATTTTCGCCTGCTCTTACGGCCAAGCTTGATCGCTTTCGTCCGTTTGCAACCCCTGTAAAGTTGGGCCAAATCCAATTCAGTTCACGCCTTATCCTCGCTCCCATGGCGGGCATTTGTAATATTCCCTTTCGTTTGTTGATGGAAGACCTCGGGGCCGGCGGCACAGTTTCGGAATTGGTTTCCTGTCACGGCATCAATCACGGTAACCAGCGCACGCTGGACATGCTGAAGATCCATAAAAATGAACGCGTCGTGGGTCTGCAACTTTTTGGCGAAGACATCGAGGCCATGGCCCGTGCGGCGGAAGTCGCCGAGAGCTTCAGGCCCGGTTGGCTCGACATCAACATGGGCTGCCCCGTCACGAAGGTCGTGAGCAAGGGCGGCGGCTCAGCGCTGATGAAAGAGATGGAAAAGCTCGCGCCCTTGTTCGAAGGCATGCGCGCGAAAATGAAAACTCCCTTGAGTATCAAGATCCGCACCGGTTGGGATCAGGACCATCGCAACGCTCGCGAGATCATGAAGATTGCCCGCGAGTCCGGCATCGAGTGGGTCGCCATTCACGGACGCACACGCACGCAGCAATACACCGGCGCAGCGGATTGGAGCTTCATCGAAGACATCGCTCAAGAAAAGATCCTGCCGTTCATCGGCAACGGCGATCTTCATCACCCACTCCTCGTGAGTGATCGCTTACAAAAAACACAAACCGACGCACTCATGATTGCGCGTGGGGCCCTTCGCAATCCGTTCATCTTCCTCGAATCCCTTGATCCTGAGTACGCGCAAAAAAAGAAATCGGATTTCTTGGGTGCGGACTACTGGGAAGTCATCCAACGCCTGTGGCAATACGTCGGTGAGACCTTCGGCGACGATCGCATGCTCTTGGTGCAAGCTCGCAAACTTATCGTGTGGTTCGCGGCCGGCTTCCCTTATTCAGCGGCTTTTCGAGGCCAGGTCTTCGCCGCGCAGACCGCCGAGGACACGTACAGGATCACCGAGGACTACTTCCTCTCCCTGGGCACTTCTCAAAAGAGCATCAACTATGATGAGGCCTTCATGAGCTCTGGCCACGGCTAAGCTGTGAATATCTCAGTTGTCCCAGCTTTTTACTCCAGCACTCCATCAAGACTTATCTATTAGTGACCGATAATCATTATGGAGAGAACTATGCGCTCGTACTTACTGGCCTTCATCCTCGTGGTCCCTGCCTACGCACAAAATCAGTGTGAGCAAGTGCAGTCGTCACTCACGAGTCTTGAGCAGTCTCTCCTCGCCAAGCAACTTCCCGCCTGTGACCAATTAACTCCCGCCAGTGTGGGTATGACTGAAACCCTCGAGGGCGATGACCTCCGATTGTTCAACGGCATGCGATGCCAGAACGTCGCAGGCCTGGATCTCGCGCTCTCCGACGTGGAATCGACGCTCGTCATGATCGATGGCCTTGATGACCTGCGCACGCAAGTCGTGAGCACGCAGCAAACACTCGCCATGCAGTCGAACTGGGACGCCGCCGAAAACGAATCGGCGTTGCAGTTGGCCCGGGATCTCACGTTGGGTGCGACCATCCAAAACTTGATCCAACTCCCGCAGCTTCCGGCGCTCTTCGACGACACCACCAGCAGCGGCCAGTGGGAACCGAAGCTTCGCACCTTCTGTTCAGCAGCTCCCCAAAACGTTTCTCCGTTCTGTGCCATGATCACGACCTATTCAACGGGAGCGAATGCAGCACTCATGATGTCGGAGTTCGGTGCCTTCCTGGATCAACTCCGTCCTGCCTTGCAGGCCGATAAAACACTTTCAGCTGAACAAAAGACGCCCATGCTCGAAGCGCTCACTCTCCGTCGCAACGATGCGACTGTGAGTTTCAGCGATTTCCAAGAACAGGCGGCCCAGAATGGTTTGTACGATTTCACCACCGGCAGCGCACCCGCTTCCTTGCGACCTGCGCAGGTCAGCTTTATTCGTCAAAACCGCCTGGCCATCCCTCCTGCTTCAGACAGTGTCGCGGTTCTGCGCTCACTCCTCGATCGATTCAACAGCACGCAAAACAAGCTGATCCTTAAAAATGCCGTCACGGCAGTGAGAAGAAACGCCGACGACGCCCACGAGCGCACCCTTGCTCGTATCCGCGCCCGTTGGTCGTCTCTCCATCTCCACAAAGGGGGCTCCGCCCCCGTTCCCTGTGTGCAGTCCACCAGCGAAGCGAACTTCAAGTCTTGCATCCAAACGGAATGGGCGGCTCGACCTTCAACGAACAACGGGCAAGTGCAGCTCTACCAAAGCATCATCGCTTCTATTAACAGCGTGCAAAGAAAGCGCTCGGACGTCGCGGCCTGCGTCGCCAAGCCCTCCATCACCGCCTGGATGCAAAGCCCGCAGAGTGTTCCTGACAGCTGCATGGGTGAGCTGATCGCGCAACGCTCGGGCGTAGAAAGAAAGCGCGAAATCATTCTTAAAATCCGAGAAAAACTACGGGCACAAGAAGACCGCGCTTTGCGCTTCCGTCGCTTCGCCTACGATAAAGCCGCGGAGTGCGTCTCTGCCGGCCTCTTCCAGACTCGCACCCATGAGGCACTTCCTTACTGTGTGGCCACTCCGTCTGAATCGGCGTTCGCTCCGATCCTCGAACTGGGCGCGCAGACGCTGAGCTTCGTGCACGAAGGCCTCGAGAGTAACACCGTGTTTGACAAGAACCGCGACTGTCCGCCAGGTCAGCAAGACGAGTACGCCATCCTCTGCGAGATCGCCCACGGACGTGGCCGCGAAGTTGCTGGGGATAATATCCCGGTCACCATCACGCCCGCGACACTCGACACCGATGCACCATCGCGCACCTCTGATCCAATCTTGCAGGACGCCCTGATTGGTGTCGCCAACGATCTCGCGAACCAGTACATCACGAACCGCTTGCAGGCCGCGCAGCCGCAGGTCTATCGCTGGCCCCGCTCTCCCTACCAGTCGATGCCTTACAGTCAGCCGATTTCTTTGAGCATGTCCGACTTTGTGATCGCCAACGGCAAAACCTTTGGTGGCTTCGGTCAGTACTATCAATGTGCAACCTGTGGGTTTGGTTCAGGCCCTGCGGCGTTCAACCAGCGCTGGGGACTGAGTGGCATGAATGCCGGTGGATTCGGTGGTGCCTCCACTCTCGCGCCAAGTGGAATGAGCTCACGATTCTTCGGCGGCGCCGGGACATTTCAATTCTAAGTAGATTGGTCAGGAACTGCCCTTTTTATGAGGCAGTTTTTCCTCTCTAACCCCTTCTTAATTCTACGATTTTTCCCTCTCAGGATGGTCATTTCAAGGGCTTGACCCTAGAGTCATTGAGGGGGCAAGTTTCTCCCCTCACAAGGCACTCTAAGAGTTAAAATAAAACAGTGACTTGTATCTACCGTTAAGACGTAGAGAGAGGTTTTTAGCGCATGATGCGTCTCCTTGTTTTGCTTCTCATAATCACGCTTGCAGGATGCTTGCCCAAACAAGAGGTGAGAACGGCCGGTATTGCGGATGAGGGCCAGGGCACGGACACAGGTGACGACGATATTACTCTCAGCACCTCCGACGTCGACCTCGCTTGGTACCAGAGCCTCACCTCCAACACCGTCCTTTCTGTTTTCCGCGACAACGTTGAAAACACTTATATCCGTGGTCGTCGCATCGAGAATTATCTTCTTCGCCAAAATGCTCCCACGGCGACCTACTGTCTAGAAGTCGATCTCGGCGCGAGCGTGCCCATCACGGATCGCCGCTTCCTTCGCCTGCGAGCTGTACCGCTGTCGGTGAATAACACCGTCACAAGAACCAAGACGATTTATCTTCGTGTGAACTTTAGTCCGCTGCCGGCCGACCAAGAAATCTGCGACCTCGGAAAAGTCCAGTACACCAACGACTCCGACACCGAGTTCGTCTCGTTCCCTTCCGTGCAAAACCGCACGAGTTTTTCTCTTCAGAATGCTTGCGCGAGCTGCGTGACTCAGATCCAATCCAGCAACTTCAAACTCTTCACCATCGACAACGCCAACCAGCGTTTGGTGCAAGTGAAACCTACCGAACTCGACCTCGGACTGCTCACGCTGCAGATTAAGCCCGGCAATGCGCCGAACCTCGGCGGCACCTGTACGAATAACGGTTGCTCGGCTTTGGGCTTTGACTGCTGTTTACAAAATCAATGTGTGAACGACGGCTCCGTGCGGACGGAAGTCACCGGTACCGTGCTCACCTCAAGCGAGTTCTTGAGTGCTGAGCAAGAAAAACTCTCGGACCCACTGGCGTTCCTCCGCTACCCTCAGTACTACTACATCTGCGGCACCGCTCAGCCGCAGCCGTTACCCGGCACAGGCAGTCAGACCGACGCAGAAGCAGCCGCGGCAGCTCGACTACTTGAGATGCAAAAAGACTATGCCTGCATCCAAGAACTCAAAACGAAGTCTTTGGCAGATCCGTTCCATCTCGCGCCCTTCAACGCGACAGCGACCTACGATCAAACAAAATGTAACACGGTCACGAGCACCAACCCGTACTTCTGGCGTAACGTACTCGCGCGCCTCTACGCTAACTGCGGCTGCGCGGCCGCCCAGAACACACTGGAGCTCCAGCTCGCTAATTGTCCGAAGTACGACTACCAAGTCCTCGCACAGAACTCGAGCCAACAGCCGATCCAGTTCGCCTGTACGTCACTCGATGAATCGGACGTCGAAACTCCGTTCCAGAATCTTGACGTCGCCGTCAACTCACGGACCGTCCCTCACCGCTTCTTCAATACGGCGGGCGCAGAAGTGGATCCAAGTAAGAATCCACCGGCGACCACGCAGCAAGAGGGCCAGGCCTTCAGCTACGCGGACCCAGAAAAAACGCAGCCGATCAACGGCACGTTGAACATGAACTCCATCTTGGGTGCGATGAACATCGAACTCACCGATGCGATGCCTGCCAAGGTCATCGATCTTGATCTCGACAAGGTCTATCTCATCGCCACACGCTCGGGCTTCTACACCCCTTGTCCAACCTGCGCGAAGGATAGTTGGTTCGCGAGCTTCAGCGCGATGCCAAGCTCAGGCCAGGGCGTAGGACTCCAGGCCGTGGGTCATTCCACCTCGCGCGATGGATGGGATAACAACACCACGCTCGGGAACTACGAAGACACGATCTTTGGTCGCGCCTGCTGGGTCCCACCGACCATGCTGCCGTTCTCGCAACCCATCAATGGCGCAACCACCGCGACAACAACGAACGTCGCTCCCCAACGCAAGGGTCGCCTCGATACACAGGCCACCATGTGGATCAACGGCTACCAGCGCGACTGGTTCGGTTTCAATAAGGGTGCCCTCATCGGCTCGTTCGATGGCGTAACCTGGTTTGCCGTGGGTAAAGGACGTATCGTTCGCAGTACCACAAAGAAACTTTTCCTCGCCATCAACGCCCCGTTTGGCGATCTTTCTGAGAGCAACAACCACGTCGTCTCGGTACAAGACTACGAAGGCCAGGCCACCGCGGCCCTCAACGACTTCCATCCGGAATACGTTCAGAATCACCCGAGCCAGAACGAAGCCGGTAACTGCCAGGCCTACCACATGTGTAACGTGGACACGGACTGCGTGACTCGCCTCGGCTGGGAATACGTGTGCGAAGATGTGACGCAGCTTAAAACTTATTGGCCAGGCTTTAACCCTGAGCTCGCGGATGAACGCGCCATGGTGGCCAATGAACCACCGCGCTCCATCGAAGGGATCCTCGCCCAAGGCGTGCTCCCCACCGGTTCCACAAAACGCTGCGTCTACCGTGGTGCGGGATCGATCTGTCGCACGGACGCCGGAAGTATACCTGCGACCGAGCTTGAGAAACGCAAGCTCCTCACCTGCGCTCCGAACTTCTGGTGCGCGGACGTAGACGGCACCAACTCTAACATCCCGAACACCGCCACCCAGCTCAACGTCTTCAACAGACAGGTCGCACGCTTCGGCCGTCCGCTGGAAGAGATCCCTGTGGTGAATAACCATCTCTACGGCAGGGACACGAACCAACTCGGCCGTCCGCTGGATTACGTGCATAACAAGTTCACCACTCCCGTGAACTCGCTGACCCAGATTAGCAGCACGATCGTCCGATCGACGTTGAACACGAACGTGATCGCCATCGATCCTTTGGCCGCAGGCAAAGTGGGTCTGTGTCGTCCAGGTAAGCGCCTGCCGCTGCCAACCGACGTGGCCACCCAGTGGAACCCGTTCAACCAGCACCAAGGCCTCGACGAGTTTTCGCGCACGGACTACACCAATCAGATCGCGTCGTGCCCCTCGAACTATCTCGCCCTCGGTACTGCCAAGGTCGCGAGCTGTCCGATCATCGGCGACGACGGAAACTACATCCATCAGACCGAGAGCTTCGCGGGCGTCTCTACCCAGAGTGGCTGGAGCCGTCGTGCTCTTGAGCAAAATACCTGTGGTCTGGAAACGCTTCGTAACGGCACCATCACGTCAGGCATGACCGACGTGCAGCTCCAGGCCGTCTCTCCGTTTAAGCTCATCGAAGGACGTCCGCTCAACATGGCGGTCAGCGTCCTGCCGGGCCTCACCCGGGATGCCTGCTTACGGAAACCGGGCAGCGCCTGCCACACCGATCTCGACTGCTCTCCCAACAAGTACCACGCGGATCAAACGCAGTACTTCGACAACAGCTACTTCGGGAACGCGGCGAACCGCGAGTACTACGAGCAGCACCTGGTGTGCGGCCAGGGCACTCCGAAGCCTTTCATCTCCGACGTCGAATTCGAAGACTACGACATCACCAAAAACGTGTGCTGCCGCGAAGTCGGCAAAGACATCACGACGTATTCGGCGCAAGAGGCCAGCAGCACATCAGCCGATGCGGCCGTCACCGCTTCACTCAATCCTCTGGTCACCGGGTTGACCGACCCGACCAACGCCGGCCGCTACGAACGCTTCACGCACATCCGTGGCATGGGAACGAGCTTCCCGGTGCTGACGGCGTACGATAACCGCAACGGTGCCGGCACACTTCTTTCGGCGTCGTACACGGGAGCTCTCACGAGCTCGGTCCCTGTTTCGGCGAACGTCATGACCTCGGGCCAGTGGAGAACCCTCAACCAGGCCAATGGGAAGACATGCTGCGGCGGCGGTTGGGTGCGGAAGTTCGAAGACGGCACGACGGACTGGAGCAAGCGGGACCGCTTCCGCGTGGACGTGTCGAACTTCCGCTGCTTGAACTACATCACGCCGCTCGCCACGACCACCAGTGCGCAATCCAGCTGGGGCATCTCGCAGGCGCGTATCGACGCCGACTACGGAAAATACTGCTTCGACATCAGTGGCTCCACGGGTAACTGTGCTCAGCTCACCATTCCTCAGGGCGACGTGGGTGACACGAGCTGCGCATTCCGTGAGTTCGCTATCCCTACGGCAAACCCCTACTCTGCACCTTTCCTCGCCGTCTTCTCGACTCTCCCGGGCGAAGTTGCTTGGAGTGATGCGCCGGTGAACTTCTTCGCCTTCTTCCCACCAGTAAGCGCTGACACGGATCCTGAAACCATGATGGATTTTGCGGACACCACGAATCGCAAAAACATCACTATCGCGATACCAAGCTACACAGGCGACTCGGCCTTAACCATCCAATTGCAGCGCAGAGATGCGGCGAACGTGTTGAGCGAGAGAACCTGTGTTTCCTCTGATCTTTCCTCGGTCACGGGCCCAACAGTCAACGGCGTCTGTGCTTCGGGAACTGGCTGCTGTTTCCAATACAACTCTGCGACCCGAATCCTCAAGGTCAACATCAACACCGCCGACGGGACTTTCTACAACACCGTCACTCCCACGCAGTCGGGCCGCTACGGCGCGAAGATCAGCTTCATCCCTCCAGGTCTTGGCAACGTCGCACGCCCCCTGGCGAAGCGCTCGTGCTCTGACGTCCACTACCTCGACATCCTCGGCAAGATGGAACTCGCCGGTATTCCGCAGATCACCTACCCGAAGATCTTGTGTAACAACAACGCCGAACGTCTCGTGCCGGAGCTCTTCAACATCACGGATGCGGAGAATAACCGCGCAAGCTTCAACACGAACACGTTCTCCTTCAACGATACGGTTGATCGCCGCACCAATCACCATGGTCTGGCGAATGGTGCGATCTTCTCGCAGCACGACTTCAAGTGCTGCACACCGGTCGGCAAGAACACCAAAGATGCGGCGACCTGCTGCTCAGGGTTCGCCGTCGAAGCCGACGAAGATCCGACCGGCGGCCGCAAGAACTTCACCTGTAAGCTTCCAGCGGGCTCGAACCTGAGCGTCTACATGAACCGCTTCGTTTCGAACGAAGGTACCGGCGACCACCTCAACGTGAGTCCGTTGGTGGAAGCCGATTTCAATCCACAAAGTGGTGAGCCCCTTGTCACGACGGCCGTGAACGCGAAGCTCGCGGCCATCGGGCGCGAGGTCTGTGAGAACAGCGGGACTCGCCGTGGTGGCGCGTTTGGGGAGTTCGCACCCGAGCCGGCGTCGAACCTTTCTCAAGGTAGCACCGTCTACGGCATCGTCGATTCCTCGAGCGATGGCGGCACCAACTCAAGTGGTGGCGGAACGTCCGAAGTTGGGTACAATTCCTTTATCCAGGGTTTCCGCTGGAACCATCATTTGTACTGCGAATAAGGATCCGTCATGCGAATTGAAAAAACCCCTTCAGATAGTGCTGTTGAGATGCGTGAAATGGTCATGCCCAACCACACCAACCCGCAGGGCACGGTCTTCGGTGGCGTCGTCATGAGCTGGATCGACATCGCGGCCGCCATGGTGGCCGCCCGCCATGCCCAGCGCCCTGTCGTCACGGCCCACATCAGCGACATTGATTTCATCGCCCCGGTGAAGATGGGTCATCACGTGCACATCCTCGCGTCCATGAACTACGTCGGCTCCACGTCCATGATCATTGGTGTTAAAGTCGTGTCAGAGAATCCCCTCACGGCAGAGCGCAGAACCACCACCAAGGCCTACCTGACATTTGTCGCTTTGGATGATTTAGGCAAGCCAAGCGAAGTCCCGAAGCTGAACCCGCAGACGCCCGATGAGACCCGTCGCTTTGAGAATGCGCAAAAGCGCGCCGAAGCGAAGAAGAAGCTTAAGTCGAAGCTCCGTTAGAAAAACAATTTCCGATTATTCACCCGCAACGGCACCCGGTCTTCGGGCCTGCTGTACGTTCCCGCGCGGTAACTCTTGCGGCTCGGATCCAGGCTCGCATCGATCTGATACTGCTGCATGGCCATGAACGGCTTCATCAAACCCTGCCACTCTCCGCGCTCCTCGAGTCCATGCTCAGTGAGCGCATCGAGGAACTGCATGATGGATTCGATGGTCGACAAGCAGAGCGGATCCGGTTGCTGCTTGATGTGGAACTGGCTCTGGGCGGTGGGCGTGAACATGAGACGCGGTAGATGATGAAGATTGGTGGAAAGCTTGAGCATCTTTTTGGCGCACGCCCAGGTGCCGTCAAGTAACAAGACGACTAACTGACGATCACCCAAGGCCTCCGGCAAGAATTCTCCCTTCGAGACGTTTTTGGCGTGGTCACCCGGGTACAACAAAACAACATAGTTATGGGGATCCGAGAGCAAAGCGTTGACCCGTTTATTCTCGGTGAAATTTTCTTCCCAGATAATTTCCGAATTCGGCAAGCAGGCATGGGACAACTTCCCTGTCGCCGCTTTCTCGCGCTTGAATTCCATGGGGTGCATGAGCAACACAAACCGTGTGCGCGTCGGCAGCTTCACCAACTGCTCACACAGACAGGCGTTCGCAGGGCGATAGCAGCCCGGGCAGGTTCCTCTTCCGATCGGTGGGGGTGATAAATCTTTTAACATCGTCGTTTTATAAGTGAGGCCCCCATGCGGGGGCCTCGTGTGTGTGTCAGGTTTCTTCCGATGTCACTCGAAAAAAAGGGAAACCTGGTGCAGGGTTAGGAACAGCCGGTGGTGGCGCCGCAACTGTCGCACTTCATGCATGCTCCGTTTCGCAGCATAGTGAAGCTCTGACATTCTGGGCAGGCCTCGCCTTCATAGCCTTTCAATTTGGCATCTTGGCGTTTTTTCATCTGGCTCATAAGTCCGGCATCAGACTCACGAGTAAATACTTTTTCTACGGTCACTTGTCCATCTGGGTGATGTTTTTCATCCATCATGGCAAGCAACGGCTCTTCCCCACTGCTCTCTCCGCTGATGCGGCCAGGGCGCAGATCATCGGGCTTGATATGAACCAAGTCATGACGGCCCAGGTACTTCATGGCGAGGTCACGGAAGACGTAATCGATCACCGACGTCGCCATCTTGATGTTGTCATGGCCGACCACCACGCCGTTCGGTTCGAACTTCGTGAAGGTAAACGCATCAACCAATTCTTCCAACGGAACGCCGTACTGAAGCCCCAAGGAAATCGCGATGGAGAAGCAGTTCATGAGCGAGCGATAAGCCGCGCCTTCTTTATGCATGTCGATGAAGATTTCACCGAGCGTGCCGTCTTGGTAATCGCCGGTCCGCAGATAAATCTTATGTCCGCCGACATTCGCTTTTTGCGTGTAGCCGGTGCGCCGGTTTGGGAGTGCGCGTTTTTCTGACACCTGCTTATAGATAATGCGCTCGACGACTTTTTGTGCCACTTGTTCAATTCTTTCTGTCTGAGAAAGATCGCCGTAGTCCAAAGAAAGTTCTTCAAACGCCTGCGCATTAAGGGGCTGCGAAAGCTTCGAGCCATCACGATACAACGCATTGGCTTTTGTCCCGAGTTCCCAAGAGAGCTTGTAAGCCGCAGCGACGTCTTCAAGGGTCGCTTCGAACGCCATGTTGATGGTCTTCGAAATCGCTCCGGACAAGAAGGGCTGGGCCGCCGCCATCATACGGATGTGCCCTTCCGTTGAAATCAAGCGCTTGCCGATGCGACCGCACTTATTGGCGCAGTCAAACACTGGTAGATGTTCGTCGTTGAGACCCGGCGCACCTTCCACGGTCATAGTCCCGCAGACGTAATCGTTCAGAGCGCGGATGTCTTTTTCAGCAAAGCCGAGTTCCTTCAGAAGATTCAAATCACCGGAAGTATATTTACTTTCCGAAATCTTAAGTGTCTCCCGAATGAACTCATCTCCCAAAGCATGACGATTAAAAGCAAAGGTCACATCGAATGCACTCAATAAAGCCGACTCAACGATCTTGAGTTTCTCGTCAGTGAAGCCTTTCGCTTTAAGAGTTAGAGGATTAATCACCGGCGCACCTTCGAGTGTGCCTAACCCCACAGCGTAGTTAATGATCTGTTCAATCTGCTTGGGCTTGTAGCCTAGAGTCTTAAGACCCGTCGGTACCGACTGGTTGATGATCTTGAAGTAGCCACCACCCGCGAGTTTTTTGAATTTCACCATGGCAAAATCCGGCTCGATGCCGGTAGTATCACAATCCATCACCAGACCAATGGTTCCGGTCGGTGCGATCACTGTGGTCTGCGCATTACGGAACCCATGTTTCTCGCCTAAAGTGAGTGCTTCGTCCCAAGCGTTCTTCGCGGCTGCTGCAAGGGTCTTATCCACCGTTTTCGTTTTTAGGGGCTGCGGAAGAACCGTGAGACCCTCAAAGCCTTTCTCATCATGAGCGGCACGGCGGTGATTGCGAATCACGCGCAACATATCTAAGCGATTGTTCGAATAGGCCGGGAATGGACCGTGCTCTTTCGCCATGAGTGCAGAGGTTTTATAAGCTACGCCACCCATGAGTGCAGTGACGGCTGCGGTGAACTGACGGCCTGTTTCAGAATCATAGGCCAGACCCATTTGCATGAGTGTGGCGCCGATATTGGCATAGCCAAGACCGAGCGTGCGATACGCAAACGAGCGCTCGGCGATTTCTTTTGAAGGGAACTGCGCCATCAACACGGAAATTTCCAGAACCACCGTCCACAATTCACAGGCGTGCTCGAAACGAGCGACGTCGAACATGCCGGTCGGCGCATCCAAGAATTTAATCAAATTCAAAGACGCCAGATTGCACGCGGTATCGTCGAGGAACATGTACTCACTGCAGGGGTTCGATGCATTGATGCGGCCATCTTTCGGGCAGGTATGCCACTCATTGATGGTGTCATCGAACTGCAAGCCTGGGTCGGCCGACTGCCAAGCGGCGTCGGTGATCTTCGCCCAGAGGTCGCGCGCTTTAAGTTTTCTGATGGGCTTGCCGGTTGTGCGCGCGATCAATTCCCAGTCACCATCGGTCTCGAGCAATTGGAAAAATTTATTCGGCACACGAACTGAGTTGTTTGAATTTTGTCCGGCCACAGTGGCATAGGCCTCAGAGTTCCAGTCGGTGTCGTAGACTTCGAACTCCATGTGCTTGTAGCCCTGCTTCACTAATTCTAAGCAGCGGTTCACGTAGTTCATGGGCACAGAATCAAGGCTCGCGGCTTTGATCACCGCGCGAAGCTGAACGTTTGCTTTCGGAGATGTCCCACTCTGAGCTGCAGTAAAGATCGCATCGATGTGCTTCTTCACAATTTTCGAACCGGTGACAAGCGAAGCCACTTTGCGCTCTTCTTTCACTTTCCACAGGATGAAGTCTTCTATGTCCGGGTGATCAAGATCAAGGCAGACCATCTTCGCGGCACGTCGAGTGGTGCCACCGGACTTGATAGCTCCAGCCGCAGCGTCGCCGATTTTCAAGAAGCTCATCAACCCAGAAGAAGTTCCTCCTCCGGAAAGACGTTCGCCTGAGCCGCGTAGATTAGAGAAGTTTGTGCCTGTGCCTGAGCCGTATTTAAAGAGGCGACCTTCCCGGGCCCACAGGTCCATGATCCCACCTTCATTCACCAAATCATCTTTAATGCTCTGGATGAAGCAGGCATGCGGTTGCGGGCGCTCATACGCACTGGTTGAGCGCGCGACCTTCGCGGTTTTCGGGTCTACAAACCAATGGCCTTGCGGATCACCTTTGATTCCGTAGGCAGTATGCAATCCTGTGTTAAACCATTGAGGTGAGTTGGGGGCGGCCATTTGATTGGCGAGCATGAAGCAGAGCTCATCTTCGAAAGCTTGCGCATCCTTGGCCGAGTCGAAGTAGTCGTACTTTTCGCCCCACTGACGCCAGCACATGGCGAGCCGGTTGAAGACCTGGCGCGAATCAGTTTCTGCACCGAGGAGTGGACGGCCGTGCTCATCGAAGATGGCTTCGCCCTTCTCGTTCAGTTGGGGCACGCCGGTGCGCCGGCAGTATTTTTGCGCGATGATGTCGGCGGCGACTTGTGACCAAAAACTTGGCACGGTGATGGCCGCGGCACTTCTTTTTTTGCCGTCGATCTCGCGGATCTCAGATGTGCGGTGTTCGAATGTGAGTCCGTGGTAAGGACTCTTCCCTTCCTGGGTAAATACGCGTTTGATTTTCACACTCTCGCTCCTTGAAAATGTGTGGTGTTTTATCATTCGTTCAATGAGCGAAGATAGAACTTATATTTAAGATTAAAGCGTCAAATCCCAGTGCGCGCAACTACATATTGTGTCGCCATCGCGTCGGATTTTTGACGGTGATTCTGGGAAGAGCAAAAAAAAGGGCCCACAAAATGGGCCCTCTCTTTAATTAAAACGAAGATCAAAGAACGGCGAAAAGCCGCTCTAGGATTAGCTATTGTGGTTCTTCAAAAGCTTTCTTTTGCGCGCCAAACGCTTAAGCTTAAGGCCGCTTTTTTTGTTCTTCTTGGCTTTCTTTGGCGCCTTAGATTTTTTGAGCTTCTTCATGGAATTCTCCTTGGGACGTGACCCATAACCGGTTTACGATGTCTAAAGTATTACCCTCGGTTATAACATGGACATATTACACCGCAAAGCCATAAAGCTCATTTCTCTAGGTCTTCTCCTGGTGTCTATCGCCGTGCCCGCCAAATCCCCCATAGAACAACTGGATGACATCATCCATGTAAACAAGGGATGCCCTGAGAACTCGGAATGTGATGCGGAGATGGGTGTTCTTTTGGATCAATGGAAACGCCTTGCTCAGCGTTGGCTGACCACTCAAAAAGGCCGTGAACTCTATTCCAAGGAATTGGCCCTCGTGACCGCTAAGCGCGGCTGGCCCACCGAGTTTTATGCCCGCCCCAGTATCTCTGGCACACTGGCGCCCGTGATTCACAGCTCCTCCTGCGCTCAGCATCGCAGCAAAGACCCTACCGAAACCCTCGTTAAGGCACGCGCCTTCCTCAAAGGTATCAAAGACGGCCATGCCATCTTTAGCAAAGGCACCGCAGAGTTCCGCTTAAAACTGGGCGAAGCGCTCTTCATTCAACAGGTCGTTTTCCACGCGGCGGATAAATCCAGTAAAACGTTTTACCTCCCGCTAGGCGAAAAACCGGTCTACATGGATGGCGAAAATTTGGTGGCCCTGGTGGAAAGCGAAGACCTCTACGCACTACTGACCGCAACACCGCAAGGCCAGTGGTCTTTTGCCGCCGGACCCGAAGCTGGGGTTTCGCAATACATGGACGGATTAGAAGAAGTCCCCTGCCCCAAGGAAGCTGTCGCCGTCCCCACGGGTTTTCAGAAAACTTACTGCCAGAAGATTATGCGTCGAGATGGGACAGCTGCCGGAATCGTGCAGCTGTTTTGGGCGTGCCAGTAACTAGTTTGTGATACCTATGAAGGTCGCTTTATTGACGAGCTTCTTGCCTTCATCGCAAAGCGCGTAATTCCAATGCTCATGATTCACTAAGTTTCCTGTAAGCACACCGGCCGTGACGTCCAATTGGAATTTATCTACTTTCGTTACCAGGAATTTCCCATCGGGTTGCTTGAGGGCCGTCTCAACAATCACACACCGAGCATTCACATTGCTTGCGCAATCACTTCCACGGCTCATATCGTAGCGCATGGCCACGTTACCACTCACCAGCGGCTGCGTGAGGTTATTGATGTCCGCGCATAGAGCGGAGATGACGCCCGTTGTGCGTGTCTCAACCTGTGAGTTGAAATAGTCACCCGACAAAACATTGTACTGAAGCACGCCACTCACGACGACGACACTGGCACGAACCTGTGACGTGACTTCTTCAGAGCCGCAGTTGTTTTGGACAACGTTGTAATTGAAGCGACCCGAGGTATTCACGAAGTTCGTACGAAGGGAAATTTCTTTATCATTCAAGGTAAAGCACAAGCTGCTAAGGTCTGCCTTTAACGCCGCACTTGTGGCCACAGTCGCGGCACTGAAAGTTCTAGATTGTATCGTATCAGACCCGAGCTCTGTGGTTACTTTTCCGCACCCTGCTGTCGCAAGTAGAACAAGAATTGCTAAAGCAGGGTACTTCATAAACTCTCCTAGAGAGATCCGGTGACCAGCTGTTGCCGCTGTTTCTTCAATTCAACAATATAACGTTGAAGTTGGAAACCCTTAACTTCTTGCAGAAGTTCTTCTTCGTGATGGCTGAAGCGGACCTGCGGGCCACCTTGCACTGACTTCACCAAAAGCATGGTGGAAAAAACCGGAATCTTTAAAAGCGCGCGCAGTCCTTCTTGTTGCTGAAACTCTGGCTTGCTGGCGATGTAGGTCACCATATTCTCCAGCCGGAAGTATGAATCGCTCGTACCTTCCTCGCAAAGTGTATTGAGTTCACGACGTAACTTAAAGGCGTGAGACTTCAAAGCGCGAGTCACGTGCTTCTTGCCACCAGCAGTCCAGGCCGGACGGGCACCGTTTTCCGTTTTCACGTTCAACGCCCATTCAGGATAGTAAGGAAGGTGCTCGGCCTGGGGCTTTGCGCCGACGACAAAAAGATTTGTCGAAGGTTGAGCTTCATCCATCACTGTTTTGTCGTGATGATACTGCGGACAGCTTTTAAGTTTAGCTTCACCTTGGCCGGCCTGAGCGACGTCTTGCCATTGCTGGTAGAGCGCGCGGAAGTAGAGACGACGAAGTGATGGCTTTTGATCGCCGCGCTCCAAGGCCTCGGCGAGTTCTTGGTCCGTAGAAGCCGGAGCGCGGTCTTGCGTTTTTTGGCTGTGAGCAAACACTTCTTCGCTCAGCGGATAGTTCGGCATTCCCGTGCTCAAGGCGCGCTCATCGACTTTCCAGTTTCCTGGAAGCGTGGTGAGATTGATCTTGTGAGCACAGCCCACAACAAAAAAACTGCAAGAGAGAGAAAGAGTAAAAATAGACTTCACGCGACACCATCCTTGGAAAGTAGCGAAACTGGTGAATTCCCTTCGGCATCAGAGAGGAAATCTTGATTACCGGAGAAAAACGTTCCACAATAGGCCTATGAATTACTGGATGATGAAATCTGAACCTGATGTCTTCTCGATCGATGATCTGCAAAAGAAGGGCGTCGAGCCCTGGAACGGCGTGCGGAACTACCAGGCACGGAACTTCATGCGTGAGATGAAGCTGGGAGATAAAGTCTTGTTTTATCATTCGAATGCCGCTGAAATTGGCGTCGTCGGAGTGATGGAGGTCAGTAAAGAAGCCTATCCAGACCCAACCCAATTCCAGGTCAAATCCGAGTACTACGATCCAGCATCTAAGAAAGAAGAACCTCGCTGGAGCCTCGTGGAAGTGAAGTTCGTCGAGAAGTTTCCGCGCATCGTCTCGCTCGAGATGATGAAACAAACGCCCGGTCTCGATGGATTGCTGTTACTACGCAAAGGTAACCGACTCTCCGTGACTCCGGTGGACGCTGCTCACTTTAAAATTATTGTTGGGTTAAAAAAGTAAGGGCCCCGCAGGGCCCTTAAAGATTCTTAGAGAGAAGTGTAGTTTCCGTTCGTCGCCACATCCGTATCTACCGTCACATTAATGCTTTTGCGTGCACCTTCAGCTTCCACTTTAAAGGTGTAAGCACCGGGAGACAGCACTTTATAAAACTCACCGCGCTGGAAGCCGTAGGTTCCAAGTGAGGCGCCTTGTGCGTTCAGAACCTCCACTCGGCCTGTGGCACTGCGGTTCGCGAGCTTGATGCCAGCACCTTGGTGCACGAGTTCCATGTAACGAATCATAGAGTCGCGGTTGCTGGTGTAGAACCCAGGGATGTCTTTGTAGTTCGGCCACTTGCTATCAGAAAGCTCGACAGTGATTTGAAGATCGTTGTGCCACACGTAGCTCCAGTCCTGCATACCGCCGTAGAGCACGTACCAGTCTGCGCCATTGGTGATTCCGCGGGCGAACTCACGAGACGAACGCATCTCGGGATTCAAGTTCGCGTACTCGAGCGAGAAATCTTGCACGAGAGCATCGAACGGGTGACGGTCGTATTTCGCGTCCCATGGGTAGTTTGCCACAACCGCCCCACCGTGGAAGTTCGCAGACAACGAGAAGTTCCGGCTGGCCTGGAAGGCCATGATCGCTTGGGTCTCAGGCTGGCGTCCAGCGGAGGAGTTTGGATCGTTACGAACCGCTTCTGGGAAGTTGCGGTTCAAGTCTTGGCCATTGGCGTTCGCTCTCTGGCGAAGCTCCGAGCCGTCTGGGTTCATGGACGGCATGACGTAGATTTCGGTGTTGTTGATCAGGTCCGTGATCGCCGAGTCTTTGCCGTACTTCTCGAGCATCTCATCCACCAAACGGATGGTGAGCTCGCGGCCAGTGATCTCGTCACCGTGCATGCTTGAAATATACTTGAATTCCGGCTCGATCTCGTCGACGGCGACGTTGTCAGAGATCTTCAGCACCATCAACTCACGGCCCTTCACAGTCTTGCCGATGCTCGTGAGGCGGACGATCTGGGGATACTTCGTCGCGAGCTCTTCGAGCTTCGCTTTGATCTGCTCGTAAGATGGATAGTTCGTCCAATCCACGTTCTTGCGCGCGTCTTTCAAATCATAGAAAGCGACACCACGCTCCGTGAGGAATTCGCCGAGACCGTTGGGTCCGTAGACTTCAAAGCCATGGGAATCCAGGTGATCCACGGTGATGTCCGCGTGACCCACCAACTCTTTCAAAAGGGCCGGCTGCGACCCCATGACGAAAAGCTCTTCTTGAATTTTCGCCGCAAGTGCAGCGCTAGATAGAACAAAGGCCAGTGCCAGTACGATGGTTTTCATTCTCAAAACTTCCTTGGAAAGAGAATCTTATTACCAGACGCTACACCGATCGCAAGGGTTGGTTAAGTGACCTGAAATAAAGACATGATTTGTTAGATGAAGGCGCTTTAAGCTCACTCAAAAAAGAAGAGTCGGCTGCGAGTCGTGAGCAGTCCAAGTCCTTGAGAATCCTGGGCCACATCACCAAAGATCGCCGATTGGTCATGACCCAAAGGGAACTTCGCAATCACCGTCATCGTGAGCGGGTCCACCGCGAGGAGTTCCCCACCGAAAGTCGCCACCACGATGTGGTCTTTCCACCACCAAAGCTGGTTCACGGCATCCTTACTGATGCGCGATTCTTTCATCACTTTTCCGTCCATACCCAGGAAGACAACTTCCCCATGGGCCGTGCCGAAGATGAGGGTCTGCCCTCTCACGAGAGGGTGCGACAGCGCTCCGACATCAAACTGACGACGGATAGAGCCGTCTTGCGGATCGAGCGCACGCAGATCCCCAGAGGGCGATCCTGTAACGATGAGGTTATCGACGAGGACGGGATTGAGATCCACATCCACGAACTTTTGTGTCTCGACGAGTTTTTGCTCCCACAAGAGCGAGCCCTCTTGGAGCGAGAGTGCGCCGGCGAACCCATCGGCGAAGCCGACGATGATTTTATTGCCGACGATCAGAGGGCGCGTGGTTCGTTGCATGGTCACAGTCACCGGAACCGCACGACGGTAGTTCCAGATGACTTTTCCGGTGGCCGCATCCAAGCACACGATCTGGTGACCGCGCAGGTAGATGATCAATCGGCCTTCATGGAGGACCGGTGCGGATTCGATGGGCGCGCCGAGATCGATGGCGTATTTCAGCTCACCACTGACAGTCTGTCTGACCACCAGACGGCCACCTTGCGTGCCGTAGTAGACGTTTTCGCCATGGACCAATGCCGGAGCAGCTATGGATTTGCTTTCGGTAAAGCGCCAAAGTTCGCGGCCATTTTCTTCGTCGACCGCACGGAAAGATCCGTCCAGCGCTCCCACGTAGAGCACGTCCTGGGCCGAGGTGACTCCCCCGTAGGTCATGGGAAGGTTGCCGGGGATGTAATTGAAGTCGAGGTTCTTCGCCCAGCGAACGGTAAAGAACTTCTTTTCCCGCTCAGGGGCGCGGACGCTCTTCAATTGAGAACATCCGGCGAAAAGAAAACTCAGCAGAACAATAAGATGCATTACTGGGCCGCTGGGATTTGCTGCAAGTACATGCGTGCCATCTTCGCGAGTTCATCGTTTGGATAGTTCGCGACGATGTAGTCGAAATTAGTTTTCGCTTTGGCGGCATCACTTTTTGCCAAGTAGAGGCGGCCAAGATCAAGGTAGGCTTTGGTGAGCATGATTTTGTGCCCTTCAGCAATATACGCCTCGAGAGTTTTGATGGCTTCGTCGGCTTTGCCGTTCTTCTCCGCCAGGGCCGCGTAAGAGTGCGCCACCAAAACATAAAGCGGAGACTTTGCCCCGATAGCTGTGACGACATCTTTCAGAACCACTTCTGCCATCGCCGACTCGCCCTTACCATCGAGGTATACAGCCGTTTGCAGGGCGACGGGAAGCATCGAAGGACTGGCCTTCACGTCAGAGGAAAGCGCTTTGTACTTAGTATCGAAGTCCGCAGGAGTGACTTTCCCGGCACGCAACTCCGCGGCCACCGCCATCTCGAACTGGGCGACTTCGGCCGAACGTTCTTTCGCTAGTTTTTCCTGGTATTGCTTGAAGAGCAAAACGCCCGATGCCCCGACGAAGGCCACCACGACGGCAGCGATGAAAGATTTCCGGTGCTCGAACATCCAATGACCGAAATCGGTTCTATCCAAAGTTTGTTGGAGGGTCGCTTCTGGGGCCTGGTTCGCCGTCGTTTCTGACATGGTCATTCCTTTGCGTGTTGATACGCTGAGAAGTGTAAAGCGTCGGCCGAAACGTTGTCAAAGATCAAAAGATTCCATAGACTTTACTCATGAAGTCTAAAATTCTTTGTTTGACCTTGGTGCTCTTCGCCTTTCCCTGCTGGGCGATGAATAAAACGGGCCGCATGGGCGTGGGCTTCACGAATCAGCTGGTGAATGACATCCCTGCTCTCTCCATGAAAATTCAGCAAAACCGTTATTTCGCACTAGGCGGATTGCTCGGTTTTCGCTCAAACGAAGACACCACCACCTATGGAGCGGGGCTCAAGGTTTACCGCGTCATCTTTGAAGAAGAGCTGCTGAATTTCTACATGTCAGGGATGGCGGCTTCGCTTTCCTACGAAGATGAGGGCAAGTCGAAATCGGGCTACCAATTTGATGGCACTTTCGGAACCGAGTTCCACATCGAGCGCATCGAAAGCATCGGCTTCAGCTTTGAGTTCGGTGTTTCCTATAACAACGGGCCCGCGGGCCGCAGTTTTGAAACGCTCGGGAACAATTTCCTCAAAGCGGCCGTGCACTTCTACCTATGACACTCTTCTTGCGGTTTGTGCTACTCCTGGCCTTGGTTCTTCCGACGGTCTCACTGGCACAAGATACGCCTGATGAGTTGATGGATGATGACCTCACCATTGACGGCGACATCTTCAACGACTTCAACGAAGACCTCGAAGCCACACAAGTACTAGAAGACGAGCGCTTCTACCGTTACGGGCGCTTCTTCCAAGCGATGGTAGGCCTGGGTCTCACGACCTTCACTGGAAACCGAGGCGCAGCCTACACCGACAACCCACCGACGTTCCATATCTCGGTGGCCTTCTTCCTTGGTTTCCAAAGTGCCATCACGCTAGGCATCGAGTACTCGAAGCACACCATGTTCATCGACACATTGGTGAACCTCTATCGCGATGAAATTCTGGGCGCCGTAGAAACTAGTTTTCTTCGTCCCTTCGTGGGCTTCCGCTACTACCTCGACACCACCGATCTCGGCACCGCGATCACCTACTCGAACCCACACTTCATCGCGCGCATGGAGTATTGGTACCAGACGAACAAGTTCGTCGAACGCCGTACCATCCCGGATCAGCAGGGCGGCGGTATTGGCCTCGGCGTTGGCGGAGGCCTCGAGTTTCCCATCGAAATCAAGAAGAGCTACATCAGCGTGGAAGCGCTTTACCATCAGGTCAATTTCTTTGATAAATTCACCGCCGACTACCAGCGGATTCCGAACGAACCGGAGAGCGAGTTCGGGTTCGATGATCTGACGGGCGCTGCAATCACATTGATGGTGACGTATAATTTTACGTGGTAAAAAAAGGGCCTCCGAAGAGGCCCTTGATTACTTGCTCGTTTTCTTCGCCTGAATTTTCTTCATGCGACGCTCAAGATCCGACGACGTCCGGAAGATCAAATGCACCGGCGTGTTCAGCAAATTGAAATCCTGGCGCAGCCCACTTACTAGATAGCGACGATAGTGCTCCGGAATCCCCAAGCTCTTATTGGTGAACAGCAAGAACGTAGGAGGCGCGGACTTAATCATCGAAGCGTACTTCACCCGGAAGCGCACGCCACCGGTGCGATTCACCATGATCGGGTGACGATCGACCAACGTCGCGATGCTCTTGTTCAGCTGACCCGTCGGAACCTTGCGGTGACGAACCTGGATCGTGTGGCGAACAGCGTTCTTCAGATACCCGAGGTTACGATTCTGCTTCGCAGAGATGGTGACCAACTGACAGAAACCGAGCCAGGGGATTTTGAACTTCAAATCCTCGAGCCATTCTTTCTTTTTCTTCGCGTTGTTGAAGGTGTCGCGCAGAAGATCGATCTTGTTCAAACAGATGATCAGGGACTTCCCTTTCTCCATGGCGATATCAAGCAAACGGCGATCTTGGTGAGTAATTCCCAAAGTCGAATCGACCATGAAGATCACGACGTCACAGCTCGTGATGGCACGGAGGCTGCGGTACACCGACTGCTCTTCAATGAAGCCTTCGACTTTCTTCGAGCGGCGGATTCCCGCCGTGTCTACGAGCTTAATTGAGCGGAACCCATCGGTGGTCCCGCGGCGCGCTTCTTCGAGTTCCACGTCCGCTTGCGCAGTCACACCCGAATCAAGGGCCGCTTCGATCGCGGCGTCGTTGAAGTACTCGCCCAGATCGAAGTCTGCGATGGCGGCATCCGATTCGAAGGTCGTGTTGCTGTCTTCTGTCTTGTCAGGGATCAAGCCGAGCTCCGGTGCCATCTGGCCGTACTCGATGTATACGCGCTCGTCGAGTTCGTCGGCTTCGGGATCGATCTCGATGTTCACGCCTTGCAGGGCCTGGGCCTTCATTTCTGCGTAGAGTTCTTCGTCGTCTTTGCGGAATTGATTTTCTTGCGTCTTGAGCGTTTCGGCTTCTTCGCCGAAGAATAGGTCGATGTAGCCTTCGATCGGATCCACCGTCGTACCGGCGATCTCGCTCACGAGTGCCCTCTGCGCGCCCACGAGAGCGTTAAGCAGTGTTGATTTGCCCGCGTTCGGAGCGCCGATGATGGCGACAGAGGCCACCACATCATGGGCCGGTTTTACGCCACGCTGGAGAATCTCTGGATCATCCGCACCCACTTTGTCGAATTTGCCGGCGAAGTTCCACAGGCGCAAACGAAGATCGTTGAGGCCACGGTTGTGTTCACCAGAGATCAACAGTAGGTCATCAGCGTCGACGTCGAGGCGGTAGAAGTCGACTTCGTCGCCCTCTTGTTTTTCGGTGTCGAACTTGTTCACGAGCACCCACACCGGCTTCCGCTGGATGCGGATAAACTCGCGGATGCCTTCATCGTAAGGGCTCAGGCCCTCGCGAACGTCAACCACGAACAAAACGAGGTCACTCTCCTCAATCGCAAGGCGGGCGTGGTCGGCCATGATATTGAAGAAGGGATCGATGTTATTTTTTTTCTTCGGATCGATCTCGATCTTCTGAGGATAAAAGCCACCGGTATCAACCAAGATGATCTCACGGTCATCGCCGTCGCCTTCTTGCAGATCCATGATGCCGTAGTGGCGGTCACGGGTGACGCCAGGCTGGTCATGGGTCATGGCAAGGCGCGCCTGACGCATGAGACGGTTAAAAATGGTCGACTTCCCGACGTTGGGGCGACCGATGATAGAGACGACTGCTGAACGTTTCACTTAGACCTCCAAACACGCGCACTGGTCTGTGAGCGCGGCAACCCGAGTTCATCGAGTACCCAATTATTACTGAACCACTTCGGTGATACTTTCACGTGCAGGTTCAAGTGCACTTTACCGCCGACCATCGCTTCGATCTTGCGACGGGCGTGCGTTCCGATATCTTTAATCACACTTCCGCCGCGGCCCACGACGATCGCGCGCTGGGACGGACGGTTCACGAGGATCGACGCCGAGACGTGGGCACTTAAGACGCCATTTTCTTCGCGCTCTTTCATGTCCTTGTATTCATCAACGACAACAGCGAGTTCGTACGGCAATTCTTCTTTCAGAATACGGAACGCTTGCTCACGAATGTATTCGGTCACAAAGAAACGCTCGTTTTTGTTTGAAGCTGAGCCATCGGGGAACAAGTGGGGGCCTGGAATGGCAGCATCAACTAATGCGCCGGTGAGTTCGTGGATATTGGTGCCGTCTTTCGCGCTGATGACAAAATATTTCTGTACGTTCGGGCACCAGGCCTTGCATTTCTCAAACACGGCTTTGGTTTCGACGTTAAAATTCAAATCAGCTTTCGTGAAGAGAATCCAAGTCGGGCCGAGTTGCCATTCGATGGATCCGAGCAAATCTTGGAACGCCTGTTCTGGCTTATCTGCCATATCGAGGAGCACCAAGTTCAAATCAACCCCCTCAGCACCCATCTGAGCTTGGTTGTTCATGCGCTTGTTTAACTCTTGAGCGGACTTATGAATTCCCGGCGTGTCGACCAGCACGATCTCCGTGCGATCGATCGTGAAGATACACTGGAACTGGTTACGCGTAGTCTGCGGCTTGTCCGAGACGATCGCCAGATCAAACCCGATCAAGTGATTGATCAGTGTCGACTTACCAGCATTGGGTTTACCCAATACAGCAGCTGTGAGTTGTTTGTTATGCGGGTGTTGCGTCTCTAGTAACATTCTTTATCCTAGGGTGAGGTGAAGATGGTTTTGCAGACAGGTCTTAGCAAGCCAGAGTTCGGCTTTTTTCTTGGATGTGTTTTGCGTAGATAACAGTGGGCGGCCATGCACATTCAGAGTGACCTGAAACGCCAGGCTGGAAGGCGTGCGCGCTTCTTGAAACTCGTAGCTCGGAAGTTCCTGCCAAGACTTCATGCAGTACTCTTGTAGCTTTGATTTAGCGTCGAAGTCTTCCAGGTTGCGTGGATCGAGCAAATCGACGTTCATTTCTTTCTGCCAGCGTGCCCAGGCCTGCTTTACCGCAGGAAGACCTGCGTCCTGGTAAATCGCAGCGATGACGGCTTCGAGCCCGTCGGCAAGGATCGTATCTTTTTCTTGTTTCTCTTCGCCACGACCGAGGAACATAAATGTTGCAAGGTTCAAATGACGAGCGATGGTGGCAAGGGTGTCTTCGTTAACGGCATAGCTGCGCAGTTTTGATAATTGCCCCTCGGGCAATTCGGCATGACGAGTGAAAAGCTCTTCCGCAACGACGAGGGCCAAAATAGCATCACCGAGAAATTCCATGCGTTCGTTTGTGGGATAGACGTGCGAAGGCCGCTCGTGAATAAACGAGCGATGCGTGAGGGCCGTCATCAAAGGGGTGGAGTCACGGAAGGTGTGACCCAACTTATGAGAGAGGGCGTTGAGTTTCTCAGGTTTCAACATAAGGTCGTCCAAGGTCGTCTGGTCTCGTGAGAACGGCGAGACATGTATAATGTGAGGCGCTTTTATCATTTCAGTCGCGATGCGACAAGCCTAGACCGAGTGCTAGTCTAACCCCTTGTTTTCCGCTAGGATTCTCCTATGATTGACCTCGTCGCCACCCAACAGCAGTTCATCAAGCAGCTTGAAACCAGCGGCAAGAGTTTCAACACCATTAAGAACTACCGCGCCGATCTGCAGGTCTTTAACAAATTCTTGGCCATGCACAAACGTCCCATGACCCTGAAGACCTTCACCATCACTCAGGTCCATGAGTACAACGGTTACCTCCAAAAAACTTATGGCTCACCCAACTCCATCCGTCGTCGTGTGCAAGCGTTGCGGTTGTTTTTTGATTTCTTAGTGATCAATCATCAGTTCCCGGACAATCCGATCAAGCTCGTGCCCGTTGCTCCGAAACTTCTTGAGAAGCCCGTGCCGGTACCATTCAAAGACCTCGTGAAGCTTAAAGATCACTTGCTGCAGCTGCGTGATAAGACCGAAGGTTTGGAACGCTTGATGGCGTTCCGCAATCTCATCATCGTGGCGCTCGTGTACGAGTCCGGCGTGAAGGTCTCGGACCTCGCACGGCTCGAACTTTCAGATATACTTCCTGAAAAAAACGGCATGCGTGTATTGGTGCGTCCGCTGAAGCGCGAGCCCTACACCATCCCACTGAGCGCTGGTTTCAAGCTGCTTTGGAAAGACTACAAATCGGAGCTAGAAAAGATCTGGCCCGGTCCAGGTGAGCTCACCTTCGCCCTCTTCAATGCCAACCCTCATCGTATTCTCTCTGGCTCTCTCTCCCCGCGTGGGACGGAGTTGTTTTTTGAAGAAATTCGTAAAACACTCAAAATCGACATCACTGCCCGCAGTTTGCGGCAGGCCTGCGTGTTTCGCTGGATGTGTCTCAAAGTTTCAGAGGGCCAGATCAAAGAATGGCTAGGCGTCGCCCCCGACTATGATATCTCACTCTATCTAAGTGCGTTCAATGACGCCCGCGAAGTGCCGATCTACTTGGATCTCACCTATGCATGAACTTTTCATGCGTCGCTGTTTTGAACTCGCCCGCCAAGGCACAGGGCGCGTGTCACCGAACCCGCTCGTGGGTGTGGTGATCGTTAAGAACGGAAAAATCATCGGCGAAGGTTTTCATGAACGTCATGGCGGTGCCCATGCAGAACCCAATGCTTTTAAAAATGCGACGGAAGATGTCACTGGCGCCACTCTCTACACAAATCTCGAGCCCTGCTGTCACACTAAAAAACTCACGCCGCCTTGTGTCCCTCTAGTGATTGAGAAAAAGATCCCTCACGTGGTGATTTGCAATCTTGACCCAAATCCCTTGGTCGCTGGCCAAGGGGCGAAGCAGCTTGAGGCTGCTGGCATTCAAGTCACCACAGGTGTGCTTGAGCAGGAAGGCGAAGCCCTGAACGAAATTTTCTTTCATCGCATGCGCACGGGTCGCCCACTGGTGCATTTGAAATCGGCAGCGACGCTTGACGGGAAAACCGCCCTTCCATCGGGCGAGTCCAAATGGATCACGGGGCCAGAGGCGCGCGAGGATGGCCATCGCGGTCGCTTGCAATATGATGCCGTGGTGGTTGGCGCAGAAACCCTTCGCCAAGACGATCCTGCGCTCACGGTACGTCTGCCAGGTTTCACGCCGGAACGCATGCCTTTTCGCGTAGTACTCACCGGGTCGGGCAAACTCCCGGCGGGTGCACAGATTTTCAAAGACGATTATCGCCATCGTACTCTAGTGGTCACCGGGCCCGAGACAAAAATTGATGTGCTCCCCCCGCAACAAGTGGTGCGACTGTCGACATTGACTCCATTCCCGTTCGATGAGTTTTACAAAAAGCTCGCGGAGCACGGAATTCACAGTCTCTGGCTTGAGGGTGGCGCTGCACTCCACTCGCTTTTTTTGCAGCACAAACAAGTCGATCGTCTGACACTTTATCTCGCGCCTAAAATCATGGGCGAGGGCCGCGCTTTGTTTTCTCACACCTCAACAGGCATCAATGATCTTCTGCAGCTCGATGGCCTCGAGGTTCAGGCCTTGGGCGCAGATTTAAAAATCACGGCAAAAATGAATTAGTACTATAACGCGAAGTTTCTTCGCAGCGGCGGTAGATTCGACAAAGCCGTTGAATTTGCTTACGCTGCCCTCCATGTTTACCGGGCTCATTCAAGACACAGGCACCATCCAATCTATTACGAACAATCGTGAAGGCCGCGAGTTTGTAATTCGTACCGCGCTGATTGCCGACATCAAAATAGATGATTCAATTGCCACCAATGGCGTGTGCCTCACGGCAACACACATCAAAGACGGAACCTATCGCTGCCAGGCCATTCCGATGACCCTTGAGAAAACAAATCTCGGTAAGCTTCAAGAAGGCGATAAAGTTAATTTAGAGCTGTCTTTGCGTGCTCAAGACCGTTTGGGTGGTCACATGGTCCAGGGACACGTTAACGGTGTGGGACAAATCATCGACATCAAAGATATGGGGAAAACCTGGGAATTCCGCGTTTCCTTTCCTAAGGATCTTCGCAAATACATGATTTCTGAAGGCTCCATCGCCATTGATGGCATCAGCCTGACCATCGCTCGCTTATCTGATAGCGAGCTGACCCTCGCTATAATTCCCCACACCCTCGAGAAGACGACTCTGGGCGGTAAAAAAATTGGTGACTCCGTTAATGTTGAGGTAGATATGGTCGCCAAGTATATCGAGAACTTCCTGCAACGCGGGGATGCTCGAGCTGAAGAGTGGGCGAAAAATTTCGTCCGCTAAGGATGATCATGCGCCCTTTGGATTCCATAGAAGCCGCCATCAAAGACCTCAAACTGGGTAAGATGATCATCGTGGTCGATGATGAAGACCGCGAGAACGAAGGTGACTTCGTTATGGCCGCTGAAATGATCACGCCGGAAGCGGTGAACTTCATGGCGACTCACGGCCGCGGCATGATCTGCGCCCCCATCACCACCACCATCGCCAAGAAACTCGATCTTCCACTACAGACCGCCTTTCTTTCAGCTCCACTTGGCACTGCTTTCACTGTCACCATCGATGCGGCTCACCACGTCTCAACCGGTATCTCGGCGAGTGATCGCGCCCACACGTTGAAGCTCATGACCGACGAGAGCGCGCGCCCTCATGACTTCACTCGCCCAGGCCACATCTTTCCCTTGATCGCTCGTGATGGCGGTGTGCTCGTGCGCAATGGCCACACGGAAGCCTCAGTCGACCTCGCGCGTATCGCTGGGTTCGCCCCAGTGGGCGTGATCTGCGAAATTATGAACGCGGATGGCACGATGTCTCGCCGTGATGACCTCGAAGTCATCGCCGAGACCCACGGGCTGAAACTCATCAGCATCGCCGATCTCGTTCGCTGGCGTAAGCATCATGAAAATTTGATCAGCGAGTTTGAGTCGGTTCCGATGCCTTCCAAGCTCGGTACATTCGATTTGCATGTCTTTAAGTCTGAAATTCTGAAGCAAGAGGCCATGGCCGTTGTGAAAGGCGACCCGAAACTTCTTAAAAACAACACCGCTCTTCTCCGTGTGCACTCCGAATGCTTTACGGGTGATGTCCTCGGCAGCCAGCGCTGTGACTGTGGCGAGCAACTCAACAAAGCCCTTGCTCGCATCGAAGAAGAAGGCTCGGGAATCGTGATTTATCTGCGCCAAGAAGGTCGTGGCATTGGCCTCATGAACAAAGTGCGTGCCTATAAGTTGCAAGACCAAGGTCTTGATACCGTCGAAGCGAACGTTAAATTGGGCTTTGCTGCCGACTCTCGTGACTACACCATGGCGTCGCAGATCCTGCGCCATTTTGAAATGACCGGCGCACGTCTTATGACCAACAACCCAGCGAAGCTCGCAGCACTCAAAGATCTCGGCGCTGATACCTTGGCACGCGAAGCTCACGAGATGACTCCCCACGCGCTCAATACCAACTACCTAATGACGAAGAAAACCAAGCTCGGCCACTGGCTCGGCTCTGGTCTTCTCGACCAGTGAGAATCCTATGACACAAAAAATCGAAGGCACTCTGAACGCTCAAGGCCTCAAAGTCGCTATCGTCACCGCGCGCTTCAACGACTTCATTACTTCAAAACTTCTCGAAGGTGCGATTGGCTGCCTTCAGCGCCATGGCGCAAAGACTGCAGACATCACAGAAGTGTGGGTACCAGGAGCTTTCGAGCTTCCACTGACCGCTTTGACTCTCGCTGAGTCAGGTGATTTTGATGCGGTTGTATGCCTGGGCGCGGTTATTCGCGGCGCTACGACCCACTACGACTATGTCTGTAACGAAGCCGCCAAAGGCATAGCAGCTGCCGGTATGAAGACAGGCATCCCGGTTATCTTCGGTGTAGTGACGACTGAGACCATCGAGCAGGCCATTGAGCGCGCTGGCACCAAAGCTGGCAACAAAGGTTGGGACGCGGCGATGGCCGCTGTCGAGATGGCCACGCTAATGCAGCGCCTCCAAAAGAAAACCACCGTAGACAAGCAGCGCCCGGCCGACTTATAACTACCAGGCTTTCCGTGTGAGGAGATAGGCTCCCGTAAAGCGATTCAAAAAACGTTTCCTATCACAATAAGCACTTAGCTTAATTCGACGGACGCTCTAATTTAATTCCCTTCGGGAATTGTTAAAACTCCTCGTATTCAGACAGTGTTCGCCAACAGAGGAGTAATCTCATGGCAAAAGCAACGATGGGCCGTTCACGGTTCAAAATCCAACGCCGTCTCGGTGTTGAACTTCCAGGTTTGGGCAAAGCCGGCGCACTCGAGCGTCGTCCTTACGGTCCAGGTCAACACGGTATGGCACGCAAGAAGCTCTCTGACTTCACCGTCCGTTTGATGGAAAAACAAAAAGTCGTATTCAACTACGGTCTTCGCGAGCGCCAGCTCGTGAACGCAGTTAAGAAAGCTAAGCGTGTAAAAGGCCAAGCTTGGGTTGATGTGTTGATCATCGCTCTCGAGTCTCGTCTTGATAACGTCGTTTTCCGCGCTAACTGGGCACCATCAGCGATCGGTGCTCGTCAGCTCGTTTCTCACGGTCACATCTTGGTGAACGGCAAGAAAGTAAACATCGCGAGCTACGAAGTTCAACCGAACGACGTGATCGAGATCTCGGACAAGGGTGCGAAGTCTGGAAACTACCTCCAAGCCAAAGCACGTCCACGTATCAGCGCAAGTCCTGCATGTCTCTTGATTGAGAAAGCTGGCGAGAAAGAGAAGATCAAGATGGTGGCGAAGCCATTGTCTGATGACATTCCTTTCGCGTTCGAAAAGCGCCTCGTGACCGAATACTACTGGAAAGTTAAGTAATCTTAAGGGCCCCTTACGGGGCCCTTTTTTTTTGTAAACGCTGAAGCATCAAGCTATAAATACTCGTCTGAACAAAACTCAACGGGGACGGCTTCTAGTGAAATTCTTCACGCTCCTTTTCTCCTTTTTCCTCTCGTTTTCAGTGCTCGCTGCGACTACCATCTTTGATGCTGGCGAGGGACGTCACTACATAGAAGTCTACGAACAAGATGGAACTTGGATCGTTGAAAACTACCTCGTGCGCCCTGGTGTGCTTCAGGAAAGGATCCTCAAGCGTACCTTTCCGCTTAAAATGCAGGCGAATGAGTTCGTAGAGCAACTTCAGCAAGGCCGCACTCGACTCGATAAATCAATCAACATCACCACTCGCGAAAGAAATGCCGTGGCGCTATGGCAAGTCACGCAGGCCTGGGATCTTCAGTGGGAAGAAAAGTACAGTCAGTGGGTAGAGCAGAACCTCGACAAAGACTTCTTCACACGCCACCAGCTCGCCACAGACTGCGCCGATGTGGCCTATGCCCTTCGCTGGATATTTGCTCGCAATAATGCTCTCCCCATGGGAGCGACACTCGCCGGTACGCAGGTCGTCTTCACCCATGAGGATGGGAAAGCCGAATGGGCACAACTCCCCACGCATGTTGAGTGGAATAAGGATCAGCGCTTTTTACGCGCCCTGAATTGGCTGCTCAATAACGTCTACACACGCACACTTTGGATCGATGGTTACCCATTAGAGATCAGTCACAGAAGCATTCGTCCCGGTGTGATCAACCTCCTCGGTGGCCACACCGAAATGGTCGCGCGTCTGATTAATGACGGAAAAACCATTCCGATTCAGCTCTTGAGTTCGACGGTTCCTCGCCAAGTGCGCGAGCTCTACGGACGCGCGATGACTGACGGCGCTCCCATCGCAGAAGACCAGGGCGGTCTCTTTCAGTTTCGCTGGCTGGAAAAAATCCAAGGGGCATGGGTCTTGCGTGAGAAAGCCTCCATGCCGCTCTACTCTCGCGAGCAGTACCAGGAGAAGCTCTGTGAAGGTACGGAGAATTTCTCCATGTGCATTTACCAGCGCCTGGGCATGACCTTCAATCCACGCACGGCCGTGACTGCCATGGTGGGATCCTTGTCTGCACTGGCGAGTGCGCGGGTCATTGTTGCCCGTGAAGGACTGAACTTCTGTGCGCTGAACGACTGTGGACCTGGGACTCAAGGCTGGGATGACCATAGTACGCCGACCCGCGATGCTCGCCTACTCGGCGCCTACACCAGTGCCCTCCAAGTCGTGAACGAGTTAAGCGTATTAGACTCAACCCTCCTTGAGTTGTGGTCGAAAAGCTTGTCTGCACTCGTCTTGACCGACGTCCATCCTAGTCTCAGTCTCGCGACATTCCTCGAGCGCCTCAATTTGTCTGTCGTTTCCCATGACCCGCGCGATCCCTGGGATTCTCGCTGGGCCAGTACACCTGAAGCGGTCGCGACCACTTTGAAAAATGTCTTTGATCGGCAGGAAGTGCTGAGGGAAAAACTCATCGCTGAATCTGCACCGTGCAGGCAAGATCGTGCTCTATGTTCGGTGGAGACGGATCTTTTCACTAAGACAAATACGCTGGAACTTGATTACAACGCCCGCTCTTGGCTCGCGCGCTACGCACACTTTTGCATGACACGTCCCTGCCCCACCTCGCTGCTTCCTTCCCGTTGGGACAGCACGTGGTTTAAAAGCTCACTGCCGTGGGACGCACTAGAGCTACGGCGTGGACTGAATCACACCGCACGTAAAGCGCACGTCTTTTACGGTTTCAAGTACATCGATGAGATTGGAGACGTCGTTCTGTTCGATCAGCAAAAACTAATGAATCGCCTCACGGGTGCCGCGATTGCAACTCCTCCGATGTCTCACCTTGTTTACCACGCTCAGCCGAAGCATCTTCTGGCGATGAACAGTCAAGGTCTGCATCTTTGGAATGGTTCGCGGTTTGTACTGCTGCCAATCGCAGGATTGGCCGAACTGGCCTACGACACTTATCCCCTAGGCAAGCATCACTTGATGATCATTCCCCGCACGGAAGAAACACAGGAGCTGTGGGTGGTAGATCTTCGAGACGGGAGTCTGCGCCTCAAATTAAATCATGCAGGTCTCCAGACTTCTCTTGTGGCCGGACTTACCGCTGCGGTGGTGACTCTTACCAACGACATAGGCAGCAAAATTCTTTTTGAAGTTCAAGGCGAGTATCGCGAGATCACGGTGGACACAGCTGAGGCCCCCCACCGGCTATGGGGTCTCGATAATGGCCAGTGGATCGGGTCACGCACGTCCTACGAATCCTCTCTTACGACAGTCTTCGCTTACAGCGCAACTCAAACCAAGAAGCTCGCTGAGCTTCCCATCACCTACTCGAATTATGACTTAGGGCACGTATGGCTTGTTCAAACTGAAGCAAGCGCCTGGATTCTTAACAAAGAAACCTGGCTCATTGAGAAGCGCTATCCGGCAGTTTGGGCGAGCTCGACGCGCGTGTACAATCTTGATGTCTACCAGCTCGACTCCCTCAAGGCCGACCCCCTTAAAGAAGTGCTCCTCTACCAGAAAAATCTGCTCACGGAGTTCATCCTGCCCGATGGAGATAAGCTCGTGGCTTCCCATCCAGACTGGTTAGGTCTTCAAGTGTCCAAAACCGAATACCGTGTCGTCGATCACCAGGGCCGAGAACTTATTCAGCCGATGAAGCAGCAGGCCCCCCGCAACTGTGCTAGCCGCGTGGGTGTACCGCTGGATTGTGCCTCTACCAACCCACAACTTGCCGGCTGGAGTTATCAGCTCGCCGAAGGTAACTCCACATGGGTCGTGACGAATTTCGGAAGCTATGGAGGGCTCAACTCGACGCTCGCCCCGTGGGCGCAAGGACTCTGGTTTGGGAAAGAGGGTGTCTCAAGCATCGACCTCCCTACCGGAAGTTACACCAACCTCGAAGAGGGTTCCGTGTTCTCACCCTTCAGTGGTGTACAGGTCTACTTTCCAAAAAATTAGCGTCGACTCCGACTCCAGCCTCTCGTCGACATACCGTACATCCTGTACATAAAAAAGGGCCCCGAAAGGGGCCCTTTTTATCAGGTCTTCTGTGGAGCGCGGAGGATGACATTCCACGCGTCGTTGGCGTTCTTCACGTTCTTGTCGACGTCTTTCATGAACGTGTCGCGCGCTTCTTCCGATGAGAAACAGTAGTTCTTACCTTGGTAGGCGGCCGTGATGGTCGGGTCACATTTTACTTTCGCGCCTTTGCGGCACAGGCCCATGGCACAGCTGCCATCAAACTCGTAGGCCACTGGCTTTACTTCTGCTTTCTTGTCACAGTCGCACTTGTGGTCTTTGCCGTGATGGCCGCCCTTACTGCCATGTGATGAACATGCGCCCAACACAAACATCATCGCAAGCATCAAAAAAATTCTCATGGTGTTATCCTTTTCGTTTTAAGTTTTTTGTCTGACATTGGGGACAGATCCCCGAAAATTCTAAGTGGTGTTTCAGTTGAGCATATCCCAATCGAGCCATTTGGATTTGTACCATCTCTGGTAGGCAAACATCGACCTGAATAATTTTTTTGCAGAGCGTACACATGAGATGGTGGTGATGGCCGTGGTGGCCGTGCTCGCAGCCTTCGCCGTGGGCGTGATCGGCCATTTCCCAACGCACAAGACCGTCACCAAAGAGCCTCTTCTCGACGAGCTTGGCTTCTTCAAAAGTTCCCATGCTGCGATAAAGTGTCGCGAGGTCAAAGCCTTCGCTCTTAAGTTTGAGGGCGAGCTCTTCCACGGTGAAAGGCCCGTGGTTCTTAAGCAAGAAGCTGAGGATGGTGCGACGTTGCTCCGTCACCTTCAAACCTGCTTGTTTGAGCAGGTCCTCCGGTGCGTGAGGATCACCGCTCACGTGTCACCGCTTTCTTCGATTTTACTATGAATGCTGGCACGCAATTCACGAAGGGAGTCGATGCTTTTTTTCAAGTAGTCGTCGGCTTTGATGAGGCGCTCTTTTTCTTCCGGTAGCGCGAGCTTTTTTTCATCAAGGTTGCGGAGAACTTTTTTCACAGCTCCCTGAATGATGGTCAAGTGGTTCGCGAGCTCATGGATGTGGCGACGTTCTTCAGAGAATTTCATGGTTCGTTCTCGACGAGATGCTGGGTATCAACCAAGAGCTGGTCGATCTTTTCTTGTTCGTAGCCGTAATAGCCGCGGATCTGCCCGAGCTGGTCGACGAGCACCACTTTTTCAGAGTGGGCAATATCGTAAAGGTCCTTCGCCGGTTGCGCTGGAGAGACGTTGATCTTGTAGCCATCGCGGTAGAGTTTGAAGAGCATGTCGGCATCTGTGTGAGTGAGAAAGGTCCACACTTGGGTGTTGGCCTTGTAGTCAGCGGCCACTTTCGTGAGAATCGCCGGCGTGTCGAAGGTCGGGTCGACGGTGAAGGTGACAATGGCGACGTCTTTCACGTCTTTCAAACGTTCCTGGATCTTCGCCGTATCCTGCAGCATCTTCGGGCACACCGAAGGACAGCGCGAGAACACGAAGTTGGCGAGATAGACTTTACCGCGCAGATCGGTCGAGCCGAAGGGCTTCCCTTCTTGGCTCACGAGCTGCCAGTCAGGAACCTGGGCGATGATGTAGAGCTCGGAAACGGGGGCTTTGGGCTGGCAAGACAGCGCCAGGAAGAGCAGGAGAAAACCCCACCGCTTCAACGGGGTGCTCGCGGAGAGCACCACCGCTGCTGAAGCTAGTGAGAAGCGGTCCATCTACTTTGGCTCGATTCGATCCATCAGCGCTTTACGTGCTGGCTGGTCTTTGCGCAACTTCATGAGGTCCTCGACGTAGTACGTGAGGGCCCAGAGGTCGTCGTCGCTCACGACGTCTTTCCAACCAGGCATGCCGGATCCCGTCACGCCGTAGAGCATGCGCTGGTAGATGTCGGCGGTCGAATAGATCGAACGCAATTCGTGATACGTGAAATCCGGTGGAACAACCTTGTAGTTGTACTCCGATTCCTGGAGCTTCAGCTGGTAGAGCGTCTCATCCATGCCGGCCATCGCCGTGCCGTTGATCTCTTTGCTCCACTCATTGATCTCATCCATCGACGCGTAACCGCGGTGGCACGTCGTACACTGGGCGACGACATGGTAGACCTTCGCTCCGCGAGCGATGGCTTCTACGCGCTTGTCTTCACCGTACGGATTTGGCGTGGCTTCGATCTTCGTACCGAGCGCCTTGTCGGCGCCTTCCCAAGTCTGAGGGGCGAAGGTTTTGATGTACTGAGTTACCGCATCGAGGCGATCGTCCGAAATATCCCATGGCAACATCGCCGATCCGTTGAGGCCCTTGCGAATGATGCGATGGAAGTCCACGTCGTGCGGGAGTTCGCCGTAAGGAACGTTGGCAAACTTGTAGAGTCCCTGCTTCAAGTTCCGTGGTGGTGGGTACATGCCTTTGTGGGACACGCCCTGACCGTCGCCCGCGACTCCGTGACATTGAACGCAGTATTCGAGGTACGTGTTCTTGCCCAGGTTCAAAGTGTCGGCATCGACGGCTTTTCCGCCAGCAAACATCCTGCCCTCAGTGAATTCAGCTTTATTACAAGCGGTCACAGAGACGAGCAAGGCGAGAAGTATGAGTTTCATGACGTTCCTTTCCATGACTATTTACCGTGTCTTTTTTGATCAGAGATGTAGATGAAACCCTTCAACACAAAGAATGCGATGAAGAGGACCAGCAGCAGGAGCCAAGTCGGTGACTTGAACTGTTCCGTCTGGGGGAACTTGTAAGGGTGACTCATGATGGAAGATTCAGACGTGAACTGAGGCTTCGCTGGTGCTTTAGGAGCTTCCATAAATATACTTCCTTCGAATTAACGATAGAGAGATTCGAGAATAAGAAAGACGGCGTAGGCCACCGCCGACAACGGAATCAGCGCGACGAATTTCATCCAGCGCGTTTCTTCTTTTAAGTGCATGTAGAAATAACCCACGATGGCCGCTTTACCGACCGCGAGAAAGGTCAACGAACTCGCCTTCGAGAAGTAGCTGATCTTCATATCTGGGATCAGTAGCTCCACGATGGTTAGTACCGTTAAAACGGCAAAAACTTTGTAATACTCGCCGCGATGACTCTTGTGACTTACAGCACTCACAAACAGCTCCTTATCCTAGGATTTACTCTTTCTATTGATTAACAAACCGATGTCGATCATTAATTTATTTATTCCATCTTTCACGATCGGGTAGTAGCCGCGCACCCTGCCCTCTTGGTCTACCAGGACGAGGTGATTCGAAAGGATCACTTCTTCCATGGTCGTGGTCCGCTTCCCGAGCTGGTTCGGTACTTTCAAGCCGTTCACGATCAGCGCTTCTGTCTCGCCGGCCGGCCCAGAGACGAACCGCCACACATTCGGATTCGCCTTCAGCTCGCGCGCTTTAGCGGTCATAACTGCTGCCGTGTCTTGCTCGGGCTTCACGGTGATCGAAACGATCGCCGCACGATCCACCACTCCGCGGATCCGGTGCTGTACGCGCTGAACTTCCTTGAACGAAATGTCGCAGATCCCGGTGCAGTCCGTCGACATCACGTGGACCAGGTACACCTTGCCTTTCAATTCGCTCGATCCGAAGCTTTGCCCCGTCTCATTGTAGAACGAGTAGCGCGGCAACGTCGTCAGCACGGGAAGCTCGTTCGGCAACCGGCGGCCCATACTTTTTAGCAATGGATAGGCAAACAGGAACACCGAGGCGCAGACCCAGAACCACTTATTAAGCACCATCTTCTCAACGAACGTTGAGTTGCGGACATGCCCCGTAGTTGTATTCGTCGCTTCCACAGTCATCCTTTAAAAAACGAACAGACCAAAAAACATGACCACCCAAACGACACCTAAGAAGTGCCAGAACTTTTCTACATTAATCGTCTTTTGCAACATGTCCCCTGCCGGCTTGCGAAGAACCCAGCGCAGATAACCCAAGGCAAAGAGACCCAGCACCACATGGACCGCGTGGATCCACGTGAAACCGTACATCACAGAGGCAAAAATCCCCGACGTCACAAAGACGCCCGAGTTTTTCATCGAGAACCACAGGCCGCTCTGCGCGAGCATGAAGGCGATACCCAAAACCGTGGTCAGCCAAAGCTGGTTTTTCGCGGCAGGGAGATCGTTTTTCGCGACACTCAAGCGGACCTGATAGCAGTACCAGCTGCTGACGCTGATCAGGATCGTACTCAAGAACGGGAGCCACAAAGAAACCTTGGCCACACCCATGGGAGGCCACACGTCGGCCGATGACCGGTAGACAGCGTACCCCATGAAGAGCGTCACGAAGAGCATCGCCGCTGAGATCAGCACGACGGTCATCGCGAGGTTGTTTTGTAGCTCGTTACGTTTCACACGGGTCCTTGTACTAATTCTTCAGTCTGATACTGGAAGTCACGACCAGTCTTCAAGTTCGGGTTCCCGAACTCGTGCGGGCCGCACTTCACGACAGGAATCACGTCGTAGTTATGGTGAACAGGCGGCGACGGAATAGTCCATTCCAAGGTCCCCACGTTCCATGGGTTGTTCGGAGCTTTCTTCCCTTTGTACAAAGACCAGAGGAAGTTGATCACGAAGATGATCTGGAATGCACCCATGAGAATCGCAGAAACAGTGATCATTTCATTGATGGGCATCAAGCGCTTAAGAGAGTCGTAAACGAAAGGATTGTAGATACGACGGTGCATACCACCGTAGCCCACCATCAACATACCGAAGAAGATCCCGTTCAGTGGAATCATGGTTCCCCAGAAGTGAATCTTCGCCATGGTCTCGTTCATCATGCGACCGAACATTTTCGGGAACCAGAAGTAGATTCCTGCGTAGCCGCCCAAGAGAACTGAAGCCGCCATGGTGTAGTGGAAGTGACCGACCACGAAGTAGGTATCGTGGAGGTACAAGTCCGTCGTCACGGTACCGAGGTGAAGACCCGTAAGGCCTCCGAGACCGAAGACGAAAACTACGCCCAGAGAAAAGAGCATCGGAGAATCGAAACGGATCGAACCTTTCCAGATCGTGCCGAGCCAGTTGGCAAAGAAAATCGCCGAAGGAATCGAGATGGTCATGGTCAGAGTCATGAACGACTGCGTGAGCAACGGGCTCATCTGCGTGGTGAACATGTGGTGACCGTAAACGATAGTTGAAAGGACGCTCACCGAGGTCATGGACAGCGCCGTCGCTTTCGCGCCGAAGGCCGGCTTACGAGAGAAGAATGACAGCAAGTCAGACACGATACCCCAAGCTGGAAGAATCAAGATGTACACTTCCGGGTGGCCGAAAATCCAGAACACGTGTTGGAAGAGAACCGGGTCGCCTGAGCCAGAGGTCGCTGATGCGCCGGCGAGGAAGAACGTCGTCCCCATCACACGGTCAAGCGTCAACAAGATCACGCCCGCGCCCAACACCGGGACGAAGATAGCGTTCAAGATCGCTGTGAGCCAGAGGCCCCAGACGGTCAATGGCATGTCGAAGTAGCCCATGCCTGGAGCGCGCAAAGTGATCACTGTTGTGACGTAGTTCACGGCACCCATGGTTGATGAAACACCGAACAAGAAGATCGCCACACACCAGAGTGTTTGGCCGGCTCCGGGGCTCCCGATCATCGTCGAGAGTGTCGGATAGGATGTCCATCCTCCGGCGGCAGCTCCCAAAGGCAGGAAGAGTGAGGCGAGCAACACGACGCCTGACAGGAAGGCGAACCAGAACGAGAGCATGTTCAACATCGGGAACGCCATGTCGCGAGCGCCGATCATGAGCGGAATGCAGTAGTTACCAAACGCACCGATGAGAATCGGTGTGATGGCGTAGAAGATCATGATGGTTCCGTGCATCGTGAACAGCATGGCGTAGCTGTCTGGTGGCACGATACCAGCAGAGTTCGGGAACAAGAGGTGCCCGATCACGGGGAACGCTTCACCTGGGTAGGCCAGCGTCCAACGGATCAAGAGCGCCATCAATCCGCCGATGCCGAGGAAAGCGATTCCATACCACAGGAACTGCTTGGCGATCACTTTGTGATCGAAGGAGATGATGTACTTACTCCAGAAGGTCGTCGGTTCAGGGTGAATTTCGTTGTAGCCGCCGCTCATATTAGTACTCCCACTTCCAGCCCCACGCTAAGTTCTTATCGTCGGGATTATTTGTATTCATTGCGAGCTTCTCAGACGTCGCCATCCAGCCCTTGAAGTCTTCTTCGCTGTAGACGGTGAGCCGGGCCTTCATCATGTAGTGGTGCGTGCCGCACATTTCGGCGCACACGATGTCGTACTCTCCAGGAATGTTGGCATCCCACCACACTCGCGTGACGCGGCCGGGGATGGTGTCTACTTTCAAGCGCACGTTCGGTACGAAGAACGAGTGGATCACGTCTTTCGATGTGAGGTGGAACAAAATCTTAGTGTTGGTCGGAACCCGCAGATCGTTGTTGGTGACGATGTCGTCGGCCGTGCCGAACTGATCATCGGGGCCAGCGTAACGGAAAGACCACATCCACTGCTGCGCCATCACTTCGACGCGCAGGACTTTCTCGGTTTTTGGGTTCGGCCATTTCCAGAACACGTCCAAGAGGTCGTTGTTCGAGAGACGCGTGATGTTCAAGTCCACAGACAAGAACACGGCCGCGCCGATGAAGGCCGTGATGAGGAGGTGCTTCTTCTTATTGCCATAGGTGTAGAGCGGCGTTTTGTTGCGCTTGTAGCTGTAGAGGAACGAGAACCCGAACAAGCCGATGCACACCAAGATGAAGTAGAACACCGCCAGCACGGTCGTGTAGGCAAAAAGGCTGTCGATCAAGTGACCGTTAGTCGAAATGTCGAGAGGCGGTTTAGAGAGTTCCCACCAGCTCGTCGATACACTTAAGTTTAAAAAGTCCATTAAGCTTCCCCTCGGATAAGCGAAAAAAAATATTATCTAAAAGCCAACATCGCCACGAACACGCACGGCAGGTAGACCAGCGACGAATAGAAATAGCGTCGTGACCACGTGAGCATGTCCTGGGAATCTTCTTTGTATTTGTAGCCGATCAATGAGAGCACGACGAAAGCGCCTCCCACGATGATCATTGTGTTGCGGTAGCCCTCGCCGGCTTCACCCATGGTGAACGGCAGTAAGGAGACCAGCAAAAGAATCAGTGTGTAGAAGGCGATCTTGTGGACGACAACACGAATGCCGAGCTCGGTCGGGAACGTCTTGAGGCCCGCGTTCTTGTAGTCTTTCGCGTGGTAGATCGAGATCGAAAGGAAGTGCGGCAGCTGCCACACGAAGAGGATCCCGAAGAGCACCACTCCCAAGAGACCGATGGAATTCGTGACCGCAGTCCAGCCCATCAACGGTGGAATGGCACCCGGAATGGCGCCGGCGAAAAGCGCCCATGACGTGCGCTGCTTCATTGGGGTGTAGAGGAAAATGTAAGTGACCGTGGCCACGAGACCCAGGAAAGCGGTCAGCGGATTCGCAAAGAGAAAGAGCGCGATCAAGCAGATCGCAATTAAAGAGACGCCCATTTTAAGAGCGCTTTCTGGAGACACGCGGCCTGCCGGCAAGGGGCGATGTTTAGTGCGCTCCATTTTGGCGTCGATGTCTTTTTCCATCACGCAGTTGATCATGCAGGCACCGGCGACAAGTCCAGAGGTCGCCAAGGTCGCCACGATGCCCGTAAGCATGCTGATTTCACCCGGAGCGAGGAAGAGGCCCAGCGCGCTGGTAAAAATCACCAACATCGAAAGACGAGCTTTCGTGAGAGACAGGATATCACCGAAGAGTGACGTCTTGTGCCCGGCCATATCTATCGAAGTTGCAAAAAGTGTAGTCATAGCAGCTCAACGTTAGTTTTTTGGATCGTATTTTTTGGCGGCCCTAAAGAGCAAATAGAACGGGATATAGGTCACGAGAACGAACACGCCTAGGATGATTATTGTGTACGGCGGTTTCCCGTCGTTGATGGCGGCGTGGCAGTTCGGGCAAGCCAGAACCACCGTCGACCACACCATCAATAAGCAACTTAAGAGTGCTTTGATCATAGGAGATAAATAAAGGTGAAGACCAAGATCCACACCAAATCCACGAAGTGCCAGAAGAGTCCAAGAATCTCCAGCCGGTTGTAATCGCCATTGTCGTAGCGACCTTGGCGCGCAAAGCGATACTCACAGATCAAGTAAATGACGCCGGTGAGAACGTGCAAACCGTGGAAGCCGGTGATCACGTAGAACGTTGAAGCGAAAAGATTGTTACCGTGCGCGAAGCTCGAAAGCGTCATGCCTTGGTGAACGAGGTGCTGGTATTCGTAAACTTGGATCCCCAAGAAGAAAACGCCGCCGCCGATCGTGACCAGGAGCCAGTTCAACATGCCCTGGCGGTCTTTGCTCTTACAGCAGTCGATGGCAAGCACCATGGAAAGTGAGCTGCAAACAAGGATAAAAGTCGCGAAACCTGAAAGGTTAATCCCTAGGTACTGAGCGGGATGTGGCCAGTCCATGGTGGCGCGCAACACGCCGTAGGCAATGAGGAAGCCACTGAACGACATGGCGTCCGTGACGAGGAAGATCCACATCGCAAGCTTACCAATTGAAGCTTTGCCGAATTGAGGATCGTTTCTATCTTCTTGATGATGCTCAAGAGATGATGCGTGTGACATACCGGATTCCTTTTTTGTAACTCATGGTATTACTGATCCCGCGCAATTGGAATAGGATTTATGTTAGTCATGACGCTGATGTGAACCACTGATAAAGCATGAGATAGATCACTACTCCCGTGAGTGAAACGTACATCCAGATGGGAAACGTCCAGCGGGCGATTTTTTTGTGACTCTCCCACTCTCCGCGGAAGGCGTGCCAAAAAGTTTTGAGGATCATGGGCACCATGATCGCCGCCAGAATGATGTGGGGAACGAGAATCAAAAGATAGACAGTTTTAATCCATCCCAGATCCGGGAATGGCTTTGAACCGGCGTGATAATGATAGACGAGATAGCACGCGAGAAATGCCGCCGACACCGCCAGCGCAGAGATCATCAGCTTTTTATGGAGTTCTTTGTTTCCGCGACGAATGGCGACGTAGCCACTCCCTAACAGCACAGTGGCGATCGCATTGAGAGACGCATTTATGGCAGGCAGGTCGTAAACAGTCATTCTGAGTCGGCCCTGGGATTGTCTAACTATTAAATTGGTATAAAGCATCATACCGCACGGCCTAAGCATCCCGCAACGCAGATTTCCTAAGACAAAGGCCGTCATAGAGGCGTCTGGCCAAAAAGAAAAGTTGGTGTGATTCCCGAATCGGCTTATCATGCCCCCATGCTGTATGAACTAGAAATGCTTCAGCGCCACCGCGCTCAGCTTTACCAGCAAATTCTCCAGCAAGCGGAATTACACCTGAAGCACAACGTTCAGGATTGCCGTTCGCGCCGAAACGAGGGTAACCGCTGGTTCTTCCGCAAAGGAATGGAGCAGGGCATTGATAGTGGGCTGCGCTTTTATTTCGAAAATTTTCTGAACTTGACCGAAGACCCCCGTCCCTTGGCGCAGATTCTCTTCGAACACAAAAAAACCGTTATTGAGACCTGCGAAATGACGCCCTATAAAGCCGTGGTGAACTGGGGCCTGACGGAATTGGAAGATATCTTAGACGTCGAACGTGAGGATGTGATCGGCGGCATTCAACATGGCCTGTGCGCGGTGGCGCACAACCTCCCCCGCCTTATCAAAACCTCGGACAGTAAAAAGGCCCCGGTGAAGGGGCCTGGAATAGCAACCCGATGATTCTAGGGCTCGACTTTAAACGGGAGTTCCATTGGCGCGGCACTGAGCTGCGAGTGGGCTTTCTCTTGCCTGAGGCACGCGTCAAAATCTCCGCTGGCATCGCTCACATGTCTCGCGAGACTATTCGTCATCGCTTTTTTGGGATCAAGAACGGTTTCACCGAGCGCGAGCTTAAGTATCTCACCGAGATCGACGGCTACCACCACTTCGCCTTGGGCGTTGAAGAGGTGCAGAACCCGGAACGGGGCATCGCCGTCATGCGCATGGTGCGCGACGACCTCAGCCCCCAAGAAGCTGAAGTCGCACTGCTGTTGATCGACGACTATCAGCGCGTGGGCCTCGGGACTTTGTTGATGCATTTTTGTTTGATCGCGGCGGCCGAGCGCGGGATCGAAACTTTGCGCTTCACTTACCTGCCCGACAACACCGCCATCGTGAAACTCATCAAGCGGTTCGGAAACCCCAAGGCGGATATCCTCGCGTCGGACTATGTGCAGATGAAGATCACGATCGGAAAACCCCAGATCGACGAATCGCTTAAGGCGTTGAAAGAATTTTTTGTACCGGCATCCAGCGGTTCCCGTGGGCCATGAATTCGGCTTTGAGTTTATCCTGACTGCCCGTCACGAGCAGGCCCCAGAGCAAAGGATGACGGATCAAAAACTCTGCCATCTGCAGAGGACGAATTTCATCTTTCATGGCACGGAGCTCGTTCCAGCGCCTCACACTCTTGCGTGCGGTCCGTTCTTTCTGGCACTTTAATTTGAAATTGGCGCACAGGCCTTGGTACGCGGAAATGTCCAACTCAACCTTCGACCAACGCGCCCACGCTGCCGTGGTCACGGCGAACATTAGTCGCGCATCCAAAAAGTCCTTCTTACTTAAGTGTGGCCACTGCATGTTGAGTCCGAGGCGCTCCATCCAGTAACCGAGCTTGTCGTACACACCCACACTCCCACGCTCGATGGATTGCGAGATGGCGAGGAAATACATCGCACCGTCGGCGGGATCGTGCACGATGGTCCACACTTGCGGATCCGCTTCGCGCATGATGCCGCGGTTGCGCTTCTGGATGTTCAAAATGCCGAGCGAGCGGCCACCGTCGGCGGTTTCCCAAGCTTGAAGTTCGACCCGTGCGGTGCTCTGCCCGTAGATGTAAGGCACACCCAAGTAGCGCGCGCGATAGGTTCCGTTCCAGGTCCGCACACTCCCCTCTTCAATGGTGGCAGCAGAGGTTTGCAATTCATCTAAGCGGCCGGCCCAGAGAGCACGCAGCGCCTCCGGCCCCAGCGGGTCTTGCATATCGAGTAAGTAAGCGCGCTCTTGATCGAAGTACGTCATCGCCGCTTTTTCCCAATGCGCGATCATGGGACCGACGACAAATCCACTCTTCTTCCAGCTGTCGCGGCGAATGCGCACGCGCATGTGGCGCGACGAAATTTTCTCGAGTGAGAGTTGCCACTGTTCCTGCGTCGTCCGAAAGACCTTGCCGGTGTTCAGGCCCAGCGCGGAAATCCCAAGCGAGGCCGTGAACCCACCCAGCACTTGGTAGTCGCGGCCTTCGCCGATCAACCACTCGTCCCACGCAGCGTGATCGAGCGGCAGTGACCACAGGCCATCGCGCGGTTCGCGAAACGCTCGGGATTCCCAGCTCGCTCCCTTGAAGGGCACCAGCCCGAGCGTCAGACCTATATTACCTGTGAGAAGTTTCGTGGCCGCACCGATCCCCACTCCGCCTTCGATCTTGTGCCGGCGAACCTTCAAGCGCGGCACATCGTCGCCGGCTTCTTGCCAGTCTGGCAGAAGGCCCGAGACGGCGGGAATGAATTCGTACTTCTGCCTCTCCCAGCCCACGTGCGTGAACACCGGAAACACGGTGGAGCTCACCTCACTGAGCTTGAACGAAACTTTGCCCGAGAGATCGAAACGGAACGGCAGCGACAACGGCGAACCGAGGGTCGAGGTGAGATCGTAGGGTGTGGACGTCGTGAGGGTCTGCGCCAGGGCACAGACACTGAATGTCGAGAGGATGAAGGCCAGGAGCTTTTTCATTGCGGCGCTAGAGTAACCCGCCCTCGGATGGGCCGCTACGGATGGAGTAAAAAAGAAAGGGACCCCAACAGGGGTCCCTACTTCAACGGCTCACCAAGAGGGCCTGTGGCCTCAATTGGGCTAGGTAGACTTCTTTAGAGGGCCTCGAGGAGCTTTTCCTGACTCACAAACGGGTGGAAATGGTTCTCGACGTCCCTGTCGCCCTTCTCTGGGGTCTGCGTGTAGACGTTATCTAAAAACAGCTGCTTGAGCTCTAGGCCGCTGAAAAACTCCAGATTGTTCATGAAGTGATCGGTGGTGATGAGGCTCTTTTGATAGGTCTGGAAATAGCCACGGAGGAAGGCCTTGAGACCGCCCTTGTCCTGCATGAGGTAATCCAAGTACGCGAGGAAGGCCGAGCCATGGGCATAGGCCTGGCTGTTGGTGTTGCGTGCGTAGATCGAGCGGCCCGCGAGGTTCGCCGGCACACCCGGTGTAGGACTACGGTAGTAACCGCGGTCGCGCCAGCTCGCAATCGCCTCATCGATCCAGCCCGAGTTACCGTCGGCCGGCATGACGCCTTTGGCGAAGTAGCAGTGGAGCATCTCGTGATCAAGCGCTCCGAACGACGTCATGGTGGCCCCTGCGTGTTCCATGCCGCCAAAACCCGCACCGTATGCAATAAAACTATCGTGAATCCACGGACCGTAATCGGCTTCGAGCTCAGCGAACACACGACGCGCTTCCGCTGCGTACTTACTCACGCTCCACGGAATGAACGTGTAGACCGTGAATGGAATCTCACGGCCATCGATCGACGTCACATTGAAGTACTGCGTGCGACGAGAACCCTTTCTCATGGTGTGGAAGTAGGGAGAGGAGGTTGTGTACCAGGCCGGGTATTCGATGCGCCAAGCGTTCTTGCCGGTCTTCGTGACTTTGCCGTTGGCATGCACGACCTGGGTGTGAATCTTGCGGCCCTTGAGCTCGATGTCCATCACGCGAGCGTGTTGGTCGAATTCCAAGTTCACGGGGAGGTACTGCTCCCAGAACAAGCGATCCTTCAAGTCACGGATCCAGAACGCCGCTTTCACGTTGCGGAAGAGCGTGTAGCCCACGTTCTCTTTGATCTGGTTCACGATTTTGAATGTGTGCGTACCGATGGCAAGCGGCTGCAAGGCGACGCGGACTTTCGAAACGTCACCGGGCAATGAAATAAGTTTTTGTTCCACCGGCTGGCCATTGATTTCGACGAGGCTCGGTGTCGGCACGAGATCAAAAATCGGCATGCCGGGTTTTGTCACCGTGAACTGAATCGTCGAGGTGGCGATCGTGCGGCGCTTACCCGCATCGAAGACGATGTGGTGATGGGCATGAGTCATGTCCACGAAGACGGCGCGGCCTTCTGGAATGGTAAAGTCGGGAGGTGCGAGATGGAGATTCGCCCAGGAATGAGCGGCGTAGATGAGAGAACAGAGAAGGAGGATGGATTTCATTTGGCGTCTCCATGATGTGTGCGCTCACAAGCTTCGGTCAGAAGCCACTTGTACACACGATGCTTAACAGAAGGAAAAGATTTTTCCGGGTGGAACTGCAAACCTAAGAGCGGACGATCCGTGAGTTCCATCGCTTCGATGATGCGACCACTCCACGAGGTCGCGGTGACTTTCACGTCGGGATGGCGGTCCGGGTAGGCCGTGAGGTACTCGAGGCGCGGGTTCTGGTGATGGTACTTAAAGCCTAAAGCACTCCCCGATGGAAAGAGTGCACCCATGATGCCGCTGCTATCAGTGACGCGGAACCGATCGAAGCGGTTGTAGCGATTCTTGATCCCGAGCTCGGCTTTCACGTCTTGCAAGAGAGGAATTCCCTTCGCCACCGACATCATCTGCATGCCCCGGCAGATCGCTAAGACCGGCAACGTCGCGAACTGCGGAGACGAGAAATAGTTTTGATACACGTCGTATTCAAAAGGGTCGCGGGCGGTGCCCTCCGAAGAAGGCCTGTAGTATCTGCGAAACTGCTCCACCGTTGCGAGCACTTCTGGTGGCAGCGAATCTTTCGCGTAGTAGTCGGGATTGATGTCCGCGCCACCCGGGAAGATCACGCCGTCGACTTGCTGAAGACCGGCTTCGCTGGAGGCGGCGTTGCGCATGTCGTGGAATTTGATTTTGTAGCCCAGCAAACGTGCCGAGTTCTTCATGCGAAAGGTGGTGAACCGATCGAGCTTGTAAGTGTGACCGATGATCAGCGGGCGATCATCTTTAGGGCGACAGCTCGCGGATGCCAGGGCCGAAACGGGCACCGACAACAAACAGGCCAAAACCCATGCATAGGTTTTCATTCGTAAATTCTCCTTCCTGGAGTTCATTTAAAAATCATAAACCGCTATGAACTTTCCACCAGCACTATTACTAACGCTGTGAGAAAATGTTTGAAGAGCGAATTTCTAACTACTCAATAATGCACGTAAATAGGTGCAAAAACGCTCCATCAACAAGGCCGCTACAAAAGAGCAAAAATGGGTCTCTCTGTTCCCGAGTGCATAGCTCAAGAATTATATCCTTTAAGCCGATAAGTTCTCGTGAACAAAAGACAAGATTTTCTCGCACTCTACCAAGGTCTCCTCTCAGGCCTCAATCTCGTTCAGCAAAAAAGCTGGCAAGCTCCTGAGTTAGAAAAATATTTTCCTGATCTGCGCGACCACTGGGCACCCCTGCTCGCCGCACGTCACGCTCCCCTCTCTATCAGCGAAGAAAAATACCGCGCACTCGCGCACCTCGAAACGATGCTATTGACCTGGGACGATCCGATTGAGGCGAGTCTGCTCAAACGTCGACTCGCGAAAATTGATGGCTATTTTTTGGAAGTCGAAAAAACATTTTGCGATGACGAGTCGCTGCAGTTTTTCTTGCAAGATCTGCCGTTGCTGCAAGCTGAAACCAGTGAAAAAAACCTTTTGATCGAGACGGCCGCTCCGCGCTTGAGCTCTCTGGAAGCGTCGGTGATTTTAGATCAAGAACTTCAGGAACTTTTTCCGGGCCGCAATGCCAAGACCATGCTTTCGCAAGGAACACTCGCCCGCGCCTCGACGACGAAAAAGGGCATACGACTGCGCGAAGACGCCACCTTCACGCGAGAAGAACTGGAAACACTGACCGTCCATGAGGCATGGGTGCATCTCGGATCTAATCTCGCGGGTGCCGTACAGACCGAATTGCCGTGGCTCTCGTCATGGCATCCGGGCGTGACGGGCTTTCAAGAGGGTCTTGCACTCATCGCAGAAATCGTCACCGGTCACTGGCATGAGCACCGTGAGGCCCAAGTGATCTTACGCCACCAGGCCGCACTCATGGCCCTCAAGGGTGAAAATGCACGTCAAGTGTGGAGCTTCTTGCGCGACCACTCTTTGAATGATGTCGCAGCACTCGAGATGACTCTGCGAGTTTTCCGCGGCTGCGATCTCGCCGGAGGCATGGCCTTCGGAAAAGAATTTCAATACGTGCTGGGCCTGCAGCAATGGCTCGTGCGCCAGTCATCAGTGACCGCAGAGGACATGCGCTTAGCACTCGCCGGTAAGATGGATTTCCTCGAATGGGAAATTCTGCGGAGCTCGAACCTCAAAGATAAAATTCTTCTGCCTCACCCTCCAACGGCCTTGACCCACTGGGCGCAGGGCCCGCACATCACCGACCTCATCCAGCGATTGCAGTTCAAAAAAATCGCCTAGCATTCACTTGTTTTTGATTTTCTCTGCGAGATCGTGAAACGGTCCCTGCAAGTTCGCGATGAGCTCTGGAGGGAGTCCCACCTCTTCCATCGCCTTGTTCATGCAGTAAAGCCATTCCTCTTTTTCTTTTTCGCCGATCGCGAAATTCATGTGGCGCATGCGCATGCGGGGATGGCCGTACTTCAGCATGAACTGCGGCGGGCCTCCGAGCCATCCGCTCAGAAAATCCTGTAACTTCTCAGAGGCTTCTTTGAGTGATGGACCGTGCACCGCACGTACCGCTTGCGCCCGTGGATCGGTGTCCATGATTAAATAAAAACGCTCCACCAAGCGGGCGATGCCGGCAGCTTCGCCGATGACCTGATAGGCCGTAAGAGGATTAGTCGGATTTGAGGACATAGTTCCCACCTTGAGCCCGCTGAAGTTGCGCCATAAAATATCACAAACCTTTCAAGGAGCTCTTATGAAAATTCTTACGGCCTTAGTGATGGTAGCTTTTTTCTCAGTGGGTTGCGCATCCAAGACGGCCGGTAAATGCGACTGCGGCGAGAGCTGCGCGAAAGATGCGAAGTCGGCGCACAGCTGCGGTAATGAGAACTGCAAAGAATCTTGCGCGAAGAAGAACTCATAATGAAGTATCTCCTCCTCGGTCTTCTATTCGCGTTGAATGTTCACGCGCAGAAGCCACAAATGCCACAGACGGCGTGCAGCAAAGACCTCTCAGAGTTCTGTGGTGATATGCCGCTGGATAAAGATCGCCTCACGCTGTGTCTTTTGAAAAACGAATCACGCCTGAGTGCCAGCTGTGCAAAAGATGTGTCTCAAAAGAAAGCGCGCTTCTTCAAAGACGAGCCGTGCGCACAAGACCTGCTCACGAAGTGCTACGACGAACACACGCAGGAAGCGGGAAAATCCATTCGGTGTCTTTTCAAAAATAAAGGCAAGCTCCAGCCGCAGTGTGAGAAGACCGTGACAGCTAAGATGAACAAAATGCGGGCCAAGAATCCGTGCTTCGACGACACGGAGAAACTCTGCCCGGGTATCGTAAATCGCGGAGAAATTGATCAGTGCCTGGCGCCGAAGAAAGCGCAGCTCACCAAGGCGTGCCAAGACTTCATGGCGAAGGAAGCTCTCTTTGCGCAGAAGAATCCCTGCCACAGCGACATCAAGCTGCTGTGCGATTCGGGCCTCAAGCCGAAGGGCCTCGCGAAGTGCCTCGACGCGAACAAAGACAAACTCTCCTCGGCGTGCAAGCAATCCTTCCAAACGAAGAAGGCGAAGCTCGACGAGTTGAAAGAAGCCTGCGACGGCGATAGAGAAAAGTTTTGCAAGAAGTTCAACGGAAAGATCATCGACTGCTTGAAGCAACACCGAGCGAAAGTCAGCATGTCCTGCTCGCTCCTTCTACCCAAATAGAAAAGGGCCCTTCCGGGCCCTTTTCTTTTTCAATCGATGATGTGGCACTGAGGAAAGTCGACCTTGAGTCGGGCGAGCAGTTTTTTCAGCTCGTCGGGGCCCTTGGTCTCCAGCGTAAAGAGCACGTTCGCACCGGTGATGCCCGTCCCTGCTGAATCCCGATCGTGGATGACTTGCAGGATGTTTGCGCCGTTTTCTTTGATGATGCCCGTGAGCAAGTGGAGCGTTCCCGGACGGTCCGCGATCGGAACCGAGATGCGCACCTTGCGATGGCTCTCGAGGAGACCGCGGTCGATGATGCGTTCGAGGAGGTTCACGTCGATGTTGCCGCCGCAGATCACGAGCACGACTTTCTTACCTTTGAAGCGTTTTGGATTCTGGCGATGGAGCTCGTTCAACGCGGCCAGTGGCAGCGCTCCGGCCCCTTCCGCAATGACACGTGTTTTTTCCATGAGCTGCAACACCGCGAGAGCGATCTTGTGATCGTCCACGGTGAGCGACTCGTCGACCACGTCCTGAAGAATCTTAAACATTTCAGGGTTGGCGACCTTCACCCGGATCCCGTCGGCAAACGTCTCTGCCTTCTCACTGGTCATGATTTTTCCTCTGTTCAAGGAGTCCACCATGGCACTGCAGCCCGCCGCCTGGCCGGCGATCAGTTGAACTTTCGGTTGAAGTGCTTTGAGGACGGTGCCGAGGCCCGACACCAAGCCGCCGCCACCGATCGAGCTGAACACGTAGTCCATTTTCGGCATCTGCTCGAGGATCTCGAACGCCACGGTGCTTTGACCGGCGATGACGTCGATGTCTTTAAACGGATGCACGAAGACCATGGGTTTTTTCTTGATCAGCGTTTCGGCGTAGGCGAAGCATTCTTCGATGCTCGCGCCATGAAGAATCACTTTCGCACCGAGCGACTCGGTGTTGCGAATCTTCGTGAGCGGCGAGCCTTCCGGCATGATGATGGTGGCCTGCACGCCAAACTTTCTCGCGGCCCAGGCGACACCTTGCGCGTGGTTACCAGCGCTGACCGCGAGGACCCCGCGTTTTTTTTCGGCCGCCGTGAGCTTTGAAATTTTGTAGGTCGCGCCCCGCATCTTGAAGGATCCGATGGGCAACATGTTCTCGAGCTTCAGCCAGACCTCGCAGCCATACTGCACCGACAGCCACTCATTTTTTATGAGCGGAGTCGGATCGATGACTTTTTGAAGAACACTGTAGGCCGCGCGACAATCTTTTAGAGTTGGTTTCATATGTCTCGATGGTATCAAACGAAGGTTTTAGCGCCGAGGAAAAATAAAATCCCACCGCCGGCCATCTCCAGATACTTTTCTGGAAAGTGGGCCATGAAGCGAGAAGCTCTCGCTCCGCCCCAGGTCATCAGAAAGGCCACAAGTCCGATCAATCCAATCGTGAACTGTGGGTTCCCGAGACGCACCAGGCCCACTCCTGCCGCGAGGGCATCTAAGCTGGTGGCGAGTGCCAAAAACAGGTGCGCTCGGTGAGTTTGCGGAACTCGGGGAGCTTCGGTTTCATGCCAGGCATCCCAGAGAAGCTTCGCTCCTAGAGCAAGAAACACGACTCCTGCTCCCTGCTCGGCCCAATGACGCAAGACTCCTATCTGTGAAGCCAGCAGCCAGCCGGCCACCGCCATGAGCGCCTGGAAGCCACCGAACCAAAACGCCAAACGGAGAGCAGGTCTGTGGGATTTATCAGACTGAGCGAGCCCAATGGCAAAAGCTACCGCAGCCGCGTCGACGCCCAGAGCGAAGCTTAACAAAAACGCGTCGAGAGAAAGCATGCTGACCTTTTGATGCAGAATAGTTTATTCTGCCTTGAAGATATTTTTTAATCCACGGAATTAGCTATGGCCCCTTTTCGCCAATTCGTTGCCCTGACCATCCTGATGACCTACATCGTAATTCTTGCGGGCTCAGTCGTGCGCGGAACCGGCTCCGGCCTGGGCTGCCCGGATTGGCCACAGTGCTTCGGCCAGTGGATTCCGCCCGTCGATATCTCAGAGCTTCCGGAGAACTACAAAGACATCTACAAGATCAATGGCAAGGTGATCGCAGATTTTGATGCGTTTAAAACATGGACGGAGTACCTCAATCGATTGCTGGGCGCCGTCCTCGGACTCATGATTCTCTGGATGTTTTTCAAGTCCTTCCGCCATCGGGATCGCGAGCCTGATCTTCCGTGGTACTGCGGCGGTCTTCTGCTGCTCGTTTCTATCCAAGGCGGGATCGGTGCGCTCGTCGTCTTCACGCACTTGAAGCCCTTCATCATCACCCTGCACATGGTGCTCGCACTGCTGCTGCTCTTCTGCTTGCAAGCTTTGCGCAAGTACTGCTCTGATCTAGAGAACTTCGGCATTAATTTTCATGCTGACACACACAATCTTCCGGTCACGAAGATTCTCATCGGCCTCGGGGCCGTGCAGATCATCTTGGGCACGCAGGTTCGCGAGACGGTCGACCACCTCATGCGCGACACGGGAGCTGCGACCGCTGACACTGTCGTGGATCAACTTGGCTGGATGTTCTACATCCATCGCTCGTTCTCATTGGTGTTTCTGGGTGTGATGATTTGGGCGTTGGTGCGCTTGTACCGTCGTGACGTCACGGGGTCCGGCTTCAAACGTGGGATCGTGCTTTTGGTCCTGCTCCTCTCGAACGTGGGAACGGGAGTGGCGTTGAACTACTTCGGCTTTCCTACCACCATGCAGCCCCCCCACTTGTTCGTAGGGGTGCTGATTATGGGGCTCTTGTTCCAGCAGTACTTAGACCAAAAAGGAACGCTGATCTCTTAAGGAATGACCAAAAGCTGGCCGCCGACGTGAGCGGGGTGCATGTGGCACTTCATCTCAAAGAGACCCTCTTTATCCGCCTTAAACGAGACCACTTCTTTGACGCCTTTCTTCACAACTTTCATGATTTTGAAGTCGGGAAGCATGAATCCGTGATCGCCGGAAGGAACGTTATTGATCAACGTGATCTGAACGGTGTCGCCTTTCTTCACAATGACCGTGCCGGGCAACCACTGCTTCACACCATCAGTTTCGTAGTTAACGAGAGTAATAGAACGCTTGGCCTGGGCGAGAACGCCCGTAGAGGCCACCAAAAGCAGACTCATCAGTATCATTTTCATTTTGACCCCCTATAAATTGTCGATCGCGCCATTGTCGCGCCAAAGTTGGGCTGAGGCAATGAATGAAACTTGCTCTTTACACCCTTTTAGTTTACAAATTTTCTATACTTATCTCATCCGGGAGGACACATGGGTCAAGGTCGCAAGAAAAGCACGAAGAAAATGAATCAGCGCAAAGCACAGGCTAAGAAGAAGAGCAAAGTGCAGAAGAAGATTGCTGCAGGTAAAGCTGCTAAGAAAAAAGCTTAATTCGCCGTTACTTCCACTTCATCGGTGGAAGAAAGGGCCCAAGGGACATTTCTTTTGGGCCTAGCGTTTTAAAAATCATCTCCGCCTTCCGCTCCCACGATCGCTCCTCCACCACTCGCATTTTTTGATCTATGTTTTCGACCAAGAAGAGGTTTCCGTAGCTCAGTAAGCTTTCCGGCTCGGCGAGCATGCCTTTAAACGTCTCGAGCTGATCAGGACCGGGGATCTTCTGCTGCCCCCAACTCATGAGCCCATCGTAGATGCATTCGCGGGCAAAGCGAGAGCGCTCGCTCAACGCCTGGTTCTCGTCTTCTTCTTCGTACTCGCAGATCAGGTACGGTTGGTCTTCCACGATCTCACCCAAGCGGCAGCGGATGTCTCCAGAAATGGCGATCTCCATGCGGCCATCGTCATAGCGATGCAGGAGTTGCGGAACGCCTCCATAGCAAACGCGGCCCTGATACCGGCCATCGACGATAGGTAAAACGGCGATGGGAAGCTCTTGCTCCAACGCATCGTTTACCATTTGCCGATAACGCGGCTCAAAAATATGAAATGGAAGCGCAACCTTGCGCAAGGTTAAAGATTTGTGGAGGGGAAAAAGAAAGACTTTCGATTCCATAGGCACTTATTTAATCTATTCTTTGTGCAAGAGCTAGCCCACATTCTTCGACAACGCATCCTCCATGAAATTCAAGGCCGTGGGTGGTCATTCACCGTTCCACAAATCCCGTTCGTTCTGATCTTCCTCATCTTCATTCCAAGCATGTACCAAGAAAACTCTCTATTCCTCGCGGCCACCATCATGGTGGCGCTAGGCTCGATCGTTTTCAGTTTGCCGATCCTTCGCATCGTTTCTGTGGAAAAAAATCCGGAGAATTATTTATTCATCGGAACCGGTTTGGTCAGCGTTGGATGGACTCTCATACTCGCCGCTTTCTTCCACCACCATGGCATGATGGCGCCGGTGTCGCTGCTCACCGTGGTCGTGGTTTGCGGAGTGAACTCCGGAGCCTTCGTGTTACTCACACCACACAAGAAGCTCTTTTACACGTTCTTCCTGCCCATGGTCTTCATTCCTTCTATCAGTGCCCTCTGGGTGGTGAACGACTTCAAAGACCTCGCCCTGTTGACGCTCATGGGAATCTACAACGCGTTCCTCGTTTTTTCAGCGCCGCCGATTCGTCAGCGCTTTAAGAACTCAATCCTGAACGAGATCAAACTCGCGCAAGAGAAAGACAAGATAGAATCACTGATGAACGCCTTTCCCGGGATCGTCTCGGTGATCGACGAGAAGCAGAATTACCAAATGATGAATCGGTTCGGCTTTGAGATGCTCGGTCGCTCCGACGTCGTCGGAAAACCGCTCGGCTTCATCACCCCCGAAGACGACTTCGTTCACAGTGTTCGCACCTTCCTCAGTCATAAAAACAGTCCGCGCTTCACCCAAGAGATGCGCGTGAATACTGGCAAGGGGATCCACTGGTTCCTCGTTTCCATGAATCGCCTCTCCCACCCGGAAGGCTGGGTCGTCGTGGTATCGGTGCTCATCGACGAACTCGTGAACGCACGCAGCCGCGCCGATGAACAAAAATTTAAGGCCGACTACGCGGCCCGTTTAGCGAGCTTGGGCGAGATGGCGCAAGGTGTGGCCCACGAGATTAACAACCCGCTCGCGGTGGTGATGTTCTCTGCCGACGAGATACACCAGCGCGCCAGAAAAAATGAGCTTGATAAAGAGTTCATCGAGAGTTTTTCAAGCAAGATTTTGCTCATGTCACACCGAATTGCCAAAATCGTGAAGGGGCTCCGCTACTTTTCACGGGATGCCGAGAAAGATCCTTTCAAGAACCTGCCGGTTTCAATGATCATCGAACAAACCGTAGATTTCAGACTAGAGAAATATAAAATCAATGGCGTTAAATTGGAAATTGCTTCTTATGATGAAACCTTGATGGTGAAGTGCCGTGAGGTGCAAGTTATGCAGGCTTTGATCAACCTCCTAAACAATTCTTTTGAAGCAGTTGTTACGCAGGATGAGCCCTGGATCCGGATCGATGTGCGCAGCCAGAACGATAAAGTTTTGATTCAAGTCAGCGACTCGGGCGATGCGATTCCAGACGAACAACAAAAGAAAATGTTCGAACCGTTCTTCACGACAAAAGACGTAGGCCAAGGAACTGGCTTGGGACTTTCAATTGCGCTGGGATTGCTGCAAGACAATTCCGGTGACTTGAAATTTCTTGGCAATAAGCCGACCCGCTTTGAGATCATCCTTCCTAAAGCTCACTGAGCGATCTCACTCTGTTGACCAAAGTGATCAGGATCTTTTTCATCCACTTTGGCTGGTCAGCTAACATCTTTTGATAATCCTTGTATTCGAGCACATGCAACTGGCAATCGGTCGCCGCACGGACAGTCGCCGAGCGAGGCTTTTGGTCAAGAAACGAAAGCTCTCCCACCAGTCCGCCCTCTTTGATTTTATTCAACACAACTTCACGGCTTTGAACGGATCTAACAACCTCAAGCTCACCTTGCAGGAGCCAGTAGATCTCATTTGATTTGTCGCCTTCTTTGATCAGGATATCACCCTTCTTAAGCAGCATGGATTTTCCCCTTTGTTCTATTGTCACTCGCAAGGCCAATCGCCTCAAGTCCTTAATTCTGCACACCGATAATTCTAAGGCTAAGAAATAAAAAGAGTCTGGGAGGATTCATGTCGATGCACACACGCGCCTTTGGCGAGATGCACATCCTAATTTACGGACAAGATCCGCTTGTGCCCATGAAACTCGAGCAGACATTTGCGCAAGCCCGTCCCGCCGATGAAATCCGATTCGATTCGTTCGAGGATTACGATCAGGCGTACGACTTCGCCAAAGAAAACAAAAGCGTAGGCCTCGTTTTCCTTTTAGAAAACTGCGGCGAGATGGATCTGAATTCTGTTTATAAACAATTTAGTAAACTCGGCGACCAACAAGACACGTGCTTCGGCGTGCTGATCCACAACGGTCAGGAAAGTTTCAAAGGCCTGCGGGCCATGAAAGACAACGACCATCTCATCGCCTACTACGACGTGAATGATTTGCTCGACGCCGATAAAGCTCCGTTTCTGTTAAAAGAAATTTGGGAAAAGTACCAAGAAGCGTTCGAGAAACAAGTCATTCCCAGCGCGCTCGCACAAACCTATCGTTCAATGGCGCTCTTGCACGTCAACGAAGAAGAACTCAGCTTCCGCCAGCGTCTATGTACGTTGTTGACCGGGGAGATGAACGTCAGCTGGAAAGAAGGCTTTTTGCTTAAGTGGCATCCGGTGCTTGAAGTGCTTGAAAAAGACGAAGGCAATGTCTTGCATGCGAACAAAACGCTGACGGACTACTACGCTGCGATCAAGCCCGAGGCGGGGATGAGAGATATCACGGCCGTGGCGAATGGTGAGATGGGTGTTGCCCAGAAGGTAGCGACGGCGACATCGATTCTAGGTGATATCGCTCAGGCGCAAGGGCTTGAGACTTTCTTGCAAGAGACGCTGGCGAACGTGAGTCCGCGTTCGAAGGCCTTACTTCGTACCATGAAAAGACACCAGGATCGCATCGTGGAGTTTTCGCAGTCCTCGACCAAGCAGCAGGCGCCGCGCTTGTTGAAGGTGGTTTAGATGGGGTTGCGACTAGTTGATTTCGATCCTAATGACTATAAGCTTGGAGAGGTTTTAGCCAGCAAAGACGGCGATACACTCATCACTGAAGATAAAATAAGTGCAGTTTTATCTTTGTACTTCCAATGGCCAACTGAATCAAGCGCATTCGCTTACTTCGACTTACCAGGTCGTCCATCATTCAAAATCGGTCTCGATTATGACAAAGAAGAACGGACTCTTAGCCAACTCATGATTTCGTTGCCTGAGGGTGTTTCGTTAACGTCTGTTGATAAAGCGTTTATTCGAATCGATGTATTTAATGGATGCTACGAATTTGAAAGCCCTGTTATAGATTCCTTTCAAGATGGGACGCAATGGCTAATTGTTACTCCACCTACTGAGCTGAAATCAATCAAAGTAAGACGCTCAACACGTGTCTCGGTTGAGAAGGTCTTAAATGCTAAGATTGAAACTGAAACAGGTTTAGAAGAAGTTCAACTTACATCATTAACTCTCAATGGTTTCGTACTAAACAAAAGATTTCCTAAAGGCACGTCCGGAAAACTTCACCTCGGAAATCTTTCGCTCAAAACTGTGTATGCAAGAGACATTGAAGATAAAAGTGCCTTTGCATTGATTTTTGAATCAGACATAGAAGCATCATTGTATTTTGACTTCTATCGTCAGACTGCTTATCCAAACCTGAAACCGCGAAGTGAAGTTGATCCAGAAGCTTTATATGAGTTGTTTGTCGAAGCTGGTTTTTTTGGTCACTTTAGTGGGAAATTCGATGAAGCCGATCGAGCAAAGAAAGCACAGGCCTGCTGGGAGGACCTCAAAGATGCACAGCACTTCTCAACAGCAGACTATGTAGTTCAAGAGAATGGAAAGTTACTTGGCTCGTCTTCTTGCGCCCTAGCCTATAAAAAGCAAGATACAGAGTATTGGGTGTTCCATCAATTGTGTGCAAAGAAAGATACAGATACCCTGGACCTCACCGGGGACCTATATGCTTGGCGCGCAGAATATCTCTGGAATAGAAAGTCTAACATCACTTCCGTATTTTGGTTTAGAAGTGAAAGCAGATGGCTTGAACGCATTTACGTTAAGTATGCGATGCAAAGCCCAGAACGTGGTGAGGTCAGACCTGCACAGCTTTTTGCCTACATTCACAAAACAGAAAATTTCAAGGTACCAAAAGCTACAACTGAAAAATACGGAAAAGGCCCACGTTCGTATTACGAACATGATGAAGCCATGGGTGGCCTAGGACCAGACTACGTTCATATCAATCGAAACATGAATATCATTCAAGCGAATGGGGACTGGGAAGAGACTTTTAAAGCAGCTGAAGCAATGTCAGCTTCATTGAACCGTCAGGATTCATACTTCAGAGTTGTAATGCCATCGGAATGCCCTCCTCCACAACTGCCCGAAGATCGGTGGGACTACCAAAACAGTGTTAATCGTCATGCAGAAATTAAAAAAGAGGGCATGCTCGATTTCATAGCATGCCTACGCCATTCAATCGCAGTCACTAAAAGGAAACATACTAAGACAGGATGAAACTTCTATTAAGATCTTCCATCATCTTAGGTCTCACTCTACTAGTCTTTTTGACTGGTCTCCAGCAGTTACCCGACATGCTAGACAAAATATTCGCACACCCCGGAAGGTTGACTGAATTTCCTAAAAAAGTTTACTCACTTCAATTAGATCAGCTTGCTCCAGGCGAGTACTATCTTTCACTTGGAAGACCTAGACACTTTTGCGACATTAACTACAACGATGAATTGGTTTTCAAAGGGAAGACCACGATTCATGACAAAAGACCAAGTCTTCTCGTTGGTGCTGGATTTTCTCATGCTGGGGGAGCCGCGAAACTCACTGCAGACTGCCGCCAATACATGTCTGGTTTTGCGCCTCGCCTGAGTTTTCCTCCTCGCCTGTATTCGTATAAGACAGGGATCGTAATGCATGGTTTAAGAAACTTCATCGATATGGGTGCAGGACCCATCGCTTGTCTGTTTTTGATTGCAGCTGCATTACTAAATTACTTTTTCAGCAAAGGCACGGAAGACAGAAGAAGATCGTATGTCTTCATCGGGTTTGCTTTAATAGCATTAGCCTACTCATTATCTCTTGCTCACTACACGCGCTTGATAATGTCAGGAATTACTGCTTCCCAGTGGCACATCGTTTTACGTACAGCATTTTCTTTGGGAATGGCAGCTCTACTACACCCCAAACTATTCCCAGGAACTGTTTTGACAAGTTTGCATTTGGTGTTCGGCTCAGCAGTCTTTATTTTGCCTCTTGCGAACATAGATATTGAATCTTACTACAGAATTATTTTTGCAATCTATCCTGTGACAACGTTCTATACCCTATGGGCTAGTCGCAAAGAAGACGATGGCACATACGACTCATTCTTCTTGCAGGCTCTATTGTTAAGTTGGGGAGTTGCTCAAGCAATGGACTGGGTTAAGCAATTAAGTGGCATTGGCTACTTTGCTGCTCCACTATACTTGTGGGCCATCGCTTCCTACCTCACATATCGAGTGGTCAAACAGCAATCAAGGCTTTTACAGGCATCTTCACTTTCCAAGACTCTTGAAAGTTTTATTCAATCAACTTTAAAGCCTTCTGAACTGGTTAAAGAGGTTGGATTAATTCTCCAAGGCCAATCCTGCTACAACACATGCTCTATCTATTTGCTCCAATCATTTGTAGGCAACACAGACGCTAACGATAAGGATTTAGTTCTTGTTGGCACGGTTGGAAAATCAACCTCCCCTACAACCCTTACGCTTGATGCGGTAGAAACACCTCGATTAGTTCTAGCAATCAATGATCAAAAAATCATTGAAGGTGTTGGCCACCGTGACAACAAGCGTTTCATGATTCTTCCACTAGGAAAATTTGGTGCCATCTGCTTCACAACAACTGAAAAAGTTCCTCTCCATGTCGCGGGCGAGACAAAGAAGCTGCTCAACCTTCTTACGCCTTCTTTGCAGTTATTAAATGAGAAGCTTTCGCGACTTGTCTCTTTAACGGGCTCTTCACTCAGCAAGCTTCGTTCAACTTACGGTGATGGAACGTATTCCAAAACAATTGGAGCAATTTTCATCGATATTGCTGACTACTCTAAACGTGCTGAAGAATATGGTGAAGCTTATACTTCCTTCGTCTCTTCAAGTTTGTTGCCTGGCTTTATTAAATGCTTGAAAGATGTCGCACTCCCAGAAGTTGTTCGAGGAGATGAGGTTCTGTTTATTGTTTGTGATGAGTCTCCCACGTCACAGAAAAACATATACGAAGACACTGCAAGCGCAGTGCAAAAAATCGCTTCATTTATGCAAAAAGAGGCACAGACTCAAAGCAAGGAAGAGGGTTTTGGTAAAGTCGAATTCCGAGTTGGTTTTACGGTGGGAGAAGGAACCATTGTAATTGACGACGTACAGGCAAGAACTTCAGGAGATCACGTCAACAAAGCAAAACGACTACAGGATGCAGCATCCAAGGGTGACTTTTTCACAGATGCTGAAACGATGTCTCGTATGCAGAATCTTTGCATCCTTCCATTATCAAAGACTCAAATCGTCGTAAAAAAGAACATCATCGAAGCCGTCAAAGTCGGAGTGAAGCGTGCAGCCTGAAAACGAAAGTCTAGGCCTCCTCTACGGCGTCGCTTCCGCCATCTTGTTTTCTGTCATGGCCATCGCCAGCCAGCAGCTCCCCTCAACAATCTCATCTTCGCAGATCTCATCATTCCGCGGCCTCTTCACTGTCATCGCCCTGTTTCCCTACGCCCTTCCCCATCTCAAAAAGCTTCTCGACTTCAAGCTCGCCCGTTCCGTCTGGGTCCGCTCGGTCTCGGGCGGCATCGCCGTCATTTGTTACTTCTTCAATCTCGAGTTCTCCAGCGCCGCCGACGCCAAGGCCATGGCCAACACCAATCCATTCTACGTCGCCATCTTTGCCTGGTTCCTCTACCGCGAGCGCCTCACGAAGTTTGAGTTCGTGGGTCTCGTGATCTTGCTTTATGGTGCTTGGCTCCTTGCCTGGAACATGAACCAAGACGACAGCGGCCTGCAGTGGATTGTGGGCAACGTCGGCTCGTTCTTCACCGCCATCGCCTTTCTCTCCTTGAAGCGCGCCTCAGGTAAATTTCCAACGAACGTGATTGTGTTTACGTTTGGCGTTGCCGTCGCCCTCGTCTCGGCCGCAACTCCCGGCAACTGGGCCATGCCCAACGCCATGGAATGGATGTGGCTCATTCTCGTCGGCGCCACGGGCCTCGGGGGACAGATCTTTCTCACTTACTCGTACATGAACCTCAAGAACACCGTCGCCTCCGCCCTGACTCTCCTTCAAAGCCTGCTCCTCATCGGCTACGATCTCGCCTGGACCGGCCGCCTCGACAGCGGCGTTGGCCTCTGGGGCAACGTCTTAATTATGATTGGCATGTCGTTGATGATTCTATGGAAGAAGAAGCCCGTTCCAGTGCCCGCGGCTATTTTACAGAGCCCTCAAACTAAAGCGTGAGAGCTCTGTAACACCAACACGAGGCGACACCGCCGGCGGAAGTGAATCTAAAGATTTCTTATCTTTGTACACGGCTTTCCATCATTTTGCCGATATACCCCTGCATGTAGCCCGTCACAGCGTCTTCCTGCTGCTTCTGCAATCCAGTGATAAACGCCGTCGCGAGCAGCACCGTCTCAGACTGGCTCGGCATGCGCTCGCCGGTTAACGCCGCCAACGCATCCTCATAGCCCACCGACGTCATGACGTAATCAGGGCGCACCGGATAGAACAATGAACTCAGCACGTGGTTGCGTTCGACGCGCACCAGGTGATCCGGATGGCTCGAGAGGATTTTCTCAAGTGACGTCGAGCTGCCGCCGCCCGCTTCTTTATGGAACACCTCGAACATATCGCCGATGCCCCGCGGATGGTAGCCCGCCAAGAGCGAATACTGCGAGCCAATGCGATCGGCTTCCATCTCTTGTTCACGGCCCTTGCTGAGCAAGCGCAACTGCGCGCCGATCAACGTACCGACGCCAATCAGCGGAAGAATGATTTGCTTGACCTTGTCTTCCGTCACCGACGCCCACACTTGGGTGATCAGCATCACCGTGACGGCCGCGGTGAGCGTCTTCAACGTGCGAGTCATGCCGCGGGTTCCGTGGCGAGCTGTCACGTGCGCCCATTCGTGGCCAAGCACACCCATGAGGGCCGATTCAGACGGTGATTTCTCCATGAGACCGCGGAACACGAATACGTAGCCGCCAGGAAGTGCGAACGCGTTCAACACATCGGCGTTGATCACGCGGACCTTCGGGCGCAGGTTCGGCATGTCCGAGTTGCGCGCGATCAGGTCCATCTTCTCTTGCATGTAGATCGTGGTCGGGTGATCGATCGGCAGGATCTTGTCGCCGTTCTCTTTAATAAACGACACGGCGTACTCGCGGCCCATGCGCTCGTCGTCGGCCATGCTGAACCAGTTGCTGCCGTCATCAATGCTGCGACGACCGACGCCATAAGGCGAATACTCGGCGCTATCTTTACCACCGCAGTCGGCGAGATTTTTTAACGACGTGATATCAATTTCAAGCAAGTCTCCTTGCTTCGATGAACGGAACACGTTTGAGCAATCGATCTTCGCTTCGAACTTCTCAGTCTCGACGTCGAGCTCGTGCCCACTGAATCCACCGCCCGGCTTGATCGTTCCGCGCACGCGGAAAGCCTCGGATTCTTCTTCACGAAGATTCGCCTGGGAAATCAAACGGAGGTCCGTTTTTACACCTTTCACATCCTCCGCTTTTTTGAGCGTGATGACGTTTTCACCGGGAGCGAGTGTCGCAAGATCGATGGTATGGAATGTCTTCGGAAAGAGCCCTTTCGTGAGCTCGAACTTACCCTGGAGTTGACCTTGGAGTTCCGGCGAAATTCGTACCCTGACGAGCTTCGTTTTGGCCGCTTCAGCTAAAGTAGGTAGAAAAAGGGCCAGGGCCAAAGTACTCGCAACTAGACGACGCATGTCGACTCCTTAGACAGATCCGGCAAGGCCAAAGGCCTAAAATCCGGACCACGGTTCGGTTTATACCGTACTAAGGAGCAAGGCCCGTGCCGGCCGCGGCTAGAGTTCGATTTCGACTTTTTCGAGCTTTTTGTTTTCCCAGGAAACGGGCCACTCGACGCGTTCCTGCCGACAATCGGCCCAGGCCTGCCAAGGATTGCGGCCTTCTTTTTGATCGTAGCGCGAGTTGAGCCCCGGCAGACCGAGCCAAACTTCCGGCATCTGATCCATCACCACGATCAAGCGCTCGGACGCACCCGCCGTGTGCTCAAAGAGCTTGCGGTCTGCGTTCCACTTCATAGACCCCGGGTCCACCGAATGCTTATCACCGCGCGTGGGAATCTCCGGAGAATACACCCAGTCCTTGCGCCCCGAAAGATGCGCGAAGGGATTCAGGTGCACGTCGCGCCACTCTTTGCCGGCGAGATCGCGCGTGGCTTCGTTGAAAGCGTCGCGCGTAGCCGCGATCCATTCCGGATGATTCTCCATGCCTAGGCGCCAGAAACCGATCTCTGCCACTTGCAACTTCTCATAGCTCAGATCCAGCGTACGACGATAGATCGGACAAACTTTACAATCGAGGCCCGCCACTTGGTTCCAGCGCGCCAGATCTTCGAGCCACGTCTTCTGCGCGTCCGTGAGGGTCGCACCTTCCATCGCCTTCGAAATGAGCGGTGCTAAGAAGCGCGCATCCGCCGACTGGTCATCACACTGCAAACGACGAAAGGTTTCGACGTCGTGTTTATCCGCGGTGAGCAGCTCTTCGATGCGCAAAGCGCGGAATCCCGGAGTGTAGCCGCGGCCACCGTAGTGGGCCGCATCGCTGGGCCAGTGACGGTTGTTCGCCGTGGCGATCCAGCCGCGCTTCGGACTGAGCACATGGGGCATCTCTTCGGGCGTAAGGAAGCTCGGCTGGCGCACGTCGCCCAGCGTGCCCACGGACAATCCGTGCGGATGTTTCTCGGGTGTGCGGAACGCTTTCCCCACGACACGATGGCCAATCTTGCCGTTGATGTCGGCGAACACGAAGTTCCAAGACGGCACCCCCACTCCACTCAAAGCACGCTCCATCTCATCGGCGCTCTTCACCACCATCATGTGACGAAGCGACGCGAGGTCTTCACCTTTCAGATGGAAGCCTGACCACTTGAGCAGCATCGGACGAGCGTCGTCGTTATCCAGAGGCAACACGGGATGACCATCATTTGTGCGCTGGAATGATTTAAAAAAGATCGGCAGCTTTAGGAAGCCCCACTTCACCCATACCAAGGGCCGGAAACTCACGAGCTCTGCGGCGTCGTCTTTTTCTAAAAGAGCGATGTCGGCGGTGTTCACGTACGCATTCGTGAGTCCCCACGACACGCGGCGATTGGTGCCCGTCACGATGAGTGGCACGCCCGGCAGCGATCCGCCGATCACGTCGGTCGTTGGTCCCTCAAGATGGATCCAGTACCAGAACATCGGCGTCTTGAGATCGAGGTGTGGGTCGTTAGCGAGCATGGCCTTGTTCAAACGACTGCGCGACGGAGCGACCACCCAGTTATTCGACCCCGTGCTTTCACCAAACGGCGTCGGGAACTGCGCCCACACAGGCGAAACGGTTTGGAGATCCGTAGCAGTGGTGCGCGCACGCTCGCTCAAGGCGTACTCGCCGGGCTTCAAGACCGTCGTATCCCATGGCACGCCATCGGGGTCAAAGAGCTGCGGCGTTTTGTCCTTCCACTTTTTGACAGCGCGGGCCTCTTCGTACTCGACCCAAAATGTCTTGCGAGTTTGATCGAAGGACTGCAGCAACAGGATCATCAACGAGTGCTGGGGCGTCCACTCTTCGGGCAAGGGATGGCCATTGAGAAATTCTTTGGTGGGATGCTGCTTCGCTACCCGGAAGCCATGGTTCACACCGGCCGCGTACGTAGTGAGCATTTCTTTTTCGGACGGGGCAAGCTTCGCCCACAATTTATCCGCCCAACTCGGAATGTCCAAAAGGCGCATCATCATGTCGCCCTTCAAGTGCGAGAAGCCGTGGACCTCGGCGTTCGTGCCCAGGGCCGTACGGCGGAAATGGTCCATCATCCAGGCCCGGTCGCGTCCGTGGAGATAACCAAAGCAATAAGTGAACCCGCTCTCATCGGCGACGCGCACATGGGAGATTCGCTGAGCGTCTTCCCAGACATCACAGCGCGCGCCCCAGGCGCTCAGGCTCAAAAAAGAACAGATAACAGCGATAACCAGTGAGGGTTTCATGAGATTCCTTAAAGCTTAAATGAGAACTATTTTAGGGGCCGAAACACCCTTCGTCCATTCGACGATGACTGACGGTTATGCTACGGTGAGCTCATGAAAATTTGGATCATTTCTCTCCTCGTTGCCCTCACGGCCCAGGCCCAGGATTTTCCCTCTGACTGGTGGCGTGTAGTCCCTCGCGAAGACGCCTCGAGCTGGGAAATCCTTCCGCAAGACGCGCGCCCGGGAGAAGTCATTCTTTCTAAACGCACCGAGTTGGGCATTTTCAGTAATTTTGGTGCAACACCCTTTGTGCTGGATGGCCTTGAGTACGCCTCGGTGGAAGGTCTGTGGCAGGCCATGAAGTATCCCGATCCAACAAATCCAAATGATCCACGCCTCCAGGTCACCGAATGGCCGCACACCCGCGCTGAAGTCATGGCGATGAGTGGTTTTGCCGCCAAAGACGCCGGCACCGCCGCCGGTGAGATCTACAAGAAGTACAAGTTCAAAAACATTTCCTACGGCGAAGATTTTTTTGACTACAAAGATTTCGCGGCCGGCTCCAGGCTTCACCTAGAGATCGTGTCACGGGCCCTGCGGGCCAAACTCGACCAGAACCCAGAACTCTGGGAACTTCTCCTCAAAACAAAATGCCTGAAGCTTCTGCCGGATCACAAACCCGGCGCGAACGATCCCCCGGCCTACAAATATTTTGATCTCTTTATGCACCTCCGTGCGGAGCGCGCGCCTTGTTCATTCTAATTTTTCTTCTTAGTTTATCCGCCCAGGCGTCGATGCCGGCACAACTCCGTCCGCTCGCCATCAACGAGCAGGTCCTGCGCCGAGATCTCGCTCAGATTCTCAAAGAAGCGAAACTTCCCACCGACACGCTCGGCGTGGTGTGGAGCGAAGGCAGCACGAACACCGTGCGCTTTAATTGTCAGAAAAAACCCTGGGCCCTGCAAGTCAGCGCCAGCGCTGCGGAAAAATCGGCGACGCTGTATCGCGGTCTGCGCGGCCTCGGCTTTCTTTTTCCTCATCCGCGCTGGCAGATCTCACCCACGCTCAGTGACATCAAACGCCAGTGCGGCAAAACGTTCAACTGGAAACCGGCGCTCAAGCATCGCGGTCTGCATTTGCACACGCTCCATCCCAACGAATGGGTGCGCGGCTTCTTGATGGATCGCCAAGACGTCGCCCAGGACATCGTGCGCTGGAGCGCACGCAACGGACAGAACATCCTCGACATCAGCCTGCTGCGCATTCCTTTAGATGAATTACAAAAAAACTTTCAAGCGCCGTTTCAGCTGGCGCGCGATCTCGGCGTGCACACGGGCGTCTCCCTGGGCGTGGCCCTGCAACAACAGAACAGCTACAAGCTTCTGAGCTTATGGCAGGCGATCACGGGCATCGGCTCCGACGAGGCCCTGGAAAAAGAGCTCCTGCGCTTGCTCGCCGCCGTCGACATGAGCTTCATCGTGCTCGAGGCCGGCACCAGCGAATTCACCGCCACGGATCCGGAGCGCACCATCGCCTGGCTCAATCGCGCTCAAGAGATCGCTCGCAAGCAAGGCCGCGCGCTCTTTACGAAAGTGCACGTGTCGAGCAATCAGCACGATAAGAAATACGGCAACTACAATTTCCTGCCCTCATTCGCGGATCCCGGTGTCGGCATTCTTCCGCATACCGTGATGTTCTACGGACTGCTCGATCCGAAGGCGCCGATGTACGGCAACAAAGACTTCCATGGGATTCGCAAGTTCATGGAGCAAGAAGCACCGAAGCGCCCCTCTTGGTACTACCCGGAAACCGGCTACTGGGTGGCCATGGACGTCGACATCCCATTGCTCCTCACCGATTATCTGCGCACGCGCGCCGAGGACTTGCAGTGGCTCCATGCCAACAACATGGATGGGCAGCTGATCTTTTCCACGGGCCATGCGCTCGGGGGCTGGCTCTACGACTGGACGCAAGCGCTCTTGATCGACAAAGAACTGAACTTCGATCCCTATGTGGGATTGACTCTCTTAGGTGAAGATCGCGCTGTGTGGGAGAAGATCTTCGCCCATCAAAAGCACCACTTTAAAGACATGGATGTCATTTCCATGATCTCGGCCGCTAATCTTCAAGACGAACTTTCCACCACCCATCGCATCCATGATCGCCACACGATCAAAGAAGTCGCCGGGGATGAGAAGGCCCGGGAAAGTGAAATTCGCCTCTTGATGACAGCATCGGCGGAGTGGCCCGATACCTCGAAGATCAAAGAAACGGAACTCGCGCGCCTGCTGCTTGTGACTCGTCTGCGAGTGGAACATGCTCTACAGATTCGTCTCGCCATGCGAGAAGACGACAAAAGGGCCGAGTCTCTGGAAAACGCCAAGAACCTACGAATACAGGCGCTGAATCTTTTGAGCGAATCACGTAATGACCTGCGCAACTACGCTGACCTGGGCATGATGGATGTGTGGCCTAATCCCACGAGCTACCAGTTTGGCTACATCTACCCGTCGGCCACGCTCTACTGGTGGGAGCGCGAAGAACGCATGGTGCGCGAAGACAGCTACTGGCCATTTACCGGCAACATCTACGACATTTGGGACATTCTCTTTTAGCCGACGGTGAGTTTCCAGCCCTGGTCTTCAGCGGTGGTCCACTGCCCGACCCAATCGGCTATGGCCGGTGAGGTTGGTGATTCGCCCATGGCCTGAGCGATCTCTCCGGGAAATACTCCCCCGCCACTTTTTTTTAAGAAGCGGCCTTTCACCAAAGCGAGGGCGGCGACTTCTTTGCCGAGCATGAATTTCTGCTGGATGAAAAAGAAGCGCTCGTCCCACCCCACGAGTTGCGTGCGCACCGTGAAGGCGCGGAAGGGATCGAGCGAGCGACGGTAGCGAATCGTTTGAGAAGCGACCACGGGGTACCAGCCCTTTTCTTTGACGACCTTCATGAGGCCCGAGCGTAACACGAGATCAGTGCGCGCCAGGTCCATGATGGAAAGATAGACTCCGTTGTTCATGTGGAGATTCGTGTCGAGGTCCGTGGGCCACACGCGGAAGCCGAGCTTCGATTCTTCGAAGAACCGCACTTTCGGGCGGAAGCGAAAACTCAGCAGGAGCCAGAAGATTCGACCAAATAGATTCATAGGAGACCTCACGCTGAATCGGTTGCCTTTTGAAACCATTTAAATGTAGGCTATGTTTCATGTCAAAGCAAAAAAACATTTGCCCCCTCGCCTTCGCGCTTGATCAGGTCGGCGACCGCTGGACCTTCATGATCTTGCGGAACGCGTTTTTTGGCATGCGCCGCTTTAGTGATTTTGTCAGCGACCTCGGCATCGCCCGCAACATCCTTTCCCAGCGCCTCGAGGCCATGGTGGAGAACGGGCTCTTTACCATCGTCCCCTCGGAAACCGACGCCCGCGTGACAGAATATCGCCTCACGAAGAAAGCCAAGGAACTCTCGAGTTCGCTTGTCGCCTTGCGGATGTGGGCGGAGAAATGGCATCCCGCGGTCGACTTCCAGGGCGAACTCATCGACATCAAAACCAACAAGAAAATTAAACAGCTGCGCTTTCGCACCACCGACAATCAGGACGTGGCCCCCGAAAACGTGCGCGTGGAGTACTCAAGATGACACCCTTCTCCTTTCCCCTCACTGTGCAGGCCAGCGACATCGATGCGCTCAAGCACGTCAACAATGAAGTCTATCTACGCTGGCTCCTGCAGGCCGCGAGTGCCCACTCCATGTCTCTGGGATTCACCATGGAAAAGTTCCTGAGCGACGGCGCGTGTTTTGTGGTTCGCCGTCACGAGATCGAGTATCTCGCCTCGGCGTACCTGGGCGAAGAGCTGGTGGTGGAAACGTGGGTGAAGGACATGGAAGCGGTTCGCTCGAAGCGCGCCTACCGCATCCGGCGCCTGCGAGACGACAAGATCCTCGTGACGGCAGAGACGCTGTGGGTTTACATCAACATGAAAACCGGACGGCCCATGGAAATTCCTGCGTCCATGCAGGAAGCCTACCTCAATTCTAATCGCTAGATTCGCGGTAGAGGTAGTCGATGAGTGCTTTCAAAGGAACACCCCGAGTGTTGCTTCGTTGGGCCGCACGACGCCAGGTGCTTGTGCCCATGCGATTGACGTCGACAACAACTTGATCACCGTCTGAAGCGGGACGACTGAGGTCTTCCGGGCGCCACAAAAAGTCCGGGTGCTTGCCGTCGCGCCACTCTCCACCGATCACTCGAAAATCTGCGTCCAGTTCGAGATCATACACATACGTCATGACCTTGCGATCGGGTGCATGGATACCGGCGGGTTGGCCATCGCCGAGAGTGACGATCGAGCGCACACCTACCACCCACGCTGTTTCAGTGGGGCGATAGTTCGCGTGGCGCAGGCGTCCGAGGCTCGAGCGCTCGCGGAGCACGTCCTTGAAACGCGGTGATTTGCGATTGTAATCGGCCACGTCAAAAAACTCGAAGCGAAAATCGATGACGGGCTTGTTCCACACCTGCGTCCCGTTTTCCGCATCAATCACGAAGGACTCGCCCCGTGCGGCCACCAGGTGCGACAGCACCAAGTGCCAGTCGGCGGGATTGACGTCAAAGCACTTCGGCGAAAGCACGCGGCCATCGGCATCCATCGCGGGTGTGCTCTCGTTGCAGCGCCAACCGGCGTACACCGTGCGGTAGTTGCCATTGGCCCAGTAGAGAGCGCCCAGCGCTTTGATGTCATCCACAGAAAAGAGAATTTGTCCTTGGGGAGTGCTCACGGCCACGGGACGCACGGGCCGAGGGAGAAACAAACTCGCCGGTGCCCAACCGTGGCAGATCCCCTGCCAGGTGGCGACGGTTCCCGAGGTGGCGTATTCCTTGCGACCGAGGTTCCACTGATGCTTTGTGAGTGAACCCACCTCATCAGGGAGCAGGCCGGTGACAAGGTCGTATTTTTCTGCGGGAGATAGCTGGTCGCGGTAGCTGCGATCCCACGGAAGATTTTGCACGTAGCTCTCAGCTGCCCCCCAATCCGTGCGCGGAAATGCGGTATCATTCCAGCGAGCAGCGACGCCCCCTTGGAAATTTGGCCAGAAGTGACCTGACCACGGAAGGGTTCGTGAGGCACCGGACGTGAGCCCTTGCGCTTCAAGATTTACGAGCGAGGTTTCGAGTGTTGCGACTCCGGCAAAGCGTTCGGCCATGCCAAGTTCGCGGGCCATTTTGTCTTCGGTTTGACCCCGGGCCATGATGGCAGAACGTTGTTGGGAAATGGCATTCCAGTCAGGTTGGGCCATAGCAGCGGCCACCGCAAAGAGCGCGAACATGGAAGAACTCCAAATAACTGGGGGTTACGATAGGAAGCCGCAAGATAATCTTTTCTCACTCAATTGCGCAATGCATTTCTGCACGTCATACTCCGTTTATGATGATTTTACTCTTGGCCCTCAGTCTGGCCCATGCCCAAACGACCCCCCATTGGCAGGTTACTGGCGAAAAAATCATCGAAGCCCCGGCCCGAGAAGCCGGCATCCGCCAACTCCCCTTGGATTTATTGATCGAAGCCGGCTCCAAGTGGAGCAACCCAGCGGCACTCAAAACCCAACTCGCTAAGACCTCTCAGATCCTGCGCCAGTGCGGCGTGATCATCGGCGAAGTGCAGATCCAAACCGTGGTCTGGTCTCCCTTGGCACTTGAGCAAATCGCGAACGCGAGTCCCTACAAAGGGCCCAAAGAACTCATCCTCATGCGCGACATCCAAACACCGGTGTTGAAGACACTCGGTTTTCTTTATGGACTCAAGAGTGTGCCGAGCACGGCAAGTGCCTTCAACCGCACGAGCATTGGCCGCCTTTCAAGTGCAACCGTCGACGCCAGTCCTCTGTGCGAAACATTCCACATCACCGAACACCACATGGACTACCGTAAAGTGCCCGGCGCGAATGCAACTTACGACACCTTCGCACACGAACTTGTGCATTTGATGGGTGACGTGGGACACATCGAGGTCTATGGGAATTTGATGTCAGCGATGGATGGTCGCAACAGTAAAACGGGCAGTCTCACAGCTGAGCAATGCGCGCTCATTAACCAGTATCCGCTCCTCAATAATCCGTAGTTTTCATTGTTAAAAATGGGTCGATGACTTAAGATCATTAAGTGACTCATCTTCCCGAACTCATCCAAGATTTAGGCTACATCCTGATGACCGCTGCGGTGGTAACGCTGCTCTGCAAGTCGCTCAAGCAGCCCGTTGTGCTCGGCTATTTGATCGCGGGATTTTTAGTCGGGCCGCACTTTCCTTTTGTGCACACGGTTTCTGATACTGACAGCATCACGGTGTGGGCCGAGATTGGTGTGATCTTCCTGCTCTTTTCCTTGGGCCTCGAATTCAGCTTCAAGAAACTCGCGAAGGTCGGTGGCAGTGCCTCCATCATCGCCCTGTTTGAGGTCGTCTTCATGTTGTCAGCGGGCTACCTCACCGGCCGCGCTATCGGCTGGTCGAACATGGATAGCTTGTTCTTGGGCGGCATCTTGTCGATCTCTTCCACCACTATCATCGTGCGCGCCTTCGAAGAGCTGGGCCTCAAGGGCCGCAGCTTCGTGAACATGGTATTCGGCGTGCTGATCGTGGAAGACTTGGTGGCCATTCTTCTGCTCGTGCTCTTGTCGACCATCGGCGCCACGGCGAGTTTTTCTGGCCCAGAGCTCTTCGCATCCTCAGTGCGGCTCGCGTTCTTCTTGGCGCTGTGGTTTCTGGTGGGGATCTACGTGCTGCCGATGCTCATGGGGAAGATCAAAGGTCTCTTGACCGATGAAACCGCCCTCATCATTTCCATCGGGCTTTGTTTGATGATGGTGATGGTCGCTACGAAGGTGGGCTTCTCGCCGGCGCTTGGCGCCTTCGTCATGGGATCACTCTTGGCGGAAACCCGCGAAGGCCATCGCATCGAGAAACTTCTCTTGCCGGTGCGCGACCTCTTCGCGGCGGTGTTCTTCGTTTCCGTCGGTATGTTGATCGATCCGAACATCTTGTGGGATCACTTCGGCGTCATCATGCTGCTCACCTTCGTCACTATTTTTGGAAAGTTCTTCAGCTCGGCGGTGGGCGCACTCGTCTCAGGCCAGAGTCTCAAAACATCAGTCCAAGCAGGTCTCTCTCTCGCGCAGATCGGCGAATTCAGCTTCATCATCGCCACGCTCGGGATGACCCTCGGGGTGATCAGCGACTTCTTGTACCCGATTGCCGTGGCCGTGTCCGCCATCACGACGTTCTCGACGCCCTACCAGATCAAGTACTCGGGCACGATCTACGCCTGGATCGAGCGACGCATGACTGCGCAATTTTTAGCACGTGTGAATCGCTACCAGAGCACGGTCTCGCAGACCTCCGGGCAAAACATCGTGCGCTTGTTGTGGCAAGAGTACGGCATGAAGATCATTCTCAACGCTGTCGTTATCATCGGCATCACCCTTACAACCACGCGACTCGTGTATCCGTGGCTCTTCGAGCAGCTCCCGATGCGCGGTCCCTGGCTCACGTTCATGGGTGGGGCCGTCACTCTGCTGTTGTGTGCTCCGTTCCTGTGGGCCGTGGTGGTAGGCGCCCCGGCGCACCTTAGTCAGTACAACACCAACACGGTGAACCAACTGCGCCGTTTGCAGTTCGGTCTCTTCCCTTTGCGGCTCATCATCGGCATGCTGCTGATCAGCTTTGTCGTAGGCCACTTCGCTCCGCTGCAAACAACGTCGGGGATTATCTTCATCGTGCTCCTCACGGTGGGCGTGTTCTTCAATAAATTTGCCGAGCCGTTCTACCGTTCGATCGAAGTGCGCTTCATTAAGAACCTGAATGAAAAAGACATCGAAGAACTCTCCAAAAAGAGCGCGAGTCCCGAGCTCGCTCCGTGGCAAGCGACGTTGGCGGAGTTCGTCGTTGCCCCCACGTCCAGCATCGTGGCGAAGCCACTGCATGAGTCCATGCTCAAAGAAAAGTTCGGTGTGACTCTCGCCATGATCCAACGAGGAAAAAAACGCATCCTGGCCCCGGGCCGCGACGATCTCTTGCTCCCCTTTGACCGGCTCCACTTGATCGGAGAAGAAGAGCAGTTGTTGAACGCGCGCAAGCTCATCGAAGCGGCGGACACGACGGATGAGCCGTTAGCTTCCGACGTCTTTGGCCTCGATTCACTCTTGCTTAGTGCCCAGTCGATCTACATCAATAAATCCATCCGCGAATGCGGCCTGCGCGACCACGTTCAGGGCCTGATCGTCGGACTCGAGCGTGAGGGGCAGAGGCTTCTTAGTCCAGACTCGGCGATGGTGCTCAAGGAAGCCGATGTTATCTGGATCGTCGGCGATCGCAGTAAGATCGGCGCACTTAAGAAAACTTCTCACCCATAGAATCCAGGATCGGACACTCGGGCCGCTCGTCCCCATGGCAGCAGTGGGCCAGGTGCTTTAGGGTCTTACTCATTTCACTGAGCTGGCGGATCTTCGTTTCTAAACTTTCCACGTGCTCGAGCGCGAGTTTCTTGACCTCACTGCTCTTGCGACGTTTGTTGCGCCACAATCCCACCAGCATTTTGATCTGTTCCATACTGAATCCGAGGTCGCGCGCCTGGCGGACGAACCGCAGCAGATGCACGTCGGTCTCACTGTAATGGCGATAGCCCGACAGGGTGCGGGAAATTTTGGGAATGACTCCGATCTCCTCGTAGTGCCGAATCATCTTGGCGCTCACACCACTGGCCTCGGCGACTTGTCCGATGTTCATGGCCTGGGCCTCCAGAGTCGCAGCAGTAAAGCGTTGCTAATCACGCTCACGCTACTCAACGCCATCGCCGCTCCTGCCATCATGGGACTCAATTCTCCCATGGCAGCTAAAGGAATACCGATGACGTTGTAAGCGAAGGCCCAGAATAGGTTCTGCCGAATCTTGCTGTAGGTGCGCCGAGAAATGTCGATCGCCATCGGGATCAAGCGCAAATCACTGCGCATCAAGGTGATGCTGGCGGCTTCCATGGCGACATCCGTCCCGCTTCCCATGGCGATCCCCACGTCGGCCGCGGCGAGTGCAGGCGCATCGTTGATGCCATCACCCACCATGGCGATGTGCACGCCGAGCTGGGAGAGCCGCTTGATCTCGACAGCTTTTTCACCCGGGAGCATTCCCGCGCGCACGTCATCGATGCCCAAACCCTTAGCGACTTCCTCGGCGGTCTTCTGCGCATCACCGGAGAGCATGAGTGTGCGGATCCCCAGCTCTTTGAGCTCTCTCAAAGCAGCGGGAGCTTCCGGGCGAATAGCGTCAGTGAAACTTAACGTCGCGATGATGGCTCCATCCATCAGCAAATAACTGAATCCTTCAGGAAGTTTCTGCGGCATCAGCCGCGCACTGCCGAGCAGAAGTTTTTTTCCATCGAAGACACCTTCAATGCCCAGGCCCGGAAGAACTTTGATGCCTGTGATGGTGGCCGCTGCAACGCCGAGTTCTTTCGCCTTCTGCACCACCACTCGTGCGAGTGGATGAGTGGTTCCCTCCTGCAAGCCCCGCAAGAGCGCCCACACAAGTGCTGTTTCACCGACCAAAACCGCCTCTTTAATCGTGGGGTGACCCATGGTGAGTGTGCCGGTCTTATCAAACGCGATCACCTTGAGGCCATGAGCGGTTTCTAGCGCTTCGGCGTTTTTAATGAGGATCCCTTGGCGCGCGGCCATGCCAGTTCCTACCATGAGAGCGGTGGGTGTCGCGAGTCCAAGAGCACACGGGCATGCGATCACCAGTACGCTCGCTGCATGTAAGAGAGCGAGCTCCCAGTCGCCATCCATGAATCCCCACAACAGCAATGTCGCGAGCGCGACCACGAGAACAACCGGCACGAACACGGCGCTGACCTTATCGACGATCCGTTGGATCGGGGCCTTCTCGCCTTGCGCCTCTTCCACGAGGCGAATCACGCGGGAGAGCATGGTCTCCGTGCCAACGGCGCTCACTTCCACCTGGATCAGTCCGTCCGCATTGATCGCCCCCCCGATCACTTTCTCGCCCACCGTGCGGGCGAGCAGCCGGGATTCGCCGGTGAGCAAGGATTCGTCCACGTGGGTGCTGCCTTCGAGGATCACGCCATCGACCGGAATCGTCTCTCCTGCTAACACGCGGACTTCATCGCCTTCTCGGACGTCCGCGAGGGCGACGTCGGTCCACGCACCTTGGCGCAACACTTGAGCACGCAGGGGCCGCAGTTTTTCAAGCGCACGGATCGTTGCGGTGGTCTGCTGCTTGGCCCGTTGCTCAAGAAACTTTCCGAGCAGCACCAGCGTGATGATCACCGCGCTACTTTCAAAATAGAGTTCGGCGTGAGAACCGTGGCGCCACCAGAGGTAGAGGCTCAATCCGTAAGCGGCGCTCGTCCCAATCGCCACAAGGAGATCCATGTTCCCCGCGAGATTGATCGCCGCCTTGAAGCCGGAGCGGTAGAAGCGCGCGCCAAGGTAGAACTGCACGGGGCTTGCGAGGACCCACTGCCAAAAAGCAGGCAACATGAATGAATGACCGCACAACATCGGGAGGACGAGCGGAAGAGAAAGTGCGAGGCCCAGCAGCACGGGCCAGAATTGGGGTGACTCGGTTTTGACTTGAGCGCTCGGTAAGCTCGCTTGATAGCCGGCCTTGTCCGCGGCTTTAAGTAAGGCGGAATTATCAGCTTTGTTTTGCCAGTCCACCGTGGCCATCTCGGTGGCAAGATTCACACTCACGCTTGTCACCCCCGGGACGGCTTTTAGCGCCTTCTCCACACGGGCCACACAAGAGGCACAAGTCATTCCACTAATTTTGTAGGTAGTATTCATAGACAGAGTATAAACCTTCCCATCATAGTAAGGTCCAGGGAGTATTTATGTTTGTTTTAGGCGTGGAAGGAATGTCGTGTCAGAATTGTGTCAGGCACGTGACAGCGGCCATTATGGCGCAAGATGCTAAAGCACGCGTAGAAGTGAAGCTCGCCGACAAACTTGTTCATATCGAATCTAAGGCCCCGCTAGAGAAAATCCGTCGTGCCATCGAGAATGATGGCTATCGCATCACCACCATCGAGCAGCGTCCCTAAAGTTTTCTTGTCTTGAGCTGCCCGGGCCTCTACACTTTTTCCATGATCTGGAAAATTCTCACGCTCAGTTTTCTATTGGCCTCCTGCCAGAAAGCGCAGGACCCACAAAAAGAATTGTGGATCTACACGTCCATGTACAAAGACACCATCGCCGATCTCACGACTGAGTTAGCGAAAGCGTTCCCTGGCGTGACATTTCATTGGTATCAGGCGGGCAGTGAAGAGATCGCCGCGCGCGCGAACGGTGAAATCATGGCGGGCGGAATTCGCGCTGACCTGATGATTTCGTCTGATCGTTTCTGGTACGAAGAACTGGCACGCTCGAACATGCTCGAGGCCTATCGCCCGCAGAACTGGGAGAAAGTTCCTGAGCACCTCAAACATGCGGGGGGCTTTTACACCGCGGTTTCCATTCCCGTGATGGTTTTGACCTACAACAAAGAAGCTGTACCGAATCCTCCGTCCTCGTACAAAGAAATGGCGGAATCGAAGTGGAAAGGTAAGTTCACCACCGGCTCCCCTCTCTCGTCTGGCACGAACTTCACCACCATGGCGATGCTCAAAAAATACTACGGCTGGGAATACTTCAAAGCGCTCAAAGACAATGGCGTCATCTCGCAAGGGGGGAACTCGGCGGTGATTCGTCGGGTACAAACTCTTGAGCGTCCTGTCGGTTGGGTTTTGCTTGAAGATCTCTTGCGACTGCAAGGCAAAGACGATCGCTTAGGCATTATCTATCCTACAGATGGCGTGGTCACACACGCCAACGTGATGGGTATCGCCAAGCGTCCGCTGGATCGCGCGCTGGCCAAAAAAGTCGCCGACTGGATGCTCTCCGATGCTGGTCAGCAGGCCATGCTGCGCTCGTATATGTACGCACCGGTGGAAGGCCATCCTGCGCCCAAGGGTGCGCCGGAGTTAAAGTCGCTCAAAGCCTTTCCCTGGAGTACTGAGTTCATCAACGAAGTGACCGAAAACCGCATCGACATCAAAGATGAGTACACCGAGATCATGTTCCAATGAAAAAGTTCCTCACATCACCGCTCTTTATTCTCGGCATCGTCTTGGTGATCGTGCTTATTTTGTGCCTTTATCCCTACAGCGTGCTGGTACACAAAATAGCCTTCCCACCGCCCGACGGTTCGTTCTCGCTCAAATACTTTATGGGGATTTTGGCGAAGAAATCGACGTTCGTCGCTGTGAAGAACACGCTGGCGATCTCGGCGCTCACCGCTCTGGGTTCGATGCTGATTGCCGTTCCGCTGGCGTGGCTCTTGTCACGCTCCGATCTGCCGGGGCAAAGTCGCTGGCGCACGCTATTTCTCCTTCCTTACGCTATTCCTCCCTACATCGGAGCAATCGCGTGGGTGGCCTTGGCGAATCCTACCAATGGTTACTTGAACGGTTTGTTTGGCGCGGGAGCACTGAACATCTACACTCACGGCGGTCTGGTGTGGGTCATGTCGTCCTTCTTCTATACGTTTGTTTTGCTTTCCATGCTCACGGCGATGGACCGCACCGATCCGTCCCTTGAAGAGGCGGCACGCTTGTCTGGTGCGAGTCCCTTGCGCGTGTTTTTTCAGATCACCTTGCCAATTGTAAAACCGGCTATGATGTCGGGCATTTTGTTGGTCTTCCTCGCCTCCGCGGCGTCCTTTGGTATTCCCGCACTCATCGGTGGGCCGGCACGGATTTTTGTAGTGACCACCAAGATCTACACGTTCCAGCAAACGGGATCTTTCTCCGGACTGTACCTCGCTGGAGCGCTGTCAGTGCTCTTGCTCATCTTAGGAGTCATGGGACTGCTGCTCAATCAGTACTTCTCTACTCAAGCGATGCGCACCATCGGTGGAAAATCATCGCGCGTGAGCCGCGTGAATCTCGGGCGCGCGAAACCCTGGGCGATTGTGTTCGTGGTCTTTATGTTCGTCGTACTGTTTGTCCTTCCCGTGGCGAGTATCACCCTCAGTGCGCTTTCACCGTATCAAGGAAAGATCGCCTGGAGCGAGCTGGGCCTGCAGCACTTCCGCCGCGTCTTCTTCGAGACCCAGGAAACTCCACGGGCGATCATGAACTCCTTTAAACTTGCAGTCGGAGCGGCCACGGCCACCATGATCCTCGGCATGCTGCTCGCGTACTTACGTGTGAAAACTAAAATGAAGGGCCGCGGCGCTTTAGAAATTATTGCGGCGGTTCCCTACGCGACTCCCGGCACGGTCTTGGCGTTTGCGTTGATTCTCACCTTCTCGCAATCATTCTTAGGCTTCCCGATCTCGCTCTACAATACGCTCTCGCTCATTGGGCTCGCGTACACCGCGCACTACTTGAACTTCGCCATGCGCACCATGAGCGATGGCCTAGGCCAGGTCGATGACGTGCTCGCCGAAGCGGCACGAGTGGCCGGCGCGGGCTGGTTCACCACCCTGCGCACCATCTGGTTCCCGCTCATGAAGCCCGCACTGGTGGCGTCGTGGTTCTTGGTGTTCATGCCGGCCATGACAGAGCTCACGATGACGATTCTTCTTACGGGGCCGGGGCTAGAAACCTTGGGCACCTTGATCTTCCAAATGCAGGACTACTCCGATGCGAGTGGTGGGGGCGCAGCGGTGCTGTCTCTCTGTACGATCGCCGGAGTCATCAGCGTGAACGGATTCGTGAAACTTCTTTCTCAAGGGAAATACGGCCTATGAGTACCGTCAGTTTTGAACACATCGGCAAGAGCTACGGTGACGTGCGGGTCATCAAAGACTTTGATCTTAAAATCAAAGACGGTGATTTCGTTTCTTTCTTGGGCCCATCCGGCTGTGGAAAAACCACCTGCCTGCGCATGGTCGCGGGCCTTGAAACGAACACCGAAGGTCGGCTTCTCATCGGCAACACCGTTGTAAACGATCCCGCACAGAACATTAACGTCGCGCCGGAAAAGCGTCAGGTCGGCATGGTGTTTCAGAGCTACGCCGTATGGCCGCACATGAACGTGTTTGAAAACGTCGCCTACCCTTTGCGGGTGGCAAAACTTGCGAACAGTGAAGTGAATGACAGAGTCGCTGCGATTCTGAAAGTCGTCGAACTCAGCGGTTTAGAAAAACGCATGCCCAACATGCTCTCTGGAGGCCAACAGCAACGGGTGGCACTGGCGCGTGGCCTCGTGGCACAACCGAACGTTCTTTTGTTGGATGAGCCTCTCTCAAATTTGGACGCCAAGCTTCGCGAAAAGATGCGGGTGGATATCCGCCAAATCCAGCAGCAGTTTAAGATCACCTGCATCTACGTGACTCACGACCAGATCGAGGCGTTCACGATGTCAGATCAGATCGTGATTTTAAATAAGGGTGACGTGGTTCAGAGTGGCTCGCCGAGCGAGATTCGCTCAAGGCCCGCCAACGAGTTTGTGGCGGACTTTATCCGCTAGAATTTGAAGTTCGCGGCGTAGACGATCGCGGTGAAATGAAAAATACTGCCCAAGAGCACGAACATATGCCAGATGGCATGCCCGTAGGGCATGTTCTTCATCATGTAGAAAATCGTCCCGGCGGTGTAGGTCACTCCGCCAATCACAAGCCATTTCATGGCCTCGGGATTCATCGCCGCGCTGAGCGGCTCCGCCAGAAACACCACCATCCAACCCATACCAATGTACAGCAGCGTTGAAAGACCCTTGAAGCGGCCGGTGAAGAACAGTTTAAAAATGATTCCGGCCAGAGCAATCATCCAGATGATCGTCACGGCAATCCAGGCCATGCGTCCTTGCAGATTGAGCACTAAAAACGGCGTGTAGGTCCCGGCGATCAAAAGATAGATCGCGGAGTGGTCGCAGATCTTTAAGAGGCGTTTGGCGCGCTCACTGGGAATGGCATGGTAAAGCGTCGATGCCGTGTAGAGCAGCAGTAGGGAAAGACCGTAGATCAGGTAGCTCACCAGGTGCGTGGCCGTGCCGAAGTAGGCCGACATCACCATCAACGCAGTAAGACCGCCGACGGCGAACAAGATTCCCAGTCCGTGGGTGATGCTATTGGCGATTTCTTCAGCTTTTGAGTACGTCATCCATCCAGTATACACGTGTTTACTCAAATGTCCAGGATGTCTATATCGCCTCTAGCACTTCCTCAACACCTGTTTACTTGGTATTATGGGCCATGGCCGAAAGATTAGAGCAAAAACATCTCACTCGCAGGAAGCTCGTGGAAGCGGCGCTGCGCCTAAGCGCGGAGCAGGGCTTTTCTTCTGTGAGCCTGCGCGAAGTGGCCAAGGGTGCAGGGATCACGCCTGCTGGCTTCTATCGTCACTTTCACGACATGGATGAACTTGGACTCATACTGGTGGATGAAATTGGCCTTGGACTTCGTCAGCTACTGCGAGAGGCCCGTCGCACGATCACCGGCGAAGGCAGCGCGGTTAAAAAATCCGTGCATGCTTTCATTGATTACATCACCGAGAATGCGCATCTCTTCCGCGTGCTGCAAGGTGAGCGCATGGGCTCCTCTCCCGCATTTAGGAAGGCACTCTTTGCTGAGATCGACCGCTTCGTAGAAGAGGTCACAGAGGATCTTGAACGTGGCGCGAAGCTCCTCAATCAACCTTTGCGTGATACGGCCCTCGCCGCCGAAGCTATCGTTGCCGTGGCCTTCACGCTCGGAGCCGAGGCCTTAGATTTACCCAAACACAAACGTGAACAACTCACCGAGCGCTTGATCAAAGAAGTGAAGATGATTCTTCGAGGCGCGCTGGCCCCCCCACGCAAAAAGATGAAATGACATGAACTACTCTCTCCTGAACGTTTTCACCTCCGGTCTTCAAGGCGGCAACCAGCTCGCCGTCGTGGAAGTGAAGTCCCCTCTCACAAACGAGAAGATGCAGGCGATCGCCCGGGATTTTAATTTCTCAGAAACGGTTTTTATCACGGATCACAAAAATCTGCGAATCTTCACTCCGAAATCAGAGCTGCCTTTCGCTGGCCACCCGACGATCGGTGCCGCGTGGTGGATTGCTCAGCGAACGAAGCAGGAGCAATTCGCTGTCAGTGTGCCATTGGGTCTTGTGCCCATTCGAGTTCAGCAGAATAAAGTCTTCCTGACCTTTCCTGGTACTCCGAAAGTCTCTCCCTATCGTGGAGACCTTGCGGGGCTTCTGAAAGCCACCCACGTCGCCACGGAGTCAGTTCTGCCAGAATGGATTCGTCAGATCAATGTGGGCCCTGAGTTTTTGGTGATTCCACTTAATTCGCACGCGGCTTTGAAAGCTGCGCGTCCACTTGTCGGTTTTCCGGAACCGGTAAAGTGCTATTTTGTTTTTCAAGAACACCCGACGATTTTTCATGTGCGGATGTTTGCGCCGTCTTTGAGTGTGATGGAAGATGCGGCCACTGGATCGGCGGCTTGTGCACTGGCAGGATTCTGCCGTGATGTGCGTGGCAACGCCTCGGGGAATGTGACGGTTTACCAAGGGCAAGACATGGGCCGCCCGAGTGAGATTCAAGTGTCGTGGAACGAACTGATTCAAGTCGGCGGCAGTGTGGAGCAGTGGGCGCAGGGCCAGCTGGCAGCTGCGCAACCTGTGAGTGACGTACTGGCCTAGGCCTGATCGCAGGCGTTCATCCAACGAATCTTCTCGAAAGGCGTCATGAAAGACGCCTCAAAAGAATTCTTCGCGATCTGACGAAGCTCGCTCTCGGTCAGACTTAATCCTCGCGCCGTTTCACGGAAATTTGCTCCCATGTAGCCACCGAAGTACGCCGGATCATCTGAATTGATCGTGACACACGCCCCGCGCGCCAAGAGCTTCTTTAAATTGTGGTCTTCCATCTTATCAAACACGCGCAGTTTTATGTTCGAGAGCGGACAGACGGTGAATGGCATCCGCTCTTTGACGAGACGATCCATTAGCTTGTCGTCTTCCAGTGCTCGGACGCCATGATCGACGCGCTTCACTTTCAAGAGATCGAGCGCTTCCCATACGTACTCCGGAGGGCCCTCTTCGCCAGCGTGAGCGACGGTTAGAAAGCCTTCCTTGCGTGCACGCTCAAAGACATTCTTAAATTTCTTCGGCGGATGGCCGACTTCCGATGAATCAAGCCCCACCGCGATGATGCCGTTCTTAAATGGGAGCGCTTCGGTGAGAGTTTTTTCTGCTGCTTCTTCGGAGAGGTGGCGCAGAAAGCACATGATCATGTGCGAAGTGATCCCCCACTTCGCCTTGCCCTCATCCAGTGCTCGGCGAAGTCCGTTGTAAACCGTCGCAAAACTCACGCCGCGGTCGGTGTGGGTCTGCGGATCGAAGAAGATTTCCGTGTGAACCACGTTGTCCTCATGACAGCGCTTCAGATACGCCATGGTGAGGTCGTAAAAATCCTGCTCGTGCAGCAAGACTCCCGCGCCTTCGTAGTAAATATCCAAGAAGGACTGCAGATTATGAAAGTTGTAGGCCTCTCTCAGGGCCTCAACGGTAGCAAAGCGCGACTTCACGTTGTTGCGACGCCCGATCTCAAACATCAATTCCGGCTCGAAGGTGCCTTCGATGTGCAGATGAAGTTCAGCTTTTGGTAAGCGTTGGATGAAGTCTCGTTGTGTCATAGTGTCCTCTTTGCTACCGTTGATCGTGGCACAAACAACGGAATTGGGCAAAAAAGCTGCGCTTTTGGCGGCGGTAGAAGTAGGACTGGGCAGTATCGCCCATTCCATGAGTTTGCCTTTTGCAGGGCATCTACTCTCCTTGAATCAAGGATTCATTCTCACTTGGGCGAGTCGTGAGCTCCCCGAACGAAATACACCAGGTCTCATCAGTACCACCGCCGCTCTTTTGAAATCCCTTTCACCGGCCGGAAAAAAACTCACCCCCATGCTCGCCATCGCCATGCAGGGCCAGCTGTTCACCCTGGGAGTTGTCATCGGCGGGGCACGGCCCTTGGGTCACTTTCTCGGCATGTTGCTGTTGTGTCTGTGGGGCTTCCTGCAGCCGCTCGCACTCTATGTTTTGCTCTACGGAGAAACACTCCTGAGTATGGCGAACTATTTCCTTGAGCAGCTAAGTGCTGTGTTCCCGGTCACCCTGAATACCCTGGCCAGTGTCTTAGGTCTCGTCATCGCAGCCAAAGTCCTCTTAGGTTTTTTCTGTGTGCATCTCGCCTACAAGTTGCCGGCGAAAAAAATTGAGGCCTACACTGCTTGGGCGCAAGCACTCCCGGCCCGCACACCGAAAGCTGTGCCTCGCAATGCCTACCTCGGTGCGCTTCGCGATCTCTTCACGCCGCTCTTTATTGTTTCGTGGATTCTCACGATCGTTTTCTTTCTCTACGCCCAGTCCAAGTACTCCCTGTCGATTTGGTTAGTGCTTCGCCCGCTCGCGGTTGGGTACTTACTATTTCTGGGACTACGACTGTTCCCGGTCACGCGCGCGCGCTTGTGGCTCGAGAAACGCTATCCACAACTGGCACGGACACTACAAGAAGCTCTAAAGTTCTTTAAGTAAGCGGTCTCGCTCTTTAAGAAGCTGCGCCACCATGCTCAAGGCAATTTCTACTGGGGCATTGGAGCCGAAGTCTTCGCCCAGCGGACAATGAAAATTGCTTTTCCCTAATTCAGCCTCCAGCCGATTCCGTTTTGCTTTCGAACCGATCACGCCCACGAACGGAAACGCGTGCTCGTTCAAAGCGACTTTAAGAATCGGAAGATCATGGGAATGGCCCATGGTCATCAACGCCACGAATGTTTTTGGTGGTAGGGTTTTTAGCACAGCGGCTAAATCATCGGTGCGAACGGTTTTGAACCGCGGAGTTGGCGCTGGAAGCTTGTCCAGCCATTCCTGACGAGAATCAATCACGGTCAGCTGGCAATCGAGCTTCACCAGCAGGCGTGTGAGTTCTTGGCTGACATGACCTGCTCCGAACACCGCCACATTCCAGGCCTCGCGCGGATGATGAACTTCAAAGAACATGGTGACCTCGCCGCCGCAGGACATGCCGATGTCTCGCTGCAAGTTCCAGGTCTGACTGAACGGTGTGACCCGTTTTTTAGAAGCGAACTGTTCCGCCGCCACATCCAAACATTTTTTCTCGATCTTGCCGCCGCCCACAGTGCCAAACAACAATCCCAGTTCGCCGACGATCATCCGCGCGCCGGGATCCTGGGGCGCACTGCCCTTGTAGTCCACCATGGTCACGATCACCATGGACGTCTGCTCCGACTGGTATTTCAGGTACTGCGCACAGAATTCGTCGAGTCTCTGTTCCATTAGATTTTCCCGCTGAGTTCGCGGAGGGTTTCTTCACCGGTCGCTGGTGACGTCAGGCCCGCCCCCTTGCCTCGGTAAGACAGCGCATTTTTTACCGCCGTCCAGGCACTGATACCTAACAAGAGCGGCGGCTCGCCCACGGCTTTTGAGCCATGAACATTCACATGATTCTCGAGGTTCTCGATGAAATTCATATGGAGCACGCGAGGCGTGTCTTGGATGTTGGGAATTTTGTAGGTGGTCGGTGAATGAGACACCAGCTTGCGGTCTTTATCGTAGAAAAGCTCTTCGGTCGTGACCCATCCCATGCCCTGCACATAGGCACCTACCACCTGGCCTTGATCAATCCCTGGATTAAGCGGTCGACCGAGATCCATCAAGATGTCTGCTCGCAGCACTTTCACGTCCCCTGTGTACTCGTCGATCTCCACTTCAGAAATCGCCATGCCTTGGGTGAAGTAGTTGAAGGCCTTCCCTTGTACTTTTACTTTATCAAAGCCGAGGCCCGGTGTTTTGTAATGCGCGTAAGCGCCCAAAGATATGCGATTGAAGTACGCCATGCCCACGAGCGCTTTGAGCTCGATGGTTTTACCAGAGGACTTCTGGGTGACTTTGCCGTGAGAGAACTCAAAATCCGCGTCCACTTTGCCGTGGAGTACTTCATGCTCTTTAATGGCATTCGCCTCTTCGCCTGCAAAATGTTTCTTGGCGAGTTCGCACAGACGCCCTTTGATCATGTTGGCCGCTTCCAGGGCCGCCGCACCGTTGATGTCCGCACCGCTGGATGCTGCGGTGGCAGAGGTATTGTGATTTTTTTCAGTGGACGTGGGCATGACCTGCACGTCTTTCATGACGAGGCCCAGGGCACCCGCAACGATCTGAGCGATTTTCGTGTTCACCCCCTGTCCCATCTCGGTGGCCCCAGTGCTGACTTGCACGGTGGCATCGAGATGCAGATTCACGAGCGCGTTGCCTTGATTCAAGAAGCGCGCGGTGAAAGCAATGCCGAACTTCGTTGCGGTGAGAGACATTCCGCGAATCGTGCCAGTTTTGCTTTGGTTGTGCTGGTCGATCTCCGCGCGGCGGCGACGATAGTCGCTCGTGGCCATGAGCTTTTCCCAGATCGCCGGCAGCATGTTGTTTTCGACGTCTTGCCCGTAGGGCGTGCGCACATTTTTCCCGCGGTACAGGTTCGCAGCTCGCACATCGGCGGCGTCGATCTTTAAATGGCGAGCGATGTCTTCCACGATGCTCTCCATGGTCATGGTGCCTTGCGGGCCACCAAAACCACGGAAAGCAGTGTTCGAATGATTGTTGGTGCGGTAGCAAACCGCATCGATCCAGCAGTTCTCGAGGTAGTAGGCACTATCGATGTGGAACATGGCGCGCTCGAGGATCGAGCTCGAAAGATCCGAGTACGCACCGCCATCGGCCTGCAGAGTTGTCTTCAAGGAAAGAATACGGCCTTTGTCATCAAAGCCCACTTCCCACTCGTTTTCAAACGGATGGCGCTTCCCCGTGAGCATCATGTCTTGGTCTTTCGTGATCACCAAGCGAGCGGCGCGATTGAGGCGTGTCGCGGCGAGGGCCGCGTACCCCGCGATGGGTGCGCCCTGGGATTCTTTACCACCGAAGCCGCCGCCCATGCGCTTCACCACACACACCACGTGGTGCAGTGGAATCCCCAGAGTTTCGGCCACCACACGTTGGGTTTCGCTCGGGTGCTGGCTCGATGCGTGAACTTCTACTTGCCCATGTTCCAGCGGATAGGCGATGACGGCCTGCGACTCCATGTAGAAATGCTCTTGGCCGCCAACGATGAATGTGCCTTTAAGTTTATGAGGCGCAGAAGCCATGGCCTTATCAGCGTCCCCTTGAGCGAAGGGTTTTGCCGCACGATAAATGATGTCCCCGGCAGCTCTGGCGTCTTGGATGGTGAAGTGCCCGAGGCTAGCCACCACCACACACTCTACCAACTTCGTGATCTCAGCCACCGACTCGCGTTTGCTTGAAACCACAATCGCCACGGCTTCATCACGGTAACCAATTTTTTTCTCCACGAGGATGGGTTGATCATGAACAATCGAGCCCCATTTTTTGCCGACGAGATCTTTGGCGGTGTACACCGCTAAGCAATCAGGATGCGCGAGGGCCTTATCGGCTTTCACCTCGAGCAGCTCTCCACATGCGATCGGACTGCCGACGATGCCGACGTGGACTTCGCCGCGCACTTCCGGACGATCATCAATAAAAATGCTCTCGCCGGTCACGTGTCCATAGCCGGAATCATGCTTAACGTTCTGGCCGATCACAGGCTCACCTCGCGAGGCGCCCAGTGACTTGCGAGCTCGTCGCCGAACTTCATCAACAAGTTTGTGCACAACAGACGGCGGTACTTATCACTTCCCCGCACGTCGGACACCGGCGTGATCTGCTTATCAAGCTCCACGCCGAGCTGGCGCATGAGAGCGGGGGTCACTTTTTGGCCGCGGGCGAGGTTTTCAAGATCAGGAAAGCGCAGCACGCTGGCGCCCACTCCACCAAAGGCGATGCTGATGCTCGCGAAGACGTCCTTATCCAGGCGGTAGCGGAGGGCAGCTGTGACCGCGGAGATGTCCATGTCTTTGCGCTTCGAGACTTTGTAGAGCCGAAACGAGTCTTGTGTTTTAGGGATGCGCACGTGGGTGACGATCTCACCGGCACGCAGGTCCATCTTCTTGTAGCCCGGTAAGTAGAACTCATTCACGTTCACCGTCCGCTGGCCTTGTGGGCCCACGAGGACGACTTCCGCTTCGGCGACCTTCAAGAACGGAATGGTATCGGCGATCGGTGAGGCGTTCATCATGTTACCGATGAGGCTCGCTGAGTTCTTGATCTGCGGTGAGGCAAAGAGATGCAGCATGCGAGAGAGCTCAGGAAAGAGTTTCACTGTGGCCGCTTCGAGCTGCGCGAGACTTGCGCGCGCACCGACGACGAGGACGTCTTTGTCCTCTGTGATGGTTTTGAGCTCGGAGATCGCACTGAGACTCAGCATCTTCTGTGGCGCCCACTTGCCTTTGTTGTAGAGCACGCCCAGGTCCGTGGCACCGGAGACGATCTTCACTGTCTCGCGACTGAAGATCTCGACGGCTTCGTTCACACTGGTGGGAAGGAAGATTTCCAGGCCATCGTGTGTGAGATGGACGGGGCCCGCGGCCCTCGTGGTGGCCGCAGGATAAAGTTTCTTGAGATCCGGCACGGTCTTCATATCAGTTTTGCAGCCGGCCTCGATGATCGACTGGTAGCCCGTGCAGCGACATAAGTTCCCCGTGAGATAATTGCGCACGCGTTTTTCCTCGAGCGGAAATCCCTCGATGCGCGCGTCTTCCGTCATGCCCGCCATGGCGCAGATGAATCCCGGGGTGCAGTAGCCGCACTGGGCCCCGTGGGCCGTGACCATGCTTTCTTGCACCGGATGAACCTGGCCCTCTCGCTTCAAGCCTTCGACGCTGATGATGTGAGAACCGTCGAGCTGCCACATGAAAGCGATGCAGGAATTGATGGATTGGTAGCGCTCGTCTCCGTGGGACACCAGCACGGTGCACGCTCCGCAGTCGCCTTCAGCGCAGACCACTTTCGTGCCGGTCAGTCCCCGCTGGTAGCGCAGGAAATCCGACAGAGTCATGAAGGCTTCCGCCCCCTTTACTTCATGGCGCTGCCCATTAAGGTGCAGCAAAATTGTGTCTCTCATAGACCGTTATTATGCCTTTTACGGATACGAGAATGGAAGTCAGAGAAGCGATTTACTCGGTTTTGTCGGGCCAACTTCAACCGATAAGAACATCATGCGTTGGATTCTTTGTTCATTTTTGCTTCTCAGCACAGCCATGGCAGCGGAAAAACTCGTTACGGGTCTCGATCGCCAGGGCGTTCCGCGCGCCTGTCATCCCATGCGGCCTGACGAAGACATCTGCACCTCGGAGTTCACCGAGGGTGATCAGTACGCCGTGGATTGCGTGGCCAAAGGCGGCGAAGCCATCGCCTGTGGCTGCCACGATTATTTGTGTATTTGGATCACACCTTAACTCGACGACTCGAAAATCTTTGTCGAAAATAGGGCATGGGCCCTATCATCGCTGAAAAAATTATCTTCGCTGCTCGTATCCAGTACGCGCTCCTCATCGTCATCTTGGCCTTGGGATCGTGGGTCTTTTACCGCGCGGCCCTCATCAACCTCTCCCCCGTTCGCCACAAAATCTTTAACCGCCTCTTCCGGGAGCTGTGGACCTCACTCCTCATCAGCCTCATGGTCTACGGCACGCACCTCACGCTGCGCGCCTACATGGGGTTCATGCCCATGGCGGAAAAAGTCGTTCCCTACACGGGCCTCTTAAGCATTCTCTGGGGCGCGGGCCTCTTCGTGAAAACCATGGAGATCATCGCCAACGAATACTTCTTCTTTAAGAGCATGAAGGCCGGCGTGCCGTTGCTTCTGGTGAACATCTGCAAGCTCATTCTCTCGCTCATCATTCTTGGGTGGATCTTGACGGGTATTTTTGATGTGCAGATCACGTCCGTACTCGCGACGTCAGCGGTTCTCACCATCGTGCTGGGTCTCGCGCTTCAAGACACGCTCGGTAATCTCTTTGCGGCCATTTCTCTGCAAATTGATAAACCATTTGAAATGGATGATTGGATCGAGATCCACAACGGCAGCGACACGATCAGTGGACAAGTGAAGGAACTCTCCTGGCGAGCGACGGTTTTGCAGGCGATCAGCGATGAAACCATCGTTCTTCCGAACAAGACCATCGCCATGTCAAAGATAGTGAACTTTTCGGCGCGGGAGAGGCCGTTTCTACGCCGGCATGTCTTTCGGATTCCCTTTGATGCCCCACTAGAAACAGCGCGGGAAGTGCTGCTACGAGCGGTCGACGAGATTCCGGAAATCCTCAAAACGCCGAAGCCCCTAGCGCTGGTGTCGGAAACTCACGAGTCATGGATCGCGCTGAAGATCGTGTACTCGCTGACCGACTACGGCAACCAGTACGTCATCGCGGATGCGTTCTACCTCAGAGCACTTACTCTTCTGCGCGAGAATGGCATCACGCTGGCCGGGGATCGCTTGAACATCAAAACATCTTAAGCAGCCGCTCGCGGTCGCTGTGGCCTACGATGGCCGCGCAGACGAAGGCGACGCAGGCAAGGGCAAAGAGAGTTCCACCGTCGCCCTGGACTTCGATCCCAAGAATAAAGATGTGGGAGAGGATCGCGCCGGCCATGGTTCCCATGATCAGCAGGGCACCCCAGACTTTGGTTAAAGGAACGAGGATAAGGGTCGCTGCGATGAGTTCGATCATACCACTTCCCCACCGGCCGATAGGTTCCGCGCCGAGGGTCGAAAAAATCCAGATCGACTCCGGCGCACCGGTGAATTTGAAGTAGAGGGTCTGCAGCAAGATGATGGCGGCGACGAGCTGGCAGAGGATGACGAGTTTTTTCATGAGAACCCCAAAGGTTTACATATTAACATTATGCAATCGCTTGCGACCTCGGCAAGGGAAACTTATAATCCTAGCATGTCAGAGTCCCATCTTCCCCAAACTCCGAAACGAGTGCAGCTCAAGAAAGCCCTTAAGGAGCCCAAACTTATGCTCTGGCGCTCGCTGCTCCTGACGGTGGAGTTGGTCTATGCCCAGCTGGAAAAAAAACTCGGGGAAAAAGACTGCACCTACCCGCGGTTTCGCCTCCTGTTTTCGCTCTACTTCGACGCCCCTCTGAGTGCCACCCAACTCGCCGATCGGCTTCACGTTTCCCGCGGGAACATGAGCACCTTCGTGCGCCGCCTCGGAAGTGACGGGCTAATCTATCCTTGCCCGCTCATCTCCACCAAAGGTCGCCCGAAGTACTACCTCTCACCCGCCGGCACTCGCTACGCTGAAGAACTCATGGATTTTCATTTCGCCAACATTAAAGAACTTCCGCTCAAACTCTCCGCCGGTGCCCGGGAAGAATGGCTGCAACTCAGGGCCTCTCTCGATAAATTCTATGACGCTCAGTGATCGCTGGCATCGTCTTTGGCGCTTTGAGTATTGGCCCTTCTGGGCCTTCTACATGCCGGTCTGGTTCGCCTGGCCTTTTCTCGCTCTCCGAGGTCGTTCGTTGGTTTTCTTCACGGCATCGAACCCCTTCATCCCCCTGGGCGGCTGCCTCGAAGAATCAAAGAGCGCCATTCTCTCACAGCTTCCGAAAGCCTATCTTCCCGACTGGAAACTGATCAATCGTGTGGAAGAGTGCGACGCTCTCCAGTTTTCTTGGCCACTCATCGCGAAGCCTGACGTCGGCGAGCGTGGCGATAATGTGGCCCTCGTTCGCGGCCTCAGCGAGCTCAAGAAATACGCCACCGAACTCCAGCGTTCCTTCATCGTGCAAGAATTTTTGCCGTCACCATTTGAGGCGGGTGTGATGGTGGTGCGACTGCCCGCTACGAACAAAGTCATCGTCACCTCCATCGTGACGAAAGGATTTCTCCAAGTGACGGGTGACGGAAGAAGCCCGATCGCCGACCTCGTGGAGGCGCTGCCGCGCGCGCGTTTTCAATGGCAACGCCTGCGGACTTCGGGAGTAGATGGCACGCGGGTTCCGGCCTTTGGTGAAGTGGTGCTCCTCGAGCCCATCGGCAATCATAAGCGTGGTACCACCTTCATCGGCGGCCAACATCTGCGCAACGCTGCGGTTCAGGCCCGAGTCGAAAAGATCGTCGCCGACATTCCCGGCTTCTACTTCGGTCGCTTCGATTTGAAGGCGCCAAGTCTTGAAGCCTTTGCTCGCGGCGAAGGCTGGAAGATCATGGAACTCAACGGTGCGTTCTCGGAGCCGGGCCACATCTATGATCCGCACGAGAAGCTGTGGCGCGCCTGGCGGGATCTAGTCTATCACTGGTGGATGCTTGCTGTGGTTTCGGGCCAGAATATTCGGAGAGGAAAAAACGCTGGAGGGTTCTGGGAATTTATGAGGGTGTGGAAGGCGTATCGCCACCGCGACTTGGCGTAAGTTTCGCTTTCACCCAATGGCCCAGCCCCATCATGGCAAGGCCCAACAAGGCCCACCCCCACCATGGCACGATACTAAACTGCTGCACCAAATGTTCTGTACCTGCCAGCAGCAGTGCCGTCCACACCACGGTGGAAGGAAAGGTTATCAGCAAAAAAAGCCCGATGGGATAGCCAAAGAATCCGGCAGCGCCGAAGGTCAACGTGCGCAGACCCGGCACAAATCGAGCAAGCACCAAATCGAACTTCGTGGGTTGATAGCTCCAGGACCTCTGTCGAAAGAATCCTGCGCGCACTCCACGACCTAGTCCATACAGACCTAGATCTCCGAGAAAAATACCGATTCCCAGCGCAAGCAGGGCAAAAGGCCATGACACGAGACCCTTGGCCAACAACACACCCACAGCAATGGTGGCCGGATCTTCTAGGATGAACGTCGCTATAACTATCGCCATAAACAAAAGCGCGGGCCGCTCGAGCAGCCCGGCGAAGACCAGGTTAAAATCTAATTGCGAGAGGTCCATACTTTGTCGGCTTTATTCTTAAGCGAGGCTTCGTCTTTGTTCCATTTCTTAAGAGTATTGCCCCAGATCCCGTTATAGAAAAGGTAAAGTCGTCCATCGAGAATTTTAAACGTTTCTGGATCGATCTCGACCTCCTCTCCGTCAGCGATGGCATAGGCACACCAGCCGCCATAGGCCGGCACGTACTTCGCAGGGTCTTTTTGAAAAACAGCGAGATTCTCATTGCTTGAAAAGAGATAGGAGACGCCGTGGTGCTCAGTTTTAAACTCTTTCTTACCGCGACGAGCTTTTTGCTCAGTCTGATAACTTATGACATCATACCCTGCTGCACCGTATCCCCCTTGAGGATTATAAGGACGAATGTCGGCAGCTTGCACTAGACTAGACCCTATGAAAAAGCTGAGTGTCACAAACAATATCTTAAACGCATTCACGATGGCCTCCCCTTGCATAATGTTTACATATTAACATAGACTCTTACCTTATGAATACTTTTGAAGAAAAAAATGGGTTTGCCGAACAAGTGGAGATACTCGCTCATCAGTTGATGAATTCCACGACACTCACTAACGACCCACGATTTTTGCTCAAAGAAATTTCAGCGCGGCCTAACCTGACGACTCCTGAACTTGGCACTCGCACTCGCCAGGTCATGTTTCAGAATTCCCAATTTGAAATTGTGTTGATGAGCTGGGGTAGCGACAGCTCGTCTCCGATCCATGGCCACGGCGGCAGCCAGTGTTACATGCACATCTTAAGCGGTGAACTCATTGAGACGCGCTACCGTCCCTATGAAGCGACGCCTGTCCATGAAGCCACACTCACGAGCGGTAGTGTAACGCACATCAACGACCATGCGTGTTTTCATAAACTCTCGTCTCTCGTCGGCGCCGTGAGTCTCCATCTCTATGCTAGACCTCTCCATACAATGCAGGTCTTTGATGAAGCCCAGAAAAACTGGGTCGATAAAGTGGCCAATGAATCACTCTGAGGTTCTCCAACTTGCGCAGAAATCAATCGATCAGTACCTTCGCCATCTGAGTGATCGTGGCGTGGGTGCTTCTGTTGCTCCGCTCGAACTCAAAGAGAAGCTGAACCTGTCTCTTGGTGCGAAGGCGCAAAGTGATCACCAGCTCCAGCTCGACGTGCAGAGCTACTTGAATCACGCGGTGGGCACCCTCGATCCGCGCTTCATGAACCAACTCTTCTCCGGGGTGCAGCCCTGGGCGCTGGCCGGCGAGTTGCTCGCGACCGTCGCCAATACCACTATGGCCACATTTGAAGCCTCGCCCGTCGCCACACTCATGGAGCGCGAACTGGTCCAGCACCTTTGCCAGTTTGCCGGCTGGAAAAACGGCGACGGCATCATGGTCACCGGTGGCTCGAACGCCAACCTCGTGGGCATGCTCATGGCCCGCAACCAACTTTTCCCCGACTATAAAAAATCCGGCGTAAGTGGCGCCCGCCTGGTGGCCTTCGTGAGCGAAGAAGCGCACTACTCATTTGGAAAAGCTGCCAACATCATGGGCATAGGAACGGATAACATTCGCGCCGTCTCCGCCGATGAGCAGGGCCGCATGTTACCCGAGGCCTTAAAGTCCGCCATCAGTGAAAGCCGCTCCCAGGGCGAAAAGCCTTTCTTCATCGCGGCCACCGCTGGCACCACCGTGCTGGGTGAATTCGATCCGCTCGAAGAACTGAGCCGCATCGCTCGCGCAGAAAAAATCTGGCTGCACGTCGACGGTGCCTGGGGCGGGAGCGTGCTCGTGTCTCGCAAGCACCGTCATCTCATGAAGGGGATCGAACTCGCGGACTCTCTGGGCTGGGATACGCACAAGATGCTCGGTACGGGTCTTGTCAGTTCGTTCTTCCTTACACCTCATGCCAACGCCCTTCGAACTTCCCACGGCGGTGGCGGGGCAGACTACATCTTCCACGCTTCGGATGCGGGCTCCTGGGATCTGGGACCATCATCTCTTCAGTGTGGGCGCAAAGCCGACGCAATTAAAGTCTGGTTCGCCTGGCGTGCACTCGGTGACGAGGGTCTTGAAACTTACGTCGACACGCTTTTTGAGAACGCGCAAACAGCGGCCACTCTCATTAAACAAACCGCAGGTCTCGAGCTCGTCTGTGAGCCGACCTCGCTGAACGTGTGCTTCCGCGTGAAGCGCCCTCATCACGTGCCCAGCGCCCAGTGGCATCGCCTGCTGCGCGAACAGCTCATGAAGAAAGGCCAGGCGATGGTCAATATGGCGACAAGAAAAGATGATTCATTCATTCGTCTCATCACCGCTCATCCTGGTCAGAACGAAAAAATCTTAAAGCCTTTCTTCACCGACTTGCTAAAAGCGGCGGAAGATCTGTCCTCATGGCGCGGCTAATTCTTTTATTTCTTCTGGTCTCCTGCGCCTGGCAGAATCCCATGAAGTCCATCAAGACTGATATCGAGAACTTCGAGGCGCTCAGCCCCTCCCAGTTCAAAACGTACAAAACAAAATCACGTTCCATGCGGCTGGCGTGGAACGGGAATCCCCAGAAGCGTCCTCTGCTCTTTGTGCACGGCTCGCCCGGCTCTTGGGAAGCGTGGGCGGCGTTTCTACAAAATCCTCAACTCGTCGAAGAGTTTCATCTCATCGCCATCGATCGCCCTGGGTTCGGCGGTTCCGGAAAAGGCCAAGCCGAATTGAGTCTTAGTCAGCAGGCGGATGATGTGGTGGAGGCCTTGCAGTTCAACTCCAGCGGGCTGCCGGCGATTCTCGTGGGCCATTCTTTCGGCGGGCCCGTCATCGCACAAATGGCGGTGAACCATCCGAGTAAGGTCGCGGGGCTCGTCTTTGTGGCGAGTTCGGTGGACCCGGAGCTGGAAGTTGTGGAGTGGTATCAGCATGTCGGAACCTGGTGGCCATTCCGGGCGCTCCTCCCCAGTGACCTGCGGGTCTGCAATGAGGAGATTTACACTCTCAAGCCGCATTTAGAGACACTGCGCACAAAAATGAGTCTCATCACGGTACCGGTCATGATTATTCACGGGGATAAGGACTCTCTGGTTCCAGTTGAAAACGTGTCTTTCTTACAAAAAACACTTTCACCTGGACTGATCAAGGGGGCCCACATACTTCAAGGTATGAACCATTTCATCCCTTGGAAATCACCTACTTCAATCCTCGATTCTATCGAATCCCTGCGCCTCTCATTGAAGTAAGATTGGACCTCATGGAAACGCTCAACTGGACCCAGGCCCTTAAATATTTCGTCGTGCGCTCGCCTCATTACATGAAGCTGAAGGGCGGCCGTTTCCGTCCGGCCACCGTGAAACTCCAGTTCGACAACAAGACCTATGAAGTGAAGACCATCGACCACGTCGACGAACTCGACCAAGTCCTGCGCCTGCGGTTCGAAGTGTTCTTCAACGAGTTCGCCACTTTTCGACCACCGAAGTACCTCATGCCGTACGACATCGATGGCAACGACTTCAAGTGCGACCATCTCATCGTGAAAGAGAAAAAAACCGGCAAGATCATTGCCTGCTACCGCCTCACCTCCTCGCAACGCATGAAAGCCGGCGAACGCTACTACACCGAGAACGAATTCAACCTCGACGATTTCTTGAAGATCCCCGGTAACAAGCTTGAACTGGGCCGCGCGTGTGTGCACAAAGACCATCGCTCCGGCATCGTGGTGCGTCTCCTGTGGCGGGGCCTGTGCGAGTACGCCGCTCTCACGCAAACCAAGTACATGTTCGGCTGCTCGAGCGTGGGCCGCAAAGACTTCGGCAGCATGCCGAGCTTGATGAAATCCACGCACGCCAACAAGGCCTTCCTTGAAGAGTATCAAGTCAAGGCCCAGGCCGATTTTGCACTCGAGCACTTCCCTGATTTAAATGTCGACATGAGCTTTGATCCGAATGAAGTGACCACTGATAAAAAACATCTCAACTCGTTGTTGAATATGTACATCCTCGCGGGAGCGAAAGTTGGCAAAGACTTTGCTTACGACGAAGAGATGGACTGCATCGACATCTTCACAGTGATCGACTTCAATGCCATGAATCCGGCATTCGATCGACGCTTCGACAACGGACAGAGCAAGTGATCCGCGCGGTTCTGAAGTTCGCCGGTGTCTTTGCGATCATCATGACCCACTTGGTTCACCACTCTCTTATTAATTTTATCATTAGTGATGAGCAAAAACGTTTGCGCTATTTCCTTCGTAGCATCGCTCGCACAGCGGGCTGGGCCCTGAAGATTCTCAATGTGAAAGTTGAGTTCCCGAACGGCAAAACAGATCTCTCAAAGTCCTTTATCGTCTGCAATCATGTGTCGTATCTCGATGCGCTCGTGCTCTTTCGTCACTACCCGTCGCTCTTCATCACGTCGGTAGAAATTCGTGAGACGTTCCTGCTAGGAAAGCTCTGCGATCTGGCCGGTTGTTTTTTTGTGGAGCGCCGACGCAGCCGGCGAACGCCAGAGACCATTGGACAGGAAATGGGCAGCATGAAGCAGCGCCTCTCTGCGGGATTCAGTATCCTCTTGTTTCCAGAAGGTACCAGCTCAAATGGCTCAACTGTTCTGCCCTTCAAGACCCCTTTTTTCCAGACAGTCATCGACTGCCAAGTACCGCTTTATCCGCTATGCTTGAAGTATGTCTCAATCAACGATGAGAAATTCTCGCCCACCAATGCCGACCTCGTGTGCTGGTACGGCGACATGACTTTTCCCGATCACCTGTTTACACTTTGCCGCCAGAAGAACGTCGTCGCTCACGTGACGGAAATTCCGGCGATCCATCCGGCCCCAGAGCACGATCGCGTGGGGCTCGCGCGAGTTTCCCACGATCTTATCAGCGGGGCCTATGCAAAAAGTTAAGTGGCTCGGCGTTCCCTTCCATTATGGTCAAGGCAACAAAGGTGTCGCAGCTGCGAGTCTTTTCTTCCGTGGCATCGGCCTGATCCAAGAGCTAGAAAAAGTCGTCACCGTCGAAGACCTGGGCGACATGACCTTCAACCTCATGGCGGAAAGAGATTCATCTATTCGCTACGAGCAAACCGTCGCCTTCGCCTGCGAGCACATCAGCAACACCGTCGCCAAGATCGACACGAAGGACGACCTCCTGCTCGTCGTCGGCGGTGATCATGGGCTCAGCCTCGGCAGCATCCACGGTCTCTTGAGTAAGAATCCTGACACCATCGTGGTGTGGGTCGACGCCCATGGCGACATGAATCCACCCGCCGCGTCTCCCACGGGCAATTTCCACGGCATGCCCGTGGCGTTCCTCCTGAATCAGGCGGGCCAACACAAAGCCTTCAGTTGGGTGAAACATTTCTTGCGTCCTGAGAGATTGATTCTCTTGGGCCCTCGCTCCCTGGATCCCGAGGAACTGCGCCTCATCCGCGAGCTGAAGATCACCTACCACTCGACGGATGAAATCCACGCGCAAGGAATCGCTCAGCTTCTCCAGGCCGCACTGAAGAAGCTCGATCCGCAAGGAACGGCACCGCTGCACTTGAGCTTTGACGTAGATGCCTGCGATCCGGAAACCATGCCGTCCACCGGAACGTTGGTGTCGCGCGGACTCGACTCAAACGACCTGCAAGCACTGGGACAGGAATTGGCACAAACCGGTCGCCTTCGCTCCATCGACCTCGTGGAGTTCAATCCCTTCATCGGCTCGCCGGACGATCTCAAGCTGAGCCTTCAAGGTGTGCAAGATTTCCTGGCCCACACCTTCACGCATCTTCCGCGCTAGTTCTTCATACGCATGAAAGCTTCGATGACTCGCTCCACACGTGCCGTCGAGCGTGCGCCCTTCATGCGGATCAAGTAGATGGGATAGCTCCCCACCGAACGGCTCCCGCGATACACCGTGAGTTTTTTCTTATCGATAAGCCCCTGCACGCAGTGACGCGGAAAGACCGCCAGTCCTAGGCCATGGGTCACCATCGTGATGGCGGCAGCGAGATCATTAATGGAACCCGCACATTTTAAATCGCGCAAAGCAGGGATGGTTTTCTGAGAAAAGGTCTCGCTGTGCCAGATATCAAAGAGCGCATCCAAGCCGGGGTAAATCACAAACGGCTCCTTAAGCAACTCACTGCCCTTCACCCGCTCTTCACCGCCGGGCCCCGCACCGACCAACACATACTCTTCACGCGCGAACTCCAGATGCTCCACATCTTTCGCCTGACTCGCACGCGTGACAAAACCGAAATCAATTTCGCCATTCAATAAAAGTTCGGCAACCTCTTCCGAATGGCAAACATGCACCTGCAGATCGACGCCTGGGAATTTTTGGCGGGCATCTAAGAGTTGAGAAAAGTGAGGGGTCATAAGACATGACGCCGGCATAGCATAGCGAACCGCACCGTGGAGCTCTTGCCCCTCGTCACCCATGGCCTCGAGCAAACGTTCGACTTGGTCTAGGTAAGTTTCCGCGAAGGCCTTGAGCTCCACTCCAGCGGCGGTCAGACTCACGCGTCGGCCCGTGCGAAGGAAGAGGTCGACGCCGAACTCAGCTTCGAGCCGCGCGATGTACTGGCTGACACCGGATTGAGTGAGACCTGCGAGCTCCGCAGCGCGGGTAAAATGCAGGGCCTCAGCCGCGAAGTAGAAAGCCTTGAGTGCCATGGGGTCTAAGTGTTGAAAAGGTCTCATACATTAATCATTACCAAGATTAATCGTTTATATCAAAACGATTAATTTTACCCCTGGTAAGTCTTTCATATACAACACTCAGCAATCGCCTAACCCAACGCCTTAGGGCATAAGGAGCTTCTATGTGGTCTCTCATTACTGGTTTTATCGCTCTGGTCTTCCTCAGTCTTCCCGCTCAATCTGTTGAGACGGCGACCTACTTCCGCGCTTGGCAGGGCTTTAAGACCCCCACACTCACGGACACACAGTTCCTACGCGAGCTCGCTCCGTTCATGCGTGAGACGGTAGACCTTTACCAAGGCCGTGCGCTTAACAACTACATCGTGATCATTCCACCAGCGGGTAAGCCGAGCTTTGTTCCGGATGAGTTTGCCTTGGTGGCCTTGAGTTCAAAAGAAGCTTACCAGGCGATTCGCGCCAAGCCAGAGGGCGAACGCTACTCAGCTCGTCACTGGGACGTCTTCGATCGCAGCAATTCTAAGAGCGCCGACCCCATGGTTAACTTCGCGCAAGAAAAGCCTTCGAAACTTGCCCACAACCATTCTTACGATGTCATCGGTAAGCCCATCGATTGGTCTAAGGGCCGCACGATGGTCTACGTCGGTCTCCGCAAACAGAACCTCAGCGCCGACGCATTTCTCACGGGCCTTGCTCGTCATTTAAATATTGTGAAGCACAGAATACAACCCAAGGGTCTTTTGGGTTACATCGTCATCGCTAATGAGAACTACGAAGTCGCGTTTATGAACTGGGAAGACCAACCCGCTCAAGACCCCCGCGTCACCGCCGACGCAGCGAACTTGCTCGATGGGCTCATGTACCAAGAGGCACGCCCATTCCAGGCGGGAGATTCGGTTCAAGTGAAGAGCGCTTACAGCACGCTCTTTTAAGACTTAGGGAGCAAGCAGGCGACCAATCCGTCCTTCGTCGCTCCCTAAATAAAGATACCCATCGGGGCCGGTGCGCAGACTGCGCCAGCGGTACTCGAGCTTGCCGAGCAATTTTTCTTGTTTGATCACTTTGTTGTCTTTGATCTCTAAGCGACGGAGATGCTCGCCAGAAAGTGTGGCGAGGAAGAGATTATTTTTCCACAGCGGGTACTTATCTCCGGTGTAAAACGTCGCGCCCGAGGGAGAAATGCTTGGCACCCAGTAGACCAGCGGCTGCTCCATGCCTTTCTTCTTCTCATCCCCGATGCCGGGCCCCCAGTACTCTTTGCCGTAGGTGATCACGGGCCAGCCGTAGTTCGCTCCCCGCTGGATGAGATTCACTTCATCACCACCGCGTGGCCCCATTTCAACTTCCCACAGCTCGCCGGTCTCCGGATGACGGACGAGTCCTTGCGGGCTGCGATGACCGTAAGACCAGATCTCCGGACGGGCGTCTTTTTTTCCCACGAAAGGATTATCAGTCGGGACCGTGCCGTCGTCTTTTAAACGTAGCAGTTTCCCTTGGTGACGACTCAGGTCCTGAGCAAAATCGCGCTCACCGCGATCACCCATAGTGATGTAGACATGGCCGTCTTTGCCAAACTCGATGCGCGATCCGAAGTGGATGTCGTTGTCGTTGGCCTTGAGTCCCGAAAAAAGTTTCTGCGAATTTTTAAGTTCTGTGCCCACGAGTTCCGCGCGCATCAGCGCCGTTGTCGCGAGGTCGCCCTGGGGTTCGGCGTAAGTAAAATAGACATAATTATTCTTGCTGAACTCAGGGTGCAGTCTCACATCCAAGAGACCACCTTGGCCGGAAGCATAGACCTTAGGAAGACCCTTCAGTTCCGTGGCCACTTTGGTTTTCACATCAAAGAGAAACATCTTCCCTTCCCGGGCCGTAAAAATCATGCGCCCGTCGGGCAAGAAGTCCATGCCCCAGATCGCATCATTGATCTTGTGGAGGACCTCAAATTTCACTTCGGCGCGCACCGTGGGGGCCAAAATCAAGATCATCAAAATAAGTGCATTACGCATAGAGAACTCCTGTGTAAAAACTATCGCAGCCTGGTAGAGTCTTTGTAAAACTGCTATAGGTCAAAAAAACCAAGAGAGGTCTTATGTTGCTTGCCATCGTTTTGAGTCTTCTGACATCGAACGGACACGCCTTCACCTGCGGTGCCGAGCGCTGGGTCACGCCTCCCGCTCTCCGCCAAGGCAAGTTCATGGGCACCCTCGAGGCGAGCTGTGCTTTGAAGAAAACCGACGGCGACATTCGCCAGCTCGAAACACATTTCCGCAACAAGCTTCTTGCTCAAGTCATCACTCGTCACGAAGGTCCCGTCGCGGATCACACGCTGGGACTGCCGGGCGTGCTGTTTGACGTCACCGTTCGCCACGAGGGCGGCACACTTCGCAATCTCGTAAAACTCGCCACCGACGGCCGCGACGCGCTTGCCTACGACGCGCGCTCAACGCAAGTAAGCCTTCCTGGGATGGCCGGCTACCTGCGAAAGCTTGACGTGGTCTTCAAGGTCACGCGCCTTGATGAGGACTCCTTCACGGTGACCCTCACGAACACCACTCACGTCTCCAAGCCGACGCTTGCCCCCGGCGGCGTGTTCCTCGGGATCGCCAAAGACAAGGCGCGCGACGAGTTCTTGGTCCAGCTTCCAAAGCTCGCGCAAGAAATCGAACAATCCCTCTAGTACGCTCTGTAAAATCTTCAATCCATTTGGACTCCTGTGCTGGCCGTCATATCAAAGGCGCACAAGGAGTCCTCATGAAACTGTTCGCGACACTGCTTTTAGCGGTAACCTCTGCGCACGCCGCTGAATTCTCTCTCTACGCCATCAAGAGTCCCAAGCTCTTGGATTGGACCACTCCTCGATCCTTGATTTCAACCACCCTCAGAGGTGCCATCGGCGGTGCGAGCCATCAGATTGGCCACGTGTTCGTGGGCTTCAAGTGCGATGGTGAAGCCGAAGTATTAAGCGGCATGACCAATGGCCCGGGCTTCAGCTCACGCACGAACCTGCTGAAGAAAAAACACGGGATGAGCGTGTTGATCCAAGACAACTCCGGTCGCCTGCAGCTGACCGAGGAAGTCCAAAAAGACATCCTCAAGCTCTCGAAGGGTAACCGCATGTCGGTGATGAAGATGGAAATCGCGAACGACCAATGTCTGCGTATGAAAGACTGGTACCGCGAGTACTCGCTGCGCACGCCGATCATCTACGGTGGCGTGGATAAGCGTCCCTTGAACGGCGAAGGCGCCGGCTGCTCGGCGTACGCCATGAGCTTCTTCGAGTACGCCTACCTCGACTACCCGGAGTTCAACCAGCGCTTCGAGAAGACGGTCTACATTCCTAACGAACTGCTCGGTTCAGACACTTTTAAAGTGGGCCTCGGGACGATCTACGGCAACCGCAAGAAGCTGGCAGTTCCCACGGCGAACTCACTGGAAGTGAAGCTCTACGATCCGAACACGATGTACCTGTGGATTCTGAAGCAAGTCGCAGAAGTGGAAAAAACGGGTAAGGCCAATGATCTGCCAAACTATCAAGCGACGACGACGAAGTTGAACAAGTCGAAGATTCTTATCCTGAAAAACCGCTAGAGACAGTACGGATGGAGGGTCTGACGTTCTTTGAAACGTCGGGCCGCGAAGTCGTAGATAAAGTTCGACGCCCAATCCAGACACACGATCGGATCGGCCACCAAGGTCCCAGGAGTCTCTAGGGCCTTTGGGATTTTGCTGATCTCGTGCAAACAGATTCTAAACTCGAGGCTTGAATTGGTCACACTCGGCTTACCATTGGTGGTTCCACCAGACATGGAGGGTGAAGGCGCATCGGCCACATAGAGACGACTTCGGCCCGTGATGTTGCTGGTCTTCCCCGCCCATCGTTCAGGATCCTTGCCGTTGTTCGGATCCGTGTAGGAGTAGTTGGCGTTGCGGGTGATCTCAAACCCCCGCAGCTCATCCCAGCCCGGATTCAGCGTCGACCAGTAGATCGGATCAACGTCCGAGGCGCTATCGATTTCCCAACCGACGTGCTTGAACGGTTGACCGGAGCGTGTGAGGTACTCGCGAGTTCCCATCTTGATGGGACCATTGGTATCCGCGGTAAACAGACACCCACGGAGGTACTGCACAAAGGCATATTTTTTAAGCTGTGAAGGAGTCGTTGTTTCGAGTTCGGCCACCAGAGCACGACCAGCGTAGTCTGCCGTGTGCGTCTTCGTGAGAATAAGTTTGACCGACTTCACTGCACAAGCGCCGCGAGCACATTCCGGATTGACCCACGTCTTCACTTCCGGTGCCGCCAAAGCCGTTTGGGCGCTAAGGGCGATGAGGGCCAGCAGGAACGACTTCATGGGCGCTCCTCGGGGCAGAAGCCCTCTCGTAGGTCGAGGTCTCGTTGGTAGATTTTCTTGATGCATTCCACTTGGCAGCGCGGGTACGAGCGGTTGTTGAAACACACCACCTTGTCCTCGGTCATGCCTCCCTGCCACATGTCTCCGCAGCCCGACCAACGGCCGGCCACTCGGTTGTAGCTCACGCACTGGTCTTCCTGGGAATCGATGGCCTTCACGAGGTGAAGCCAACGGGGCCCTTTAAAATCGTCTTGGGTCAGAGTTTTCGCGCGAGACTTGGCCTGGAGCATTTGGATCTCGGCATCGTCCGCCGGGAAGCTCTGACAATCGGGTGCGTATTCGGCGCCACTGAGAACTAAGTGGCCATAGCGGGTTTGCACAAATTCGTAGCTGACCTTCACTGCCGGTCGACCTGCGAGAACGGCGAGGCCTTGCTCGAGTTCTCCCCAGCTTCCCATCCAACCGTACTGGGAGGTCTGCGTGATGAGTTCGCGCTTGGCAGTGAGAATGTAGAGACGAGCACAGGTGCCTGACCAAGGAACTTCTTGCGCGCGCACCTGTCCGGAGACGAGTGACGAAAGTATCAGCGCAAAAGCGATCAGTATTTTAGGCATCCGCCCTCCAAGGGTTTTGCCATGTTAGCACCATCCCTGAGTCATCCCCGTTTACCTGTAATCTTTTCAACACAAACTCTGCAACCCCCATGCATGCCCCCATTTCCAAGACTTGTTAGCTTGGATCAGGCCGTAAACACTCAGGAGGTCACCATGTCACAAGCTATTCTCCATCCCCTCAACCTTCCGATCGGGACGGAGCAACGAAAGAAGGCCACGGCCAGCGTCAGCCTCTTCTTGGGAACCCTCTTGGTGATGCTAGGCCTGTATGGCCTCGAACTCAGCATTTTTCATGCTCTCGTGATGATCTCGGCCGGTGCGATCCTGAGTTTCCATTGGTACACGGCAAATGCGCGCGCGTCCTTTCGGACATGTTGGGTCTTCGGAGTCATCTTCGCGATCATGGCGCTGGCGGGATTTTTTGGTGAGTCAGGATTAACTCAGAATGATCAAACTCTGCATGGAATCATTGCGGCCGCTCTCTTAGTGGGTGCGTATGACTGGCATCACACCCACTTGAGAAGAATCTTTTAGACTAAGGAACGCAACCGACGATGTACTTGCGAGAGAAGCTGCTCACTTGGGCCGGGGTCATCGCTTTGATGCTGGTGTCAGACATCTGCTTAGCCGAGATCAGGCCGCCGTAGGTTCCCATTTTTTCGATGCCTTTGAGGTACGATAAGATTTCGTCTGCCATGGCGTTGCCACTGGCCGTCGTCTTGTGGGTGTAGCCAAAAATGTTGCTGAAGAGGTTCGGTCCATACACCACAAAAGTCTCCAGTCCGCTGATGCTTCCAGCGGAGACGCCCGTCGGCACCACCACGTCACGCGTCGAGTTTCGGCTCGAGCAACCCGTTACAGATTCCCCACCCCAGCTATAGATGCGGCCGTCGGCAAAAGACGCGTCTTTGCCAACCATGAGTTGTTTGACTTTCGTGCAGGTGGCATCAAATGTGTCGAGTAAGCTGAGGTAGTCACGGGACTCCGCGCAGCCGCGCTTGGTAATTTCAGCGCTGATTGTTGCACTGATCGCCAACCCACCGTAGCTCGGAAGAATCCGCGCACCGGGCTTCAGCACACCCACGATCAAACCGAATGATTTATCACCGCCGTAGCCGCGCGAGATGAGCGCGTCGGACGCCATGTAGAGTCCTGGGCCTTCGATGTCACTGTCACCGGCCGAGCGGCGGTTGTAGATCCTGCGGCCCTGTTTTTCGACGTAGGTTTTAAAGTGTGCTGCCGTCGACGGGTACTGCGTGCTGTACTGGCCCGGGGGATTAATATCGCTGGCGTCGACCCAGTGGAAAATTATTTTTTGCGACTTGAGCGTCGTCATGTATTTATTGATGTCGTTGCGCATGGCCGTCCCCAACTGGGCGTCCGTCATGGCTGCATGGGCCTGGGGAAGAAGTGACAAAAGGGCAACGGCCAAAACTTTATTGAACATGACTGTCCTCGCAAGGAATAAGTTAATGCGGAAGATTGTATGAGAGGAAAGGCCTGGAATTTCAGCGCTCAATAAAAATTACAAAGCCGCCAGGATGGACTCGCCGTGGGGCCGCCGCAGGAGCTCCGCGTGGATCAGCGGTTTAAGGGGCTTATGCATCCCTTCGCAAATATCCTTCAGCCACCAACGCGCCAGGGTACCTAGAGAAGCCGCTGAGACGAATTCCTGCACGCGAGCGGGCCTCAGATCAATCAACAAGGCCAGACGCTGGAGATCCTCGCGGGCACTGATGGCCTCATGAGGAGACCCGCAGATCTTGGTGTCGGGAAAGTAGTAGTCCGAGAGTGCCGGAGCAGAAAACGTCGAGCGCAGACAGATCGTCACACAAAAACTCTGATGGGACACTTGATGAATAAACGCCGGTGCGTGGTAGATCGCGACCGCCTTGCCATTGGGCAAAACCTCTTGCTCGGTTTTTTTGATCAGCTCTCCCTGTTCGACACCCACACCTAGATCACGCGTCTTCTTAAATTCATACACCGCCTCGGCGTAGTCCCCCATGACGGGCATGAAAGCGCCGTGGAAGCCGTGATCGTGCAAGGTCGTCTCCCCCGGATACCAGTAGTAGACATCCAAACTCATCACGTCTGACGACCAAAGTGTCAGCGGATGATGGCTAAAGCCAAGGCTTGGAAACGTAGGCCTTGGGCCCTGCCGAAACATGCTGGCCTCGAGGAGCTCCAGCGGATCGAAACTCAACCCTCCGAGGCATTCCTCCAAACAGTCGCGTGCACCCTGCGCCCAGAGCGTATCATCGGTCCAGCTTGCAACATGTTTGTGGGCAAGCGTTTGCAACCGTTGAGCGCGTTCAAAAAGTTCCGTGACAGTGATCGATCTCATCGCAACTGCTTGATCAGGTTGATCAGAGGAGCGATTCGTTGCACCTCGGAACCGACGCGTTGGTAGCCAGGGAAGAGCGTGGTGTCCTCGTCAGGTTGTAGGCACCCCGTCCCCGCGTCCGAGCACTTGTTGTAGACCTCGCACGTGCGCTGGCGTGCCGGCACGAAACTGATCGAGGGCGTGCCGCCGATCAAGATGCCCACCACTTCGTTCTTCGCGTTGAAGACCGGACTGCCGCTGTTGCCTTCGAGAGCATCGAGATTCGTGATGAAACTTTGGCGCGCAGGATTGTTAAGCAGCACATTCGCCGGCGCGGAGCGCTTGGCCGGCATGCCCAACGGATAACCAATCATGGAGACTTGTTCTCGGGCCTTGAGCGGTGTGGTCGAGAGTTTCAAGGGCGTGCGTCCCACCACCGCTCGATCGAGTTGAACGAGCGCGTAGTCACGGTACGGTGCCTTTTCGTCTTTCACGGCGTAGACCACTTGCTTGCATTTATACAACTTGCTGGCAGGAATGCTGGTGGTGTTCACCTGTCCATTGGCGTCGACGTGGTAATCGAAGAGCCACGAGAAAGCTTTGCAGTAAGTGTCCGTCTCGTTGCGGCTCTCGCCGGTGTTCACCATGCAGTGGCCCGCGGTCACGATCAGATCGGGTGCCACCAGAAATCCACTACAGCCATAGGACAGCGACGGATCTCGCGCGAAGCGCTCGGTGGAGCACAGGTTTTCCAGACTATCGACCGAGAGGGCCATTCGTGCATTCCCTACGTCGGTGTGGTGGCTACTCAGCACCGAGATGGCGGTGGCGCGCGCAAGCTGGAAGGAGGCCGAGGTCGGGCGGATCTGCTCGCGGTTATCCACGCCAAAGATGGCGGCGGAGGCGGCAGAGCTCAAAGTGAGTAACACGAGGACGATGGGTTTCATGGCCGCTCTTCGACTTTGGCCACTTTCACATCATAGTTAAAGGAGATCGAGCGCCGTTCGGCGTCGCCCTTAAACGGATAGACCGTGTGACTGAGCCACGCAGGAAAGAGGAAGAGATCACCGGCAACCGGGCGAATGAGGTTCGTGCCCATGAAATGCAATGACTGAGGTGAAAAGAGACCATAGCTGAAATTCAAGTACCCATCCACGCTGCCCTCACGGAACATTTGATCGGGCGTCTTGAGGTACATGATGCCGGAGAGCACACCCATGTGAGAGTGCAGCGGATTGTAGTCTCCGCCTCTCTGAGACACCATCCACGCTTGAATCAGCGATGCTTTCTCGATCCCGTAGCGAGAGTTGGAAAGTTTGAGCGCGTACTCGCGCATTTTCAGCTGGAGGTCTTGGTCGAAGTCGTGCCAGAGGGCCTTGTTCAGATTAAACTGCGAGCCTTCGTCAAACTCGCCCACCAATTGCTTGCGGGCATCCATCGTCGCAAAGCCACCGTCTTTCAGCATTTTATCGGTGACGTCGATGAAGTAGTTCAGCTGCTCAATCGTTAAGCGACTTTTATAAATCGGGAGATGGAAGCCTGGTTCTTTTTCCATGATCGATACGCCACTCAATTAGTGCCAATCATCAAAAGAACCCAGACAGAGCGACCCTGACGATCATAGGCCGCACCGATGCCGATCCGCCTAAGCATAGGATCTTGCAAACGGGCCTGGTTGCGTGGTGATTCGATGAGTTGGTTCACTACGTCTCGTGACAAAAACTGTCCGCGCAAAACGAACTCCGCGCAGTTGGTGTTGATGCCGGTACGATTATTACGAAGCGAGCACTGGCGCGTGCTCAAAGGACTGCGACCATCGCTGACGTTGTCCGCGTGGCCCTGGGCATAGTTATCCAATGTGTTGTCGTAGCGCAGTTCGATGGCCCCTGAGGCCCGGCGATACTTATTGAGCTGCTGAAGCACTGAGCGCTTCGAGTTCTCGGCCACGACGTCGTCTTCAATAACGAGCGGCGACGTGCTGCGAGAAGAGGACTGACCACTCTTATTACTCTTGCCGCAGGCAGCAAGCAGAGAAAGAGACACAAGCATGAGGACAAGCGTTGTATTTTTCATGGGCAAATTTGTACCTCAATTTCTAGTTGAGATTCCAAGCCGTGAATATTTTACAGACCCGCTCCGGTTGTCGTCTCGCTCCTGTTCATGCTTAGATGCCCCCATGCTGACAGAACTCATGCTCGGATCCCTACTTTTTATCGGTGACTCGCACTCCGTGGGCCCTTTCGGGCAAAAGCTCGACCAGGACCTTCGCACCTTAGGGGTACCGGTGGTCACCGCGACGTCTTGCGGCACCATCGCCGCGAATTGGTATTCGCCAGGTGCTACCACGAGCTGCGGATTCCTCGAGCGCGACGCTGACGGGACGATTCGTCGCGGGACCCAAGGTCCGGTGCCTCAAATCCAAACTCTCCTCTCAGACTTGAAACCCACTCATGTCATCGTCGCCTTGGCGACTAACTACGCCAATTTCGCTAACGAAGACTTCATCGTCGAAGATATGCGCCGCATGGCCCAGGATATCGTCAATAGTGGTGCTCAATGCTTCTGGGTCGGAATGCCCACGAGCCGCACACTCGCTTCAAAGCACGCCAAGATCGATCGCCTCACGCGTGCGGCCGTCAGTGATCTCTGTACCTATTTTGATAGTTTCCCCGTCACCAGCTACCCCGCGAGCGGTGGCGACGGCATTCACTTCTACTTCCCAGGCGGAACCGCCGTGGCCCACCACTGGTCCCAAAAAGTTTTCGAGGCTTTCACTCATGAGTAAGAATAAGAAAACCATCGCACTCATCGCCCACGACGGCAAAAAAGCCGAGCTCGTCGGCTTCGTGAAAGACAACAAGGCGTTCTTCAAGAAGTTCAACCTCGTCGCAACTTCCACAACGGGCAAACTCGTCGAGCAGATGGGGTTGAAGGTGAAGCGCTTTCTCTCAGGTCCCATCGGTGGTGATGCACAGATCGCTACACTTGTCGCAACCGGTGAGTGCCACGCAGTGATCTTCATGCGCGATCCTCTGGGCATGCATCCCCACGAGCCAGACATCCACACGCTGCTGCGCATGTGTGATGTCCACAATATCGCGCTCGCGACGAATCCTGCTTCGGCGGATTTATTGGTAGCGGGATTTAAATAGAACGGAAGAAGTCCCAGATCACATCGTTCGCCTTGAACGCCGTGGAGCCCTTCTCACCTGTGTGTGTCTTACCGCCAGGCCAGGAGTGTTTCCCATCCGGTGTGACACAGAGCTGGACCCCGCAGCCGGGATAGCTCTCGCAGTACTGGTTCAATTTTTTTACCGGCGCCTTGCAGCCGTTGAGCTTCACCCACTTGGCCATCGTTGCGGGTACCGACACGTAATCGGTGATCTGCCTGCGATCCTTGAACGCATTCTTGCCCGCTCCGCCCTCGAACAACACATGGTCATCGTCTTTCGCGTGAATATGCAGAACAGGTACGGGATTCTTCGGAGCGCACTCGCTGGTGTTATCCGTGCCCGCCACCGCCGCAATTCCTTTGATCACGTCTGAAAGCTCGCAGGCCAAGCGGTAGGACATCATGCCACCATTCGACATGCCGATGGCGAAGATCCGCTGGCGATCGATGGTGTGTTGCGTGGCGAGACTCTCAACCAATGCTCGAATGAAACCGACATCGTCAGATTTTGCGTCGCGCGCGAAGCCACAGCACTTGCCCGCGTTCCAGGTCGCAAGTTTTCCGGAGCGAAATGGACTGTGGCCATTGGGCAAGACAGCGATGAAGCCCGCCTCTTCTGACTTCGTGATGAGCCCGTAGGTCTCGTCGTTCGCTTGGAGTGCCATGTTTCCGCCGCCGCCGTGGAACGCGAGCACCACCGGCGTGGCTTTTTTCGGGTCGTAGGATTTAGGAAAGTGGATCGTGTAGTAGCGGTCGACGCCGCCGACCTGCAGCTTTTTTACCGTCGCCGAGAGCTCCGGGGCCGGCTGCTTACTCAGGCGTGCCTTCAAGCGCTCCTTGAACCAGTTGGCCTCAGCGCTGAGGGAAAAAACCAGTAGAAGGCAGCCGAGGCTACTCGAGGTCCGCAAGCTTCAGCTTCCACCCGCACTTCGGGTTCACAACTTTAGTGAGGAACTCTTCGTCCGTCGCATACAAGAAGTACGTCCCGAGGTCAGCGTTCGTGGCGTTCGCCCAGATGAGCTCTTTCGGCACGAGACAGGTTCTTCCGCGGTAAGTGAGGGTGGCTTCTTTGATGCGCTCATTCTGATTAAACGACTGGGTGTAAATGTGCTCGGGAGTTCCGGCGCGACGATCCACGCGGATCATGATGCCGCGGCCATTGTAGACGAGGCCTGCGAAGCGGCGAGCGTGGCGGCTCGGATTCATGTCCATGGGAGCTTCTGTAATGACGCCGTCGACGATTTCGCCGGTCATCGCATCGACGTCGATGGTCTCAGTGGTCGGAAGCTGGATCCGACGGATACTACGCGCTCCGACGTCCATGACTTCCAACGACGGGATCACTTTTCTTGGCAAAATGATGATCGCACTCTCGAGCAGATCATGCGACATGAGACTGGTGAGACCCGAGTTTTCCGTGATCGAAATGTGCATGTTCTGCGAATGGCGAAGTGGAAACAGAAAGCGATAGGTGCGATCCGAGCCGTGCTCGGCCGTACGTGGGTTCACGCGATTCTTGGTTTTATTTTCAAATTCAAACCCGACCACGTTGTCATTGCGGTCGAGGTAAACCGCTTGATTGCAAAGTTTTTCGATCTCGATGATCGTCGGATAATCCGGCTGCGGCGCACTTCTCAGCACGCGGGCGCGCTCACAGTGCTCCGGCCAAATTTTAAGGGTTCGGGTGTTATGGTCCGCCAGACTATCGTCGTAGCTCCTCTGATCAGAAGACACGGCTTCCGACTGCATGAGCTGACGGACTTGCTCCTCGTTGGCATAGGCCGATGCTAGAGTACCGAGAAGACTGAGGGCAAGGAGTGTGGTTTTCATGAGGTTATGTTGCCACGAAAGCACATGAATCGATTAAAAATGAACTTTTTACAGCATGCGGGACAGTGCCACCAGGTTCTGCGGCGTCGGGATGCCGGAAATAGCGACCTGCTCGAAGTTCACCGCCTTGAGCTTGAACTCATACCCCTCGTCTCGCGCGGCCTGGCAAGTCGCCGCGTCCATGAGCACAGTGTGGCCCAGGACCTTCGTGTGCTTCTCAAGCTTCGCGGCGTAGTTCACTGATTCGCCAAGTACTGTGATCTCCATCCTCTCCGGGTGACCGATCACGCCAAACGCTACCGGACCGTGGGCCACGGCGACGCCGAAACCAAGCTCGAGGCCGCTTTCTTTGTGTCGCTGCACCCAAGCGTTGAGATCCTCCTCGATGAGTTCCGCCGCACGAGCGGCACTGGAGGCAAACTTCGGAAGCTCGCTGGCGATTCCGAAGTGCGCGAGGACTCCGTCGCCTAGATACTTGTCCACGACGCCACCGCAGTCGAAGACCCGCTGGGCGACGATCTGCTGGTATTCCCCGAGGAGAAGGAGGAGCTGTTCTGACGAAATCACATAGGAGAGACGACTGAAGCCCCGCAGATCCACCATCAATGTCGCGCCGATTTTCGTTTTCACCTGTCCAGGAATCAGTTCATTCTCCAACAGGTTAAAGGATGTCAGCGAGCCCTTGCCCAGCAAGCTCTGCATCGCCTCCTCTTTCACGAACTGCTCCGCGAGGCGCGAAAGGAGCAAGCGCTTCCGGTAGATTGAAAGTGCGACGATGATGCCCATGAGGGCAACGGCTAACATCTTGTCGATCTCGACGCCGAGGATGAACGTATTCGGCAGCAGATATTCCCCGAACAACTTCGTCGTCCGCAGCCCGCCGTCTGCCCGGGCGAGCCAGATCATCGAGCCCCATGCGACGAGGAAAGACGTGAGAAAAACGAACACGTGGGCGACACGGAAGCTGAGCGTGCGGAGCGCGAGGAAAACAAAGAAATACAGGAACGTCGGAGAACGCAGCGACAACGTGAACGGGGCCTGGTACTGGATGTGGAACGACCAGATGAGGACCGTGAGGATCGCGACGTCGAAAACGAGGAAGCCGTAAATCTGCCACTGCTTCAAAAGCCCGCGACTCGCGAGGAACCAGCGAACAGCGATGACCGGGAGATACACCCAGAAGGCAACCTTAACCGGCTCGAAGTAGGTGCCGGCAAAACCCTTCGGTGAAACCATGTAGACCACGAGAAGGAAGATCAGGAAGAGAAACTGCGCATAGGAAGCGAAGACTTCTGCCTTCATGTTCTCGGCGTCGATCTTCTCCTGGATGAAGCGTTTAGATTTCGTCAGCATGAGGCACCGTCTTGTAAAAAGAGAAAACTGTGTTCACGGGTCCCCTTATTTTAGGCTAGAATTATTTCATGAGTCGGCAAGTTTTTTGGGTGTTTTCTACCTACAACGAAGCAGGGAATCCCTACCTGTGGCAGAACCTCGACCTCCTCATGCGGCGGGACAGCACATTCGTCGTGGTGGACGGCGGCAGCACAGACGCAACGCTCACCCATCTCGCAGACCGCGGTATCGTCGCACTCACCCTCTCGCACAGCACGCGGGGCCAGCGCTTCGATCTCGGTCTGCGTCAGGTCGACGCCCGCGACGTCGTCTTCGTCCATCCCCGCACGCTTCTCACGGAGGCGGTCGTCAAATCCGCCGGAGAGCTCCCGATGACACACGCCTGGGGGGCGTTTACTCACAGCTTCGACGCGCACCACCCGCTGCTTCGCTTCACTTCGTGGTGGTCGAACCACGTGCGCGGCGATCTGCGCGGCATCTACTACCTCGACCACGTGCTGTGGGTGCGGCGCGCCCGACTCCTCGCTTTGGGCGGCTTCCCCCACGCAGCGATCTTCGAAGACACGCTGCTGTGCCAGCGGCTCCTCTCGGCCGGCCGGCCGCTTCGTTTGCCGCAGTCCACCGTCACCTCTGCTCTGCGATTCAAAAAGAACGGACTCGTACGGCAGATCTTTCTGAATCAACTGGCGAAGTTCAAATTCTACCTGCGCATCGACAACGCGAAGATCAACCACACCTATGAACGTGGTCTCGAACTTAATGGCAGCGCAGCTCCTCAAGGACAGCAAGCACCGGCCGCCGAAGATCCACCAGCGGATCGCTCGTAAGGAATGTCGGTCCCGCACCCTGGAAAGATCCCGTAGTGCTTCTCAAAATTTCCGATGAACGTGAAATACTCACGAAGCCGCGTGTCCGCGAGCATCATCCAGGTGTTGCCACACACGGGCACGACCTTGCCCTTCTCGAAGAGGTGGTGCCCATCGAGCAGGTACGCAGCGGGAGATTCCGGGATGCCGCCGTTGTAGATGATCGCTTGGCCGTAGTCTTCGCAGGCGGCTTCGAGCTTCGGCAGTTTGAAGAGTCGGTGCGTGACGGAGAAGAATTCGATGCCGGCGAGTTTCTTCGCGAGGGCCTCGTCGCCGATGGTGAGCTGGCGCGATTCGACGATGCGCGGGTCGCGGAAGCCGGCCGCCTTGGCGAGCTGATGGAAGTCGTTCCAGTAGAGCGCTCCTGAGAGGCACTCGCCGCGCGCCACCGGATCGTGCTGCAGCTCTTCGCTGATGCGCCGAGAGGCGTAGACGTCGGAGAAGTAGAACTCGCCGCCGTCTTTCAAGAGCGTGAAGACGTCCTGAAGAACCTTGAGCTTGTCCTCCACGAGGTTCACCACGCAGTTCGAAACCACCACGTCGAATTCGCTCGGCCGCAGCTTTAGTGACAGGAGGTCTTGGATGTCTCCTTGAAGAAACTGCGTGTTCAAGCGAGTGTGGCCAAATTTTTCTTTGTGCCAGTTTTGGTGTTTGAGCGCCGAGGTGAGCTGCTCCATCGTGAAGTCGACGCCGACCACTTCTCCCTTCTCACCGACGAGCTTCGAGATGATGAAGACGTCGCGGCCCGCGCCGCAGCCGAGGTCGAGGACGCGAGTGCCCTCGAGGCAGTGCGGGACGACGAGGCCGCAGCCGTAGTACTTCGCCATGGGTTCGTCGTGGATCTGTGCGAGAATTTTTTTGATCCAGCTCGGCATCGCATCCGGGGTGCAGCACGCTGAGGTCTTGAGGTCTTGGGACGTCTTGAGGGTCTCACCGTAGTACTTCTGGACTTCTTCTTTAATGGTGCTCATGGCGAACCTCTTGACGAACAAATCGTCTTAAAAATAATGTTAACATAGTAACAATGAGGACACGTTCATGCAAACCTGGATTCAGTCTCGCCGCTTCGACACGACTCTCATCATGGGGGGGGCTTTCATTTCGATGACTTTGGCCTTCGTGGCCTCCGTCGAGGCCTCCCTCGTCTCCCTGATCTTTTGGGCCTGGGTCATGCTCCTGGAGGGGCCGCACTTCGCCATCACTTGGGTGCGCACGTTCGGTGACAGCAAGTTTTTCCAGGATAACAGAACCCTACTCTTGTCGAGCTTTGCCTTCTTCGTGATCCCCCTCCTCGCGGTCGCCTACGACGGTGCGCTTGCCACCACGAGTGCCACCGGCGCCTGGGGCTTTCTCATCTTTCTCTGGTCGCTCTACCATAACACCCGCCAGCACTACGGCTTCGTCGCCCTGTGGGCGCGGCAAAAGAATCTTCCGGAAACCGACCTGACGCTCCTGCGCTGGGGGACCTACATCATCTGCTACGCCTTCATGGCGGAGCTGTTATTCAACTTTAAACTCAACTCGGCCTACCCGGCAATCTCAGCTTTCGTTCCCTGGAGCTCCCTCCAACTCCTCGCTACCAGCGCTGCGATCCTTGTGTTCACCGGTCTGTCGGTGAAGCTTGGAAAACGTTCGATGTTGCCTCTCACGTACCTGGCGCTCGTGGGCGCATACTACTATGTGCTTTTCCACGTCGTCGCCTACGCCGAGCCCTTTTTCCCGGGACCGATGGGAGCGGCGGAAGGATTCTTGATCGTCACCGTGCTCAACTCATCGTTTCACAATATTCAGTATCTCGCGATCACCGTCTGGCGCGCCAAGCGTGACAACGTGGCAGAACTGCAGAAGAAAACGGCTGCCTGTTTTTTCTTCGGAGCTCTCGTTTTCACTCCCATTTTTTGGGCGCGCGGAGAAGTGCGCATGTTCGATGTCGCGATGAACCACGCGCTGTGGTCGCAAGTTGCCTACGTGCTTTACTTCGGGATCGTAGGCCAGCACTTTTTTCTGGACCAGTACATCTGGCGCAGTAAGAAAAAATCAATCTCATGAAATGGGTCCTACTGATCCTGCTTTACATACCCCTTGCCGTCTCCGCCGAGTCTCTGATTCAGATCGACGAGGTCCAAGTTCGAGGGCTGACCCACACGCGACCTGACGTCGTCCTCACGGAGCTCGAACTCGCTCCGCCAACACGAGTTACCGAAGCGCAGCTTGCAAACGCCATTCAGCGAGTCTGGAACCTCAACCTCTTCGTCAGGGTCAAGCATCGGCTCGAGCAGGAAGATGGCCGTAGGATCCTCATCGTCGAAGCCGAGGATCGCTGGACACTTGTGCCCATCGTGAAGGTTGGCGGCGGAGGCGGCGTGTCCTACTTCGTCGTCGGGGCCTACAACCCCAACGTCCTTGGACGCTACCTCGAGCTAGGAGCACAGTACGAAAATCTTGGAGGCCGCGGCTCACTGGTGGGCTGGGTTCGCCGGCCGCACCTTTTCGGGAACCGGCGCGCGCGTCTTGGCGCCGACGTTTGGAGCCTTTCTCGCAACCGATTATTCTACGACAAAGACCGGAACGAAACCGGTGGCTTCAATACCATGCGCCGGCGCCTCAACGTATTCTACGACTACTTCGTTACGGACTTTTTTCGACCAGGCATCGCCGTCGACCTCCAAAAGGACGAAACCTCGGAGTCCGGCCTCGCCGACGACACCATTGAAGAAAACCGCCGCCGCACCCGCACCGTGGACAGCGAAGAAGAATTTCACTTCGTTCGTCTCTACGCCACGATTGGCCGTCAGGATATCGAGGAAGAGCTGATCCGTGGGTGGTCGTTCTCGCCCAATCTCCAGTACCAGGTGAACCGTGCGGAGGACGCTCTCTTTCTGTACCGCGGCGACCTCCTGTGGGCCAAAGTGCTGTTCGAGAGGCACAACCTCGCCTACCGTCTCAGCACTGGCCACAACGGTCGATCCACTCTCTCCCAAGACACTTTCCTCGGAGGTCTCGAGCACATTCGTGGGTTTCTTGATTCTCAGCTTCAGGTGAGGAACTTCGCCTTTCAAAACCTCGAGTACCGCTTTCCTCTTCGCTACAGCACTCGCTTCACGCTGCAGCAGGTGGTGTTCCACGACGTCGGGCACTTCGCTGGCGTTGAAGGCTCGCATCTGGTGCAGGCGCTCGGCACGGGGGTGCGCTTCATCTTCCCGAAGATCTATCGGCTCAACGTCCGGCTCGACTACGGCCTCTCTTACGGCCAGTACCCGGGAAGTAACGTGTCCTTTGGACTGCAGCAGTTGTTCTAGTCGATGACGCCCTTGTCGCGCAGGTGGTTCTGCATCTGCACACTATGCACGAGCGTCACTCCGGCCGACATGGCGGCGGCGATGTGCACGGCTTCCATCATCTGCTCGGGGTCGAGGCCCTTTTCGAGGGATGTGACGGTGTAGGCGTCGATGCAGTAGGGACACTTGAGGGCGTGGGACACTGCGAGAGCGATGAGCGTCTTTTCACGCACCGTGAGCGCGCCCTCGCTGGCGGTCACGTCGCCGTACCAGGCGAAGAATTTTTTTGCGAGCTCCGGTGAGAGCTCGGCGATCTTAGGAAATTTCTTAAGGTCCGCGGATTCGTAGTACGACATGAATTTCTCCTTAGGTCGTTGCGCCACCGCAGCTCGAACCGGATCCGGCCGTGCAGCCATAGCAGTGGTCTCCCCAGACGATACTGCGCTCGAGGAAGGTTTTCACGTCAAAGTTTTCCAACGTCACGCGCTGGCCCGCCGCCCGCGCCGGCAACTCGAGCATCTGGTTAAAGTCGCAGTCGTAGACCGAGCCGTCCCACGCCACTGACATCATGCTCCGGCACATCACGGATTGCGCCGCTTGCGGGTTAAAAGCTGCGTGCAGGGTTTCCATGTATTCTTCGTACTTCTCTGCACGCTCAAGGTCGTCGCGGAAGCGCTTGATGGGCATGTTCGTGATGGTAAACAGCTGGTTAAACTGGATGCCGAACTTCGCGGCGAGTTCTGTTTTGTACTCCTTCTCCAAGGCGGCTTGCTCCGGGGGAAGGTAGTGGCCCACGGGATTGTAGACGAGGTTCAAGACGAGACCCGTGTCCGGCTTGCCATACCCGAGCTCGTTCAACGCCTGGAGTCCCAGAATTGATTTTTTAAAGACGCCCTGTCCCCGTTGCCGGTCCGTGAGAAACTCGCGGTAGTACGGTAGCGAGGAGACGACCTCGACGCGATGGGCGGCGAGGAACTCCTGCACCCACAGCATCTTCTCATTCGTCACGGGGTGCGGATCGTAGCTCACCGTGAGGTTGTGGCGCACGATGGTTTTTTTTCCGAGAGCGTGGGCCGTGGCGACGATCTCTTTAAATTGGGGGTGGAGCTCCGGCGCGCCTCCCGTCAGATCGAGCGTGGTAAAACTCTCGTGCGCCAGCAGTGCGAGGACACGGGCGACGGACTCCGGCGAGAGAGTTTCACGGCGCTTGGGCCCCGAATCCACGTGGCAATGGCGACAGGCCTGGTTGCAGAGCTTCGTGAGATTGACCTGCAGAGTGCTGAGACTCTCCGGACGAAGCGGGAGTGCACTGACTTTAATTTTATCAATAAACGAGATCATAACAAACCTTTTTTCAGGCACTTACAGCGTGAAATGTTTACATGTTTACATTTTTAGACATTCACCATAATGTTCACCTACTAACATGTTTTACACTTAGGAGTGCAAATGAAAAAGCTTCTTCTCATCGCCCTTACGTTGCTCACTTTCAACGCCTTCGCGAGCACCACCTTAAACTTCTCCGCCAAAGGTAAAGATCTCGGGAGCGTCGATCAGAAAGAGCTCTTCAACGAAAACCTCCGTTTGCGCCGGGCCCAGGTTAAGAAGATTGCAGTCAACGACTGGGCCGGACGAGCAAACTCGCAGGCACTTTCTTACGAAGTGAGTGCTGCTGTTTCGCCGGCCGATAGCCACGCCATCCGCGCGACCGTGAAAGCCATCGTGACGGACAGCTCGGGCATCGTGCCCGTCGAACTCTTCACGGAAACAAAGACCATCGACTTCACCTCCGGCCCGGCCAAGACGCTCTTGTTCGAGGCGCAGCAGAACGGCATCATGCTCAACCAGTCCATCGATTTCCAAGCTAAGTAATCACCGCGCTCGACGAGAACGCGGGGAAAACTCCAAAGGCACTCGGCGATTTATCGCCGGGTGTTTTTTTGCCAGTCCCACATCGACCCGTCGTAGTTCTTCACGATCGTCTCGAAACGCGCCTCGACCAGCACCGCTGCGAGCGCCGAGCGCACACCGCCTGCACAATAAAACACCTCCGCCTTTTCAATCCCCGGAATCAGAAGCGCGAGTTCGCTGCGACTCGGATAGGTTCCGTCGGCGTGATAGAGTTGCGTGTCCGGTAAGTGGCGCGACCGAGGAATCTTTTCGGCACGCACTTCCGAAGGAGCGCGGACGTCGACGAGGAGTTTGTTCTCCGCGCTGGCGGTTCGCACAGAAGCGAAATCGATCCTGCGCTCCGGCACCAGCCGCACGATGAATTTTTTCTTCGCCGCCACCGTGCGAGTAACCACCGGCCGCGCGGCTTTCCACGCGCGCCATCCGCCGTCGAGAAGGCGAACATCTTTCGCGCCCCAGTACAGGAGGTTCCAGGCGATGCGACCCTCTTCACCCCAGCGACTCTCCCCACCGTAAACGAGGATCGGCAAATCCTCGCGCAGACCTAGCTGCGTAAGTCGCTCGGCGAGCTTCGCCACGTCTGCCGAGACTAGCCCTGAGCTCACACCGAAGAGTCGCTCGCCGACGGAGGTGGGGGCGTCGCGGAACTCGCGCCAATCCAGATGGATCGCGCCGGGTATGTGGCCTTGGCGAAATTCCGTCAGCGAGCGCGCGTCGACGATCTGGAGTACCTCCCAGCTCGCCAGCGTCTCTTTCATAGTCACGATCGAAGCCGCCGCCATCACCACCTCACAAAAAAAGCTCATTAGACAACCGACCAAGAGGACTCTCACGAGAATCTCCGCATGAACCGCCGATCGATCCAGTGCTTTACTCGAGCGGCCCACCGCGAGCGGAGCGCGAACCCGCGCCAGCAGAAGATCGCTTCGTCGTGACCGGAGAGCAGGATCGAAAGTATGGTCTTCTGGGGGACGTAGCGCTCGAGCTCGCCCCCCCCCTCTAGCGCCAAGCGAAGATTGTGCGCCAGGATCGGGCCCTGTCGAACAGCGTAGACGCCTGCTTTCGGCAAACCGAGCGATCCGAAGTGCGCGCAGTCTCCCGCCGCAAACACCACGGAGCTTCCTTGCACTCTGAGAAAATCATCGACGATCACATGGCCATCCCCACTCTTCGGTAACGGGGATTGTGTCACCAGCTCCGATGGCCGTGCCGTGATGGCGACGAGTGCCAGCGCAAAGGATTTCGTCGAACGAGAAAGCTGCAGCACGCCCTCGTCGATCCCCTCCACACGTTGTCCCTCAGCGAGTTCCACCGCGAGGTCTTTGAGCGCACGGCGCGCGAGCACCGTTGCTCCTCGCGGAAGCGTGAGTCCGTTTTCACCGGTGACAAGGGACACGCGGCCAGGAAAGCGGATTCCGCAGGCGATCGCTAGCTCAAAGGCAGCGGCTCCACCACCGACGACGACGATCCGACCGTGCGCCGAAAGCACCGCCGTCGCTGCTCGCCACTGCGCGAGGAAATTCGAGATCGGTTTTACGTAGATCACGTTGGGAACCGGTGCGGGGGATCCGATAGTTTTAGGTACGATCCCGACGTTCAAAGAGCAGACGTCGAAGACCAAGCGTGCTCCGTCAGAAAGCGTGAGGCATCGAGCGTCGGCATCGACCGCGACCACCGCCCGCTGAATGAAGCGGTGGCCTCGGCGCGCGCAGATGGCCGCGAGATCAAACACCAGGTCGCGCTCTTCGTAGGAGCCCGCGAGATGGCCCGGCAACATGCCCGAGTACGGCGCGAACGCCACGTCTGAGACGAGCGTGATATCGGCTTCTGTCGATTGCATGGCGTGGAGCACCTGCACGTGCGCATGGCCTCCGCCCACCAAGACGAGTCGTTTACCAGGCATTCTCCACCTCAGCCTCGAAGTTGTAGCTCGTGCTACCACCGAACGAAGTCGAGGTTTCTTTCACGGAGACTTCGCGCAGGGGCCCGGCGTCTTCACCCTTAAGCTTTTTGAGGAAGCGCTCGAAGTCGGACTTGTGCGTGTACGCGCCCGTGACGACGAACTTCTCCGCGGCCCCGCGGACGCCGTGGATGGCGACGCCCTGGCGGTCCCAGCGCAGGATGTCGCGCTCGATGGTCTTCGCGTCACGCGCCTGGGGGCCAACGACGTAGCTCCCCCCTGCCGACGAGCTCGACTTCGGGGCCGACGCCGAGGGCACGCTCCCGGACGGGCGCGGACTGGCGGGGGGCCCGGGGTTGTAGCTCCGTTGGTAGTTTCCGCTGGCGAATGCGGTCGAGGTGACGAGAACACAAAGTAGAAATTTAGACATTCTTTCCTCTTTTGTAAATTTGATGCAAGCGTTGTGTCGAAGCAAGCTTAAATTGCCAGAGCAGAAGGATCAAACCATTAATGAGAATCCGCCGCCAGGCCCCGTCTTGCTCGTAGCGACGAGCAGACACGGAGATTTCATTGGCGAGCACGTGCCATTTCTCCCCTCTCAAGTTACGCGAAAACTCGAGGTCGTTGAGGAAGACTTCTTTCGTCGCGCGTTCCAGCGCAGTCAGGAGCTTTCGATGGAACACGAATCCGTTGGTCCACGACGCTAGCTTGATGGCTTTCAAGAGCACGAGGTTCTGCAGTAAGGCATACGGCGACATCGTCTCCGTGCTGGCGTATTTCTTTGGAAAGAGCACAACCCCAGCTCTGTCGCTCGAACTCGCGAGTAGGAGTTCATCTATCCCCGCCCGCGAAACCGCGCAATCGATGGGCAAAAGGAGTATGTATCTGCCGTTTGCCCGGTGCGCTCCCGCGAGGAACGCTTTTCCGGTTCCAACGCCGTCCAGTCGCAAAATCGTGGCCCCTGCGTTCAGTTGTCGGAGTTCGTCTCCGCTTCCATCGATGGAGCCATCGTCGACGTAAATAAACTCGACCTGCGAACTCTGCAGCTGCCCGTGCGCGGTCACCATCGATGCGACGAGAGAACGTTCATTACGAAACGGAACAACGATCGACAAGGAAAGATGATTTGTTAACATATTCATGTTATAGATTTCCCATGCACAATACCGTCGCCATCTGCTTCGCAAAAACTCCGGGCCTTACGCCCGCGAAGACGCGACTCGCTCGGCACATCGGCGACGAGCGCTGCCTCACTCTCTACGCCCTCATGGTTGAGCGATGTCGAGAACTGATGCTGCAATTGGCGGATTTCGAAACCTACGTGGCCGTCAACGAAGCCGCCGCCGTCGCGAGTCTCTACTGGCGCGACCTTCCGACCTACGTTCAGTCCGCCGGCACGTTGGGCGAGAAGCTGGCGCACGCTGAAGACTTCTTCTTTCAACGCTACAGCAGCATTATATTTTGGGGAACTGATTCTCCGGCGCTCACCGTGGCCCATTTCTCCTTGGTGCAACGATCGCTCACCGCGGGAGAAGCCGTCATCGTCCCGGCGCTCGACGGTGGCTTCGCCGTCTACGGTGCAAGCTCGAAGCTTCCAATGGGGTCGTGGGACAAGATTCACTACAGCACCTCTTCGACGTGTCACGAGCTCCAGGCACAGATGAGTTCCAATTTCGTTTTAGCTCCGGCCCTGAGTGACCTTGACACCGTCGACGACATCCCTGCGGTCCTGCGGCAGATGGAAGACTCCCCGTCGCAAGGCCCCGCCTGGGACGAGCTTAAAGCATTCCTGCAAACGCTCTAGCCCCGTCTCCACGCATGGAACTTCTCTACCCACCGAAGGACGGCCTCAGGCTTGTGCGCCTTCTTCCAGTTGCCCGCGGTGTACTTCGTTGCTTCCGAGAACGTCGGGTACGCATGGATCGTCCCGAGGATCTTGTTGAGTCCGATGCCCCACTTCATCGCGAGAATGAATTCCGCGAGGAGGTCACCCGCATGCACGCCGACGATGGTGGCGCCGAGGATCTGGTCACTCCCTTTCGGCGTCAGGACTTTCACGAAGCCATGGTCGTCGCCGTCGGCGATTGCCCGGTCGAGGTCATCGAGTCCGTAGCGCGTGATTTCGACGTCGATGCCCTTCGCCTTGGCTTCCGATTCGCTGAGTCCCACGCGCGCCACTTCTGGTTCCGTGAACGTCGTCCACGGGATCACGCGGTAGTCGACCTTGAACGACTTGAACGGTGCGAAGAGCGCGTTGACGGCGGCGTACCACGCTTGATGCGCGGCCGTGTGAGTGAACTGGTACGGGCCCGCACAGTCACCGCACACGAAGATGTTCGGGTACTTCGTGCGGAGCTGGTCATCGTGGGCAAAAGTTCCCGTCGGGTTGAGTTCGAGGTTAAGTTTCTCGAGGCCAGGAACTTTGGTGTTGGCCTTGCGACCGAGGGCCACGAGGACTTCGTCGAACACAACCTTGACCTGGCCCTGGGGGCCATCTGCCATGAGCCATTTCTCGGAGCCGTCCCTGCCGAACGCCGCTGCTTTATGTTTGGTGAGAACCGTGACGCCGTCGCTCAAAAAGCTCTTCAGTACTTCTTCCGAGACGTCGGCGTCCTCGCGCACGAGGATGCGGTCGCTCGCTTCGACCAACGTAACCGCACAGCCCAATCGCGCGAAGGCCTGCGCCATCTCGCAGCCGATGGGACCGCCGCCTAAGACCGCAAGCCGCTTGGGCTGAACTTTGAGCTGCCAGAGATTTTCTGAGGTGAGTGGAGCGACATCGCGCAGCCCCGGGATGGGTGGCAGGAGCGGCGACGCGCCCGTGGCGAGTACGATATTCTTTGTCGTGAGAATCTTACCGTTCACCTTCACTTCCCAAGGACTGATGATCTCGGCTTCGCCGGTGATGCACTCGACGCCGAGGTTCGTGTAGCGTTCGATGGAGTCGTGGGGTTCGATCTTCGCGATGACCTGATGGATGCGCGCCATGACCGCGGGAAAATCGACCACCGCCGCGAGCGGCTTGAGACCGAACTCCTCGGCGCGTTTTGTGGCGTGCACGAGCTTCGCTGTTTTGATGAGGGCCTTGCTCGGAACGCAGCCCGTGTTGAGGCAGTCCCCGCCCATCTTGTGCTTTTCGATGAGCGCGACCTTCGCTTTCACCGCCGCCGAAATGTAGGCGGTCACGAGTCCAGCGGAGCCCCCGCCTATGGCGATCAAGTTGTAGTCGAAGCGCGCCGGTTTCTTGAACCCGCGGTAGACCTTCTGCGCCTTGAGGTAGTCGATGATCTTCTTCGCGACGAGCGGCAGGAGACCCAGGAGCACGAAGCTGCCGATGATCGCCGGTGAGAGGATTCCGCCTACGCCGTCGAGTTGCGAGAGCTGCGTGCCGGCGTTGACGTAGACAGCGGTTCCGAGCAGCATGCCGACCTGGCTCACGAGCGCGTAAACGAGCACGGGCATGGTCGTCAGACCCATGACCATGTTGATGAGAAAAAATGGGAACACCGGCACCAGCCGCAGCGTGAAGAGGTAGAACGCACCTTCACGCTCGATGCCGCGGTTGATCGACTCGAGCTGGGCCTTGAACTTCGCCTCGATGGTGGTTCGTAGGAGGTAGCGTGTGAAGAGGAACGCGAGAGTCGCGCCGAGCGTGCTCGCAAACGAAACCAGGACGAGGCCCGTGGAAAGACCGAACACGGCGCCGGCCCCGAGCGTGAGAATGGTCGCGCCCGGAAGCGAGAGCGCCGTGCAGAGCACGTAGAGGGCGAAGTAGCCGCCGAGCATCTGCCACGGGTTTTGCTCGTAGAACACCTGCAGGTCGGCCTGACGGGCCTTGAGCTCCGCAAAAGTGAGGTAGCTCGTAAGACCCGTTTTGTAGGCGGCGAACAAGAGAACGACAACGGCCGCGAGGAGGAGAATTTTTTTCATGTTACTTCCCGTTCAGCTTCCAGTCGTAGTCGAGGAATTCGATGTCGATGTTCTGCGCCGGGAGATCGCCAGCGACACCGTAGAACTTCGCGCGCTCGACTACGTAGGCCTCTACACTTCCGAAGACATTCTCGAAGTCCTCGCCGTACCAATCGAGAATCGACGAGAGGTGGGCCGTTTTATTTTTCACGAAGAACTTCCCCGGGTTCTTAAAGAACGCCAGCTCCGCTTCCGCGAGCTCCGCCTGGAGACCGGTTCCGGTGTAGGCGCGGGGACGCAGCGACGGACAGCCGATGGACGCGCAGTTCACGGCGAAGTGGATGCGCGGTTCCTTGAACTCGACGCGGATGCGCTCGTGTTCGATGTTATCGAGCGTGAACTTGCTGCCGAGGAGCTTGTAGCCGGGAAAGACTTTTTTCCACGGCGAACTCAAGAGGGAGCCCGTGTCCTTGATGCTCTTCACCGGATGGTGAATGAGGATCCACTCGAGCGTGAAGGCGTTGTAGGCGTTGATAAGAAACGCGAGGCGCTCGTCAGCACTGAACGCCTGGTACTGCGCCGGTGTCACCGCGCTGAGCGTGCGGAGGTACGTCTGGAGATCGCCGCGGCCGCTTGCCTTGAAGCCGACGTAGTCGACCCAGGTCTGGCCATCTTTCTGCGACGTGAAGTTCTTCAAGAGGCCATCGAACTTGACGTGCGCATGATCGAAATTCAGCGGCAGCGTGTTGGACGCGTGGACCACGAAAGAAAAGAGGAGCAGCAGCGGAAGGAAAAATTTCATAGGAACCTCGGTGGATTTATTTGTTATCGTTCACATATTAACAAATTACTTCGTGCGATTAAACAGTTCTTTTAAGTATAAGCTGTCTGACCAAGTATATGACGCCAGCGAGGTGAGTTGTGACAATAAAAACAAGCAGCCACTCGTGCGATGGGTCAGCGTACTTCACGTAAGCCAGCGGAGCGGCCAGGCCATACCACAGCGCAAGCTCCTGTCCGGCCATCGCCGCGGAGAGGCCGAACCACGGAAAGTACCAGCCGTTAAACGCGGGCCGCCAGAGAGCGCTAAAGGTGTAGACCACCGTACTCCAGCGCCAGCCCTCGAAGCGCCACCGTATGCAGAGCAGTCCCAGTGCGGCGATCCCCGTCGCCCAGATGATGTTGGCCAGCTGAATGCCCGACGAAACTTCTCCCCCGAATGTCTGCCAAAGGGCGAGCACTCCCGAGTGCCACACCCAGTGCTCCATGAACGCGACCAGCCCAGAGCTCTCGTGCAAACTCAAGGGCCCCAGCACGTTGGCACCGAGCGCCACCGCCAGCACCACGAGCCAGACGGCGGCGCCGCGAAACCTCTGTGCACGAAAAGCTGCGCAAAAAAACCACGGATACATGAGGAGGATATTGACCTTCAAGAGGGCCGAGAGCACGAACGCGACTCCCGCCATCTTCAGCGCACCTCGCTTCGTCAGTGTCAGCGCGAGCCAGAGGAAGAGCCAGACGAGGAGATCGATGTGGACGCTCTGGGCGAACTCTTTTCCGATGAGGCCTGCGATGCCGACGACGTAGATAGGCTTGAGTGGTGGCAGGAGAAAAAAAACGAACGCGCACAAAAGTGCGTTCACGGTCTGGAGCGCAAGGAGTGCGCCGGAATATGGGAGCCAACTAAACGCCGCATGGTACGCCACAGCGAGCGGCGAGTAGGGCGACGTCAGTTTATTGAAGCCGACGAGTTCGCGCTCGAGGAAATCGACGCCGTCTAACAGCTCCGCAGCGGGAGGAACACGCCAAGGATTAAACCCTTCGATGAGCACCTTCCCTTCCCAAAAGTAGCGGTACTGGTCGTTCTCGAAGAGCGGCTCTGTTCCCAGCATCGGCAGGAAGCATAAAAAGACAAGTGCCGGATGCAGCTTGATGGATGCGGGCCTAAGCCACGTGAGCAACCCGGCCAGCGATAAAAATGCTACCCACCCACCGACAAACCAAGACGCCATCGTGTAGTTCTCATGGCCCACTTGCTGGTGGCTAAGAAACATCACGAAGACGGAGAAACTTAGCACCAGTCCGTAGGAGGCGATCCTAGCCATCGGTTTTTTTGGCGTTGCCACTCTTTGGCTGCGGCGGAATTTCTTCAGCGTCTTCCTTAGCGTCTTCCTTAGCTTCTTCCTTCGCTTCTTCTACGAGTTCGTGGAAATCCGAAGTTTCAAGACTGTCATTACTCCCACCAGCACCGCCGCCGCTGGCACCGCCGCCACCCGAGGCGATGGCCGTGGAAATAGTCACGAGAGCGATGAGGAGCAAAAAAAGAGAGCGCATGGTCACCTCGTTAAAAAGTGTGCTTAAGAGTGAGTGTCGTGATCGTGGATTTTATCTTACCTATCTTTCGGTCTTTTGTGTCTGTTTGATTACTCGTGGTGCGCTCAATGCCGTGCAGAATCTCGAAGCTCACGGGACCCACTTTGCCACTGCCCGTCGCCGATACCATCGCCGACTCTTCTTCGAGTCCTTGGTTACCGTCAGATTGGAACGAAGAGAGCTGCGTATCGTAATTGCGTTTGCTCCAGTCGGCTCGCACCTTCGTGCTGTAATCCTTGATCGGAACGACCACTTCACCGCCCACACCAGGACCCGACCAACTCCGTCCATCACTATTGAGATCGGTCACGCGCGTCCAGATCGGCGTCACAGACAAGGTCGTCTTAGCGAAACTCACGAGGCCCTTGAGTGATCCCGTAACCGTGTCGATGCGATCGGGCTTGAGTTCCTCACCCGCCCCCACAAAAAATCCTTCTCTTGAAAGCGCTCTGCGTTCGCGCCACCACTTGCGCGCATACGTCACGGCGGGCCTCAGTTCAAAGCCCTGCCCTTTGTAGGCCAGCGAGGTGTTGGCCGTCGCAGCGATGTTGTCGTTCTGCTCGTTCACGTACACAGAATAGGATGAGGCGTAGTCTTCCACTCGCGCGGTCAAGCCGCCCTCGAGCACCCAGGGTTTTGCTAATTTTTTTTCCGCAAAAAAACGCGTCTCCACGAAGAAGTGGTCACCGTCGATTTCTCGAAAACGATCTGTGTTGACGTTGAAGTCGCGGCGCCAGCGCCAGAGGTGCCCTGCACTGAGCGACGCTCCAATGAGCACGGCCTTGAGCGGTTTAATGGCGAGCACCGTCGACGATGCCTCCCCTTCTCGTAGGCGCCGAGCATCGGTGTCGTGCTTATATTCGAGCTTCGAGCGCACGAGGAAGAAATACCCGGCGTGCTTCAGTTTCGCCTTGTGCTCAAATGCAGAACTCACCATCAGTGTCGAGCGAGACGCGGGCATGAAGGACTTGTCAGGATTGTCGACCAGAGACGCTTCGAGGTGCAGGTCGGCGGCCAACAGCCGCGGCAAACACAAGAAAAATAAACTAAGGAGCATCGTTCAGTCCCCAGTCGTAGTCCACGTAATCGAGCGCCGGCAGCGTCGCCGGGACGTCGGCGTACGTGCGCAGGAACGCTTCGACCGAACCCGATTGGTTGACGAAATCATCTAAGAACCAGTCGAAGATCTGCGACACCTTGAGGCCTCCGTTACGAAGGTCGAGCATGCGCGGAAGCTTGAGTCCGATCCGCGTCACGTCGTCGAGCTGTGCCTCGAGCGTGTCGGCACGGTACGCCTTCCCCAGCAGCACCGGGCAACCGATGGATGCACAGATGAGGGCGAAGTGGACGCGCCCATCGGCGAAGTTCATCGAGGGACGGAGCTTTTCGTTTTCGATTTGATCGAGGCTGAGCTTCTCCCCGCCCAGGCGGTAGAAAATTTCTTTGAAAGCGCGGAAGCTCCCTTCGCCGCCGATGTCACTGATCGACTTCAAGGCCCCGTCAGCGTAGTTCAATAAAACGGTCTCGAGAGTGAAGAAGTTGTAGGCGTTGATGTAGGTCGCGTGCAACTGCTCGCGCGAGAGCGCCGGCAATGAAATATCGCGATAGAACTTGTAGAGCTTGAGGCGATTCGCCTGAAAGCCCGCGTCTTTCGCGTAGAGCTCGGCCAAGCGGCGGTAGCGAACGCGGCTATCCGCGTTTCCCGAAACCGTGTCGACCGTTTCCACGACGACTTCGGCGAGGTACGCATCGAGGTAATCGCTGTCGACTTTGCCGGCATCAAGGACGACGGTGTCGAGAACATCGTCGGTGACCGAGACACCGGAGATGGAGGCCGGTCCCTTCTGAAGGGCCACTGGGGCCTGGTAATTACAAGAGACCAACAGAAAGAGCATGAGAAAGATGGGTTTCATATTTAGCCTCATATAATTTGTTAATATACTAACAAATTAGAAAAGTGCAATAGAAATCAGCTTCCGTCTGTAAAAAAGACAGGTCTCGCAGCTCGGCGCCTAGACGAGGGGATAATCTTTGAACTGAGACAGCTTTTAAGATAGGTTTAAGGTATGTCTAAAGTGAATCCCGCGAGTAAAATTAAAAGGTTTGAAAAGGCGCGCCTGGACCCGAAGGTCGATCTTTGGCGGCAGATGCTCGTCATGGTGGAAACCTTGTACGAGACACTCGAAAAAAAACTCATCGAAAAAAACTGCACCTACCCGCGCTTCCGTCTGCTGTTCGTGCTTTACTTCGAGGCGCCCTGCAGTCCGGCGTCGCTCGCCAAGCGGCTCCACGTTTCCCGTAGTAATCTCACGACGTTCTTGCGTCGCCTCGAGGAAGACAAACTCATCTACGCTTGCCCGCTAGCGTCGTCCGACTCTCGCCAGAAGTACGTGTTGAGCGAAAAAGGCACCGACTACACGGAGGAGCTCATGACGTACCACTTCGAGAACGTCAAGAAGCTCTCTCTCTTCGCACGCCCACAACTCGTCACCGAAGTGGCCCAATTCCTCAAAGACAATAAGAAAGAGGCCTCGGTCTAGCATTTGACTCCGACTCGTCGATTCGCCTATGTTAGTATGCTAACATAGGCCCGCGCAGGAGTTCTCATGCTACTCATTCTTTGCTCAATCACCGCCGTGCTCTTTCTCGCCTTCTCCAACGGTGCCAATGACAACTTCAAAGGTGTGGTCACGCTCTATGGTAGCCAGACGGCGAGCTACCGAGTCGCGCTGAGCTGGGCGACCCTCACGACCTTAGCGGGCTGTCTGACGGCCGTGATCTTCGCGCAGGAGCTGCTCGCAAACTTTTCGGGAAGAGGACTCGTTCCCGAGCACGTCGTGGCCGATCCACTCTTCCCCATCGCCGTGGCTTTCGCCGCCGGCGCGACAGTTTTACTTGCAACGAAGCTCGGTTTTCCCATCTCCACCACCCACGCCATCGTGGGTGCGCTCATCGGTGCCGGGCTGATCGCCTCAAGCGGTGGCATCAACACGTCGAAGCTTTTCGGGACGTTCTTCGTTCCCCTCCTCGTGAGCCCCGTCTTGTCAGTGGTCGTCACCGTCGTCCTCTATCCTCTTTTTAAAATCACGAGACGCCGACTAGGTGTCGAGCGCAAGAGCTGCCTGTGCATTGGTCAACAGGTACTCCAAATCGCACCCGCGCAGATGGCGGCCGGCACGATGCGAGCATCGGTGCTCATCCCTCAACTGCCCGAACTCAGCGTCGGGACGCAGATCACTTGCGAAGAACGTTACACCGGGAATGTGTTCGGCGTGAGTGCCAAGCCCGCCTTGGACAAAGCGCATTTCGTGACCGCGGGCCTCGTGGGTTTTTCCCGAGGCATGAACGATGCTCCGAAGATCGCCGCTATCATGCTCGCGTCTGGGGCAGTCTCCGGCTTCGGTGCACTCTCTATGGTCGCTGTGGTCATGGCCCTCGGGGGCCTCGTCTATTCGAAGAAGATTGCGCAGACGATGTCCTACGACATCACGAAAATGAACGACGGCCAGGGCTTCACGTCCAACCTCGTGACCGGCCTCATCGTGATCGGGGCGTCTCGCATGGGCCTGCCCGTCTCCACCACTCACGTTTCTTGTGGTTCCCTCTTCGGGATTGGGCTCATCACTCGGCAGGCCAAGGTCGCGACAATCACCAAGATCATTCTGTCCTGGATCACTACTCTTCCGCTGGCGGTAGCACTTGGAGCGACGAGCTTCGCTCTTCTAAGGTTATCTTCTTTATAGTTGTGCTGAACCGCGACTTCGTATCGTCACCGTCCACGCTGAGCCACAGACCTAGCACGGTGCCGTCGATCTCTACGTTGACGTCTTGCTGAAGCTTGCCGTCCACGAAGCGGCCGACCACGCGCTCTTCGATGAGTTCAGACTTCGGATGGCTGCGTGACGTGAAGTCGGCTTCCTGAGTTTGCGTCGTGAAGTTAAGGAAATGTATTTTCTCAATCCCTGTTCCCTCCGGTGCCAGCGCGTAGAGTTTCTTGACCCAGTCCGGAGCCGCCAGTCGCTGCATGAAGTTGAGCCGCTTTTTACCTGCGACGATGAGGCCAATCCTGAGGGGAAAATCGTCGGCGCCGGGCGCTCCGAGCTTGGCCGAGGTCTGCACCTGGCCTGTGAACGTCCCCGTCACCGAGATACGTTCAATGTGCACGGGAGTTGCGAACTTGTGCACCAACGGGCCTGCGGAAGCATCCACGGTGATGGAAATTCCGTCGGCGTGTGAGATCTGGTGCGCTGGTATATTTTTATAGGACAACAAGCTCCACGAAGCTTGATCCAGCGGAACAACAAGAGCGGCAAAGAGAAGCCTCTTCATGAAACAAAGAACGAGATGAGCGCAGCGGTTAAGAGCGTGGCGAGGTTTCCGGCCAGCAGAGACTTCAGCGCGAGCACCGCGATTTCTTTTTTCCTGTCGGGCAACAGCTGGCCCAGACCGCCGACGACGATGCCTAAGCTTCCGAGGTTCGCGAAGCCGCACAAAGCATAAGTTGTGATGGTGACGGAGCGTGCGCTCAGTCCGGCGCCGGGAAGCTGGAGATACGCAACGAATTCGTTGAGTACGATTTTCTGCGCCATGAGACTTGCCGCTTGTTGAGTCTCAGGCCAGGGAATGCCAATGCTCCACATGACGGGCCTCAAGGGAAATGCCAAGACGTCTTGGATCGAGGTGAAACCTGGGATCACGCCCAGGAGCGTGTTCGCGAGGTGGACCAGCGCAAAGATCACGATCAGGGTCGCGGTGATGGAAAGGATCATCATGAGTCCTTCCTGGATCCCCGAGGACAGCGCCTCACCGAGATCGTGGTACGGAGAAGTGATCTTCGCATCACCGGCGCTCGCGTCCGATGCCGTGAACGGCGACAACACGAGCGAGAGCGCGATCGCACACGGCACACTCATCAGCGATGCGATCATCATGTGGCCCGCGGCACCGGTCAACGCGTCTCCGAGGATGCCGGCGTAGAGCACCATCACCGTGCCAGCGATGGTCGACATCGAACAGGTCATCAGCGCCAGCAGCTCGCCGCGCGAAAGGTCCTTGAGCCAGCCTTTGATGACGAGCGGGGTTTCGATGGTCCCGAAGAACACCGAGGCCGCAGAGCCGAGGGCGAGCTGCGGACTGATCTTGAAGATTTTACGCACAGGAACTGCAAGCCATTCGATGAGCTTTCCGAGAATCCCGAGATGGAGCGCGAGGTTACTCAAGACCGCCACGAGCAAAATCAGCGGAAACACCCGAAAGGCGATGATGAAACTGTGCTGAGGCTGGGTGGCTTCGAAGGGCGCAAGGCCACCAGCGAGGTAGCCAAAAATAAAACTCGCGCCGTGCTGCGCACTCGCTTCCAGAACACTCACGATGCGATTGAGACCCAGCATGAGATCGACGAGCGGAGGAAAAGAGTTAAACACGAAGCCGACGAGAAACGCGCTCAGGGTTCCGAGCCCGACGATGCGCCACGGAATCGCTCGGCGATTTTCGCTCAGGAGCCAGCAGGCAACGTAGATTCCGGCAACGCCGATGAGACCTTGGAGCATCATGAGTTCGATCCTTTTTTATAGACACGCAGAAATCTCGATACCACTGTCACACCCATCACCCCGAGCCAGAGTGCGCACCACAGTTCGCCCTGGGACGGGACGAGCCACAGGAGCGTGTAGAAGATGCCCGTCTCGCCGGCTTCCGCGAGACCACTCGCGATGCGCAGGCTCCGGTTGTCTTTAGCTTCTTCGATTTCCCCGAGAGAGAGCGCACTGGTGATGCACAAGATGTAGCCCACTAAGATGAGCGCCCAGGTAAGATACCACTGCGTCTGCAGCATGAACCCCACCGCTACGATGCCGTAGGCGGCCATGTCGAGATTGATGTCAAGAAAGCCGCCGCGCGCGCTCTGCTTACCTGCCGCGCGCGCCACCATGCCATCGAGGCCATCGAAGATTCGGCCGAACCACCACATCCCTAGCGCTTCCAGGGGACGGCCGTGCACGGTAAAGAAAAAACTCGACGCCGAGAGCGCGAACCCGAGCCACGTCAGCGTATCCGGATGAACCCCGGAGCGCACAAGCGCATCCACCGCAGGCCGCGACTTCGCTGCGAGCCAAGTTTTAAAAGGTTGATCAATCATAAGTTTTATTTTGCTGCGTCTGGCCCCAGTTGGCAAAGATTCGCTTGCTTTCTTAGTACAATCTGCTGAAATGTTCGCATGCTTACAAAATACTTTTTACCCCTCGTGTTCATTTTATCCACCGCCTCAGCTCTCGCGGCGAAGCCACAACCGCTGCGCAAGGGACTCCTGAGCACCGCCAGCGTCGGCGCGCGCTATAGCTCGCTGATGCAGCATCGAGGCGTGGTGACCTACGACGATTTCCAGGTCAGCCCGTTCCTCGTGTTGATTTTTTTTGATGAGAAGGTCGAGTTCCTCGGTGACTCTCTTGGGTTCCGCGACTTCATTGCCGGGGACTATCTGCGCTTTCGTACGCGCATCCAGTACGTCAGCGACACGCCCTTCCTTCCACGCAACGAGAACATCGAAAACAATGGCACGAACCGCGAGGACACTTATGAGTGGGTCAACGGTCTTGAACTCTTTGTTCCCGGCTACGGAAAAAACTACCGCGCAGAACTGAGCCTCATGCACTACAAAGACGTGAAGGCGCACAGAGGTGAATTCTTCGAGTTCCAAGGTAAAATAAAGCTCTTCGACTTCAAGACCTCACTCAGCGGTGCACGCCTCGAACCGAACTTCGTCTACACCACCGGCATCGGTGACAAGCGCCACAACGACTACGCCTATGGCCCCGGCGAAGGTGCCAGCGGCCAGACCTACCACTCCTACGGCCTGTGGCTGGCGATCCCCGAAGTCGTCGACCGGTACTACCCCAACGTCCAGCTCACGTATTTTGAAACATCGTCGTCGCAACGTGACGGCGTCTTCGCCAAGGACCGCGACCAGGGCGTGCTCTTTTCGTTCATCGCCTCATTCTCTGTTTTAGACTGGTGGAAAAATCGCTGATGCAACTGCGGGCCCTTGTCTGTGCGATTCTCATCTGCCTAAACATGACTCCCGCCCAGGCCTGGGAAGCGGTCGGCAGCGGAAGCCTCGTCGAACTCTACACCTCCGAGGGCTGCTCCTCGTGTCCCCCCGCCGATGCGTGGTTAAGTGCGCTTCGGAACCGGCCAGGACTCTGGAGAGACTTCGTCCCGGCGGCGTTTCACGTGGATTACTGGGATGGCCTCGGCTGGCCCGATAAGTTTGCCGTGCCGGCCTTCACACAGCGCCAGCGCACCTACGCCTCACTTTGGAAAACGTCCACGATCTTCACACCGGCCATCATCATCCAAGGCGAGAACAGCGGCGCCGTCACTCAGATCTCGGCCGTGAAGCAGTCGCTCAAGGCAACCTGGAATACAAACGAGATGGTGATCACCAGCGCGCTCACCGGCGCCACCGTCAACGTCGCTTGGCTCGCCATGGACGTCGTCACAGACGTGAAGCGCGGCGAGAATGCCGGCAGCAAGTTGCGCCACGACTTCATTGTCTTGAAGCACCAAGTTCTTGGGCCCCATGAGGCCACGAAGAAGTGGCCCCTCACGCAACCCACCGGCACTGCGGCCCCTGTGAAAGCCCTCGTCGTTTGGCTCGAGGTGAGGCAGAGGCCCGTGGTTGCAGCGGGCGGCTACTTAAAGAGTGATTTGAACTCCCCGTAGCCTTCTTTTTCGAGGTCTTCCTTTGCAATAAAGCGCAGCGATGCGGAGTTCATGCAGTAGCGCTTGCCGGTAGGCGCCGGCCCGTCGTCGAACACGTGGCCTAAGTGCGAGTCGGCAATTTTTGAGCGCACTTCCGTGCGCACACCGAAGAGCGAAGAATCGGTCTTGTAAGCGGTGACACCTTTTGAAATCGGCTTCGAGAAGCTTGGCCAGCCGGTGCCCGAGTCGTACTTGTCGATTGAGCTGAAGAGCGGCTCGCCAGAAACGATGTCGACATAGATGCCGGCCTTTTTATTGTCATTGTAGATGTTCTTGAAGGGACGTTCGGTGCCGTCTTCCTGCGTAACCTCGTACTGGATCGAGGTGAGCTTCTTTTTGAGCTCGCTGGCCGAGGGCTTCTTAAACGACGACGGGTCCCAGGCATACACCGTGAGGGGAAGTGTGAGAGCGATCAACCATTTCATAGAATACCTTTGGTTAGGGGGTCCTGCTGTGAACGTCTGTGCGAGCCCATTTGTGACAGGGCCCCTTGTAATTGTTTCATTTTTTAACAACCTCCGTCCATTTCTGCGATCATCGCTAAAACTTCTACAAGCGAGAACGCTCCATGAAAACGCTATTTGCCGCGCTCACGATCCTCTTGGGATCCTCGAGAACGTCAATCCTAAGAAAGAGCTCACCTTAGTTGAAAATCCCAGCTTCAGTGTAGAGGGTTCGACGGGCGTTTACGGCGCTGACATCACATTCAAATCTAAAGACGGTCGCTTCGTCGTCGACGTAAGTGCATCGCAACTTCACCAGGACTACAACCCCACCGTGAACATGAGAATCTACGACACAACCACAAATCAAACGATGCGCTCGAGGGGTGATCAATCAGTTATGATCGAAAGTCTCATGGGCAATACGGAATCCCCAGGCCATGAGATCACCGACGGCATGGGTGCAGGCTGCAGACTCGAATAGTCTAGGGCCCCGCCAGATCGACGAAGCTGCGCTCAAAGATCATGGTGTAGTAAAAACTCCCGGCGAACAGCCCTACCGCCAGCAACAAAAACGGTAGGCGCGCCTTCACCGGGACCGCCACACTCAGTCGACCCGCGATGATGAGTTCGTAGATCACGAACACGATCGCCAGGAGCGCATAGTACGACAGCAGCGGCGCTTCGAAGTGATAAAAAAGAGACCAGTTCAAGCGATCCAGCGGCATCAAGGTGGCAACTGCCACACTTCTCATCATCCACGCCCGGTGCAGCGAGAGCTGTCGTAATTTGACAAAACGCAGTCCCGTGAACACCGCCACCAGCGAATAAATTGTGATGGAATAGGGCTCGTGCTGCAGCGGAGAGCGCACTTGCAGCTGCAATTGAATCAGCAGCAAACTCACGGCACTGACAACAACAGTGGCGATGTACACGTAGCCGAACATCTTGTGCAGCTTCTTCTTTAACCGACTGAGCTGGGTCATCTGCAGATGGCCCAATAAAACCCACAGCACACCGACACTCACGTGAATAAAGACTAAGGGAAATGTTTCGTGGGTGGTGCTGGCCCTGCGCTGAATCAGCTCCGGAGAAAAGGCATAGTACTTGAAGGCGCCGGCGATGAGGCCGAGCGAGGATCCTAAGGAGACGAGCCAGAACAAGTGCTTGAGCTGGTAGTCCTTGGAGCGATCGAGGGTGAAGCTTTCAGACGAGGCAGGTAACGCGCGAGCATTGACGAAAACAAAGCCGATGCAGGTGGCGACGAGAAGCACCACGACCTGAATCCAGCGCGCGTAATCGTAGAGCCAGGCGCCTTGGAAGGCACATTCCAGAATAATCACGAGCAAGAAGCTGCGTGTGACACCGTCGTATCTGTTCATGAGCTTTGTCAGCATAGACGTAATCGTAACGTTTTTATTTGAGTAGGGTAAATGAATAGCCTCGCATAAAAAAAGGCTATTAATTTGGGAGGTGACTGGCGGATTTGCGTCGACTCCATCGCATCCTGCGATCGTCGGCATACAGAACATCCTGTTCATCGCAGGCTCCTCGGCATCCTGCCGCCGCCTGCATACCGGTCGTCCTGACCATAACCGCACTGATGGCGTCTCAACACACCGCCATTCACTCGAATAAAAAACAAAAGCCACCCGAAGGTGGCTTTGTTTTTTATTTGGAGGTTAATAACGAACCTCGAATTAATAACAGGTTAACCCCCAAAGTAGCCTAAGAATAGCCACTTTGGGGTTGGATAGGATTAACGACGGGTTTTTGAGCAGGACGAAGAACTAACGGGACTTAAGGCCTATGCGGCGACGATTGCGGGGGAGCTTGGGTTCAATGCTTTCTTCCAGGGTATCAAGTCTCTCGAAAACGACCTTAAAGAGGTGGTTTGAGCCATCTTTTAAGGATTCCATCTCTCTCTTAAGTTCGGTCTCAAGGAGCAGGTAGCTTCTCAGGCGGATAAAGATACGCATGATGGCAATGTTCACTTGGACAGCTTGAGGACTCCTTAAGACGCTCGACAGCATGGCGACCCCTTGTTCCGTGAACACAAAGGGCAAATACCTGCGTCCCCCGCTTCCTGGTTTTGAGGTAACAATTTTGCACCTCAAAACTTCCCATTCCTCGGAAGATAATTGGAAGGCAAAGTCCTCGGGAAACCGATCAGAGTTATTAGTCATTTGGCGGTTGAGATACTTCGTTTCCACCCCATAGAGTTCGGCCAGATCGCTATCCAGCATTACTTTATGGTTTCGGATGACAAAGATCTTTTCGGCCACATGAGTTAGGTCGAGTTGATTCATGTTCTCCTCCCACTAAGTTGGACAACATTATCTCCAAAGGAAATGTCTTGAGGCATGAACTCCAGGCAGTTGGTGGCGTCTTTAGTATCCACTCCACCAAGCCTTAAGTAGATGTCCATGGTGGCCATCTTCTTCCAGCCTCCAATCTTCATCACGACCGCGGCAGCTACGCCATTAGCGAGCATCTGGGTCGCGAAGCATGCTCTCAGGGTGTGAAACTTTACGGGCCTCATCTTTATAGACTGCATAAAAGTCTTCAAAGAGACGGCCTGATCGCCATTTTCCCATTCCTTTGATCTTGGGAGCACGTGCCCACTTGAAAGGATGCCTTTGGATTTAATTTCGATAATCAAGTCATAGAGACTTGAATTAATCGGAACTGTTCTCCAATAGCGTCCTTTAGTGGAACCCTCAGTACCAGTGTTGGGGTCATAGGATTTAGACACCATGATGGTGCGTTTTTCTAAATCAATCTGATCCCAAGTGAGTGCCTGCAGCTCTCCGCTTCGCATTCCGGTGAGGACTGCAAATGACCAAATCGGATACCAGGAGTGATCTACAAGCTTTGCCGCATGAAGGAGTTTTTTAATCTCTTCCAGTGTCAGAATCTCTGGAGGTCTCTCTTCTCCCTTGGGAATATGAATGCCTAAGATTGGAGATTCAAAATCTTTTGAGATCTTTTTAGCGTCATAGGCCCAATCAATCACCATCCCAACGATGCTTTTGACCTTTTTCTGGTAGCTCTTGGGCATTCCCTCGCGCTCCAGTTTCAGAAAAAGCTCTCGTCCATGAACTCTGGTCAAATCACTCACAGGAGTGTCATTCCAGGCCTTCGTTCGGGTACGAAGGATACTAATGTAGCCTTCGGCCGATCTTGGGGTGACTTTGCTTAGATAGCCAGCTTGAACTTCTGCATACCAGAAATGAACCAGATCGCCCCAAAGGATGCCCTTGGAATCCTCACGGTCAATCAGCTTTACACAATCAGCTATAAGTCTTCGTTCTTCTCGTCTTGCCTCAGCTTCTGTTTTGAATCCTTTGACACGCTTTTGAATGCGTTTCTTAGAAGTTGGACTCCTAAGATTCACATATGCCTGCCAAAGAGTTTTATCGTTTTCTGTATAACTACTTACTGCCATGGTTAACCTCCAGTTTGTTTGGAGGTTTCCAGCATGAAGTCTAGTTCCTTCCTTTTGAAATAAAGGCGGTTCTTAAACTTCCGTGCAGTGAGGTGTTTGCGGCTCACCAAGAGGTGAACCGCGTTTACAGACTTACGTAGATAAACTGCGGTCTCTTTTGTCGTTAACCAAATCAAATTTTCAAAGAGCAAAGAGGCCCGATGATTCGGGCCTCCGCTTGGATTATACAGTTGTAAACTCTCATTGGAAGTCCCTAATTCAGGCATTCTTTGACTCCTTCGGAAGAGGAATACCAACGTAATCTGCAGTAGTTTCAGTTTGTTTCTTGGTTTCACCGTTATGAACAAACTCTCTAATGGAATTTTGGCCCTGCACAAAAACGGGTAAACCTTTTCTGAGGTGGAGCTTACAGTCCTCTCCAGGTTTCCCCCAGACAACAATCCGATGCCAGACTGGTTGGTCAGTTCCTGGTACATTTTCAGCTATGGAGAACGTACAAACTGGTTTCTGTTTGGGCGTGTAACGCAATTCAGGATCAGATCCTAAGCGTCCAAAAATTGTGACTGCTTGAATTGAACTCATGGGTACCTCCTTAAAGTTTTCCGTCTCTGACTAAAATGAATTCTTCCAAAGACAAATTAGTTCCATGCTTCAGGTTGTATTCGGAAACGACTCTGTCGGCTTTTTCCTTAGGGGTAAGGCTGAATTCCTGGAGCTTTGGAATGTCCTTGTCTGTGAGCTTTGAAAATGAATAAGTAACTAGCTCCCTAAAGGTAATTTCTTTGCCAAAGGTCTTTGAATTACACTTAGTGAGTAAATCCACAATCATTTGCTTAGTATCTTCATCACCACTCACATCAATTATGAATTTCCTCTGATCTCCATTAACTTTAAATTCTCTCTTCTCATCTTTTGGTTTTCTTCCCCGCTTTGCTCCGCCTCCTCCCGTTCCCGAATTTGATCCCGCCTCCGTTCCCGTCCCCTTCTTAACCCCTTCCATCATTACTAATTCATTCATAATTCCTCTCTTCTCTTTGCCGCCCGTCTTTTGTTACTTCTGTATTTTTCTCATAGAAATTGACTCCCGCTTTCACACAACGTGGGAGAGAGGGAGTCAATTTCGGAGAGGAAAATTCCTCAGCAATTTGAACAACATGACGGGCGGCAAATAAATTCATGTGTTCACGTTTGATCACCGATTGATCAGCGTTTGAAGAGCGTTTGGCATTCAACCGAAAACCTCAACGAGCTTTACAGGTTTCCCTTTAGCTAACCCAACAATCTCTTCAAGTGGGACTTTCCAGTCCCACCAAAAGAACAAGATCGACCTAAGCTCACTTTCTCCGATACGTTCAATCAGCATTCTACGAAAGTTCGCCATATGGCTCTCCTTACTGAACAGATACATCACCAAATCATAAGGTGAGTTTGCCAAATACTGGCGAACCTTCTCCTCACTTCGTGCATGACTCTTAACAGTTAGCTCAAGCTCAAAGGCCATTCGAGCTGCCTTTCCACTTTTGTTCATAAGGAAGCGAGCATCCGGCACGACGCGATCTACTGACCCAAAGCTCCTCTTGTTATGAATCTCATGCTCTAGTTCGCAGGACGTGATCCAGCCCTGATTTAGAAAGTGACGCCCGACTTCAGAGACCTTGAGGTCATGGATTATCGTTTCTTTAGTTACCGCTGTTGGGTTGTCGGTAAGCGCCATAAGCTTTTCGCCCTTCGGCGTTAGAAAAATAAACTTTCTTCCGCCACCTGGTTTTCTATAGCTCCCAACGATTCCTTTTTTTTCTAGCGACCGAAACAGACGACAAAAATTACTATGACTCGTCTTGAGGTCACATTCTTGGGCCAAACTCGGAATGTCGATAATTCTCCATTTCGCTACAGGACTCAAATAGGTCTGGGTATTCATATCAAGTTCTAGGAGTTCCAAAATGACCTCCCTAATACAGATTTTTCGCTTTGCTGTTGATTATGCTTCATGATGAGACTCATCTTCCGATCACGCACGTTGACCAAATTAAGTCTCGTAGGTGCTTGCTGAAGCAGGATGCACTGGCCAATCCCAAGGTTCTTAATGATGTCTGGGTGTGCCAGCAGCTCATAAACCTCACGAACTGAGCCGCGAGATTGCTTTTCTCCATCTTCAACAACGTGGGTATTCTTAGTGGTAAGAATTGTCCCAATCGCATTTGAAAATAGCGCTGCTGAGGCATCTACTCGCTGCTTTAGAATAAACAGATTTCCGGAGTTCTCGATGATCTGGGTCGGTAGCGTAGGATCAACTTTTTCAAGGTCGGCCGGACTCTGTACTGCCATTGTGAGTTCAATTCCAGCACTTCGACACTTATTTAAAAGGTCAATGAAATCTGGAACAAGAAGTGATCCCAGTTCATCAAAGTGCACTGTGATGGGGTTTTTAAGTCCCTCACCTTCTGCTGAAGTCCGCATTGTCATGTAAGAGTTGTGTAAAAGCTCACCCAGAAAGAGCTTACCGATGGTTCTTGCTGTGTCGCCGTAACCTTGAACCGAAAGACCAATATAGAGACAAGCACGCTCGTCTCGAATCTTTGAAAGCGTGAGCCCATCAGCTCCAGAGTTTAAGATTCGTGCAAAATCACTTTCCTGAATACGATTCAAATTAGAGATGATGCCGGAATTATGCTCGTTTTCGATTAGCTTTAATTCAGCAACAAGCCCTTTAATGGTAATGCTTTCACTTTGTGCCTTGATCTTCTTGCAGACTGCAATCAGCGAGTTCTCACACTGACTTTGATAAAATTCATTGCTCCAACTAAAGCAATTCATAATGCGAGAGCTAATCTGATTGATCGTCCCTTCTTGCAAGGGATTCAGGGCAATCGAATCAGGATGATATTCAGAGAAGATATAGCAAGGACGGTTATACATCCGGCACAGACTCTTAAACGTATTTAGTGTCTCAGCATCTCCCTTTGGATCAATGAATATGACCGGACGATCACGCTTCAGTGAGTGCTCCTGCAAAATAGTCATGAGATTCGTTTTACCAAACCCTGACCCACCGACAATAAAGCTGTGCCTTCGAAAATCAATATCGCCTAGAAGCATCGCTTTCTTGCTGTCAGTATCAATTCCAAGAGTTTCTTCATTGGTGGTGGTCTTTCTTACCCTCAAGGCATCTTTCTTGATGATCTTCACCTCAGGGGGCATCCGACGAATCTTGCGAAATCCCCACTTCGCCACAAACCACACGAAATCGGCCGTTAATACACACAGCTCATGAAAGATTTCATAGAAGGGTGTGAACAGATCAAAGCCTGTTTGTTGCTGCTTACTTTTCATAAGTGTGCTCCCAGGCCTTAAATGGGCTGATCTGAATCGTCCTGTTGTCGATATCAAGTGTTCTTGCCTCCGCCTCATATTCAATGATGAACTGCTTCTTAACCTTCCCTTCCAGCTCTTTTGGCAATTTCTCCTGGGGAACCTCATACTTCTTTACGGGTTTAAAGTTCACCTCAGGCTTCATGTGCCTAAGCTCAGGTGAAAAATCAAAAAGAGGAACCTCTTGGTGCGTTTGAATGGGCTCATCCAGCAGCATTGGGGTTTTGGGCTTCTTATTCGGGTCATCGTAAGCAACATAAGCAAGCCCTGTTCCTGTAGCTGCCCCGATCATTCCAAAAAGATAGGCGTTCTTGCTGCGTGACTCTTCATCTGGAGAAAACACCGCTCCCCCCACGCTTCCAGCAATACTGCCAATCACGGCCCCTGCGATCATTGAGCGATTGAGAGTTGAGCATGAAGCGCACGCTAAAAGACACAGGATCATACTAGACTTCATTTGCTGCCTCCATGAAATAGATCAGAACCTCTTCACCCGCCTCTACAGTGACAATCGGTTCTTGGGTTTTCATTTCTTCTAACAAGATGTCCGACGTTGTACGTCCGGAGTTAATTCCGCCCTGAAGAAGTTGGTTTTTAACAGACCCGTCATTGAGTGATCCCAAAGGCCCAGAAATTCTTGTCTGAGCCGCCGATAGCATCCCCTGGGCAAAGTCACTCATAACTGCACCAGCAATGAGACTTTCTTTTCCATCGTCATAAACACCGATCAATCCACTTGAGCCGTCCATGTTGAGAATCTGTGCTGACACAGGCGTCTCTACCTCATCCGTCACCATAAGACTGCAAATCGTCATGACCCGTTTGTGTTGGGTGACTCCCTGACAAGAAAACTTAGTCGGATGAGGAAGCCCTTGCCCTGGATAGGCCTGCACTAAAATCGGTGATCCCAGATTGGTTGAATTGATTGCGTTCAAAGTAAGACCACGGAACGTTTTTCCGGTGAGTATATTGGCTCGTCTTTCCCAAACAACAGGCTCACTAGCCCTGTACTGAAGCAGATCGGTGAGTTTCTTGTTGTTTTGCAAAAGCCTTTCGAGAATCGCATTTTCTTTTCCTTTGTTACTGGCCTGCCGTTGTGGCTGGGCCTTCTTCGTTTGCAGTCGAGTAATGCCTGTCGCCTTTGCGATTTGAGACAAAACTCCCCCTGCGATCAGTAAGATCGCTACATATTTCATTTGGGCCTCGTTGTTAGTTCAATTCAGGATGCGTTTCTTCTCATAGAGAAGGGGCACTCCTTTTGAAAAATACTCTCGTTTCTTCACTGTCACGCCGTTCACTTCAACATCAGTGTCCCGCTTATTGATTAGCAGAATGGAGCTATCGCCCTCTAGCAGCTCGTAGTCCTTGGTTTCAAGCTTCTTTGTGAGTGCATGATTCATCACTCCATGCCTGACTTCTACAAATCCATGAGGATGGGCCTGGTCATAACTGAGATTGAAGTAGTACTTGCGTTTACTCGTCACAACCAAAAGATTTGAAAGTGCATCCACACGATACGGCTTAATCAGAAGCGTTCGGTTATCGGTTTCTTTTAGAAAAACATCTTCCTTGTTGCCGCCGTAGTAAAAGCTCTTGATCTCACTATCAAAGCTCAATGTGGTTAGGAGATTCAGCCCTACAAATAGTGTCGTGATCTGATTTAGAAGAATATGAAATGTCATTTCTCCTCCTTCTCAATACCGACTTCATCTAACTGGACAAGTTGGTAGTAAAACGGATTCGCATTATGACCCGCGAGAGTGACTTGAAACGCCAAGAGCTTGCCTCCTGAGCGTAGAATCACTTTGCAGTGATCAATCTCTGTTGATTTCACCATCAATAATTTTTCTACATTCAACGAAAATGGCTCCTGCTTCACGAGACTGATGATCTTCTTATCCACCACAAACGGATTCGGTGCGCCTTCAGCAAGTGACATAAAACTCAATCGGCAAACCTCAACGGCAAGTGGTCTTTCTTCAAAAACTTCTCGCCCTTGGTAGAGATAGTAGCGTCGCTCACTCAGGATAGCCGCAGTGCCCACACTGAAAACAATTAAGACCAACCCAAGAATCGCTTTGAGTTTGCGATTTTCATTTATAAAACTCGCCTGAAACTTATCGAAGCTCATTGTTCCTCCTTATAGCGCGAGAACTCTGCTCCACCTTCTTACTGAAGGTATTCTTAACTTGTCCCTGACGATGAGTGTGGTTATTCTGTTGCTCCACCGCTCGACTACTGCTGCCAGGAGATTGCTTTGAGAACTCCTTTTCACGATTTCCTGGTCGTGACTGTTGAGTGGTGGCGACTCTGATCCCATTCGTTGCCTTAGATTCTTTCTCTCGTAATTTCTCCCCTCCACCATTCTGCCCCTGCACTCCACTTCCTCGCTGAGTCGTGCTTGAGGCCTGCGAACTTTTGTTGTTTGACTCTGCACCTCGTTGATCCTTGTTTTGAGTTCGTTCTGAATCTTTTCCTCCGAAATTCCTCTCAGGATTAGTAGGAGAAGGAGCTTGAGATACACCAAATTCCTTGGCGCTCTTTACTGCGTTTCCAAAGCGAGACTTCAGTTCACGTCCACCGGTTGTCGCTTTGCTGATGGTGGACTTCACACGATCAGGCATCATGGCCAAGAGAGGAAGCATTGAGACCGTTCTCATGCCTGCACTCGTAACCATTGTTCCCATCTTGGCACCAAAGGCCTGCATTCCTTCTCCACGAACCATCCCTAAGGTGATGAGTGGACTCAAAAGCAAAAGAAGGGTCACACCAAAGAGCCAAATGATTGTGTCTATTTTCGCAATAACTAGCTCCCCGCTTTGGGCCGAATCATCAAAGCTGTTCCCTACAAGCGCCAGAATCGCCACAACAACAAAGGGAAGCAACAGGCACCATAAGCTCCCCTGCACCGTTCCCTTCAAGGCATCCTTAGTCCATCCAAGAAAATACAACACCGCCGTGATTCCAGAGAAAACATAGGTGAAGTGATAAACCGTTGAGTAGATCAGCTTCAAAAGCCAGATGAAGGCCTTCGATAGTAGGAAAAAGGCCGTACCAACCAAATCATTGAGATTGGGAATGGCAAATTTCTCTAAGAGACTCCAATCCTTCTGATCACGCGTACGCACTTTTACCTCGTACCACTTCTTGGCGAAGATATTGCGAGGGCTTACCTTCTGAAGTGTATCTGAGGCACTTTCAAGTGCAATTCCCACTGCCGTTGTGTGAAACTGATAGAAGAACGTCATGAAGACTGTCACAACTAAAAGCTTCTTCACGATCTCGCCAAAATTCATGTCACCAAAGAACTCAATAAGGATGGCAATTAAAAACACCGGTGCGATAAAGTAGCCTGCTATTTCCATCATCTCTTGATAGAGCTTCAAAACACTGGGCTCTTCGATCAAAAGCATGCTCTTTAATAGATCACTCTTCATCGCATACCTCGCTCCAGTCCATAGGACTCTTGCTTCTGTAAATCATCTTTACGCTTCTCCTCCATTTGCTCAGCAAGCAGACGATTAGTCGTAGCGACTTTTTCCAAAATCTCTAGCTGGGTATTGTGCATCTCTACGTTGGACTCAAGCATAAGAGCGGTGTTCTGAGCGGTGAGTTGCCCTGCTCGGCCAGATGTCTTGGCCTGAATGGACTTTGTGACCTGCCCCTTAGCGATTTGTTCTTTACGGGAATTGGTCTTCTTCTGAATCTTGACCTGAGCTTTGGTTTTGTCTTCATCACTCTTAATAAACTTGTACTCCTTCATGAGTTCTTTCATATCAGTCATGGAGTACTTCAAGTCTTTGATCGCCCAATTAAGATCCCCAAGGCCCTGAACCTCTTTCTTAGCTGCCACAGATTCCGCAAGATACAGCACTCGCTCTGCTCGAAAATACTCGTCCTGCGTGAGTTCGTTGTATTTCTGCATACGCTCTGTGTACTTCTCCGCATTGGTGACAAGCTTTTCTAGCTCATTGAGCTGGCTCGCAGTTGTTGTCACTAATTCGACAAGGAGTGCCGTATCCGAGCTAATAATTTGTGCTTGACCACCTAGTGGAAGGGTAAAAAGCATTGCTAAAAACCATTTCATGCCACACCTCCCAAGACGTGTTTAATAGTCGTAAAATTCTCGATGGCCTTCTTGAAAGACAAGAATCGTCCCTTTTCATCCATGTACTTCTGTAATTGCTTGGCATCCGTTGGGTCTGATGTGAAAATCTCATACTCAAGCGATGTGGGTTTGTAGCGTAGAGGCTTTTTACAAACTTCACTTAAATACAAAAACTCACTGTAATCGCCTTTCTTAGATTGAATCGAGTCAAGCAATGCTTTGCTGGTTGAATCAAGAAACTCTGACTCACGAAGATTTTGACGAAACAAGAGCTTGGTGAATGTGTTTTGAATAATCACACGCCCAAGTTGTGTTTCAGAGAAATCATCTAGGTTCTGCGAAATCGCCACGGCACTTGCATTCTTCTTACGAAACGTACGAAAGTTTTCAGCAATGTAGCCCGCGTTTTTTTCTAAGAGATGCCAGCACTCATCAAAGATGAATATCTTCTGACCCTCTAGGTTCTTAAAGTACTCGATCAAATATATGATGAGAGGTGCCTTCATCGCCTCAGGGTAAAGACTAAAGTCACAGTAAGTGAAGTCATGCAAAGGCTCGTACGTATCAGTGAAAAATTCCCGAATCTCGGAAAAGTAAAAACTAATACCTGCAAAGCTCTTTTCTAAAGCATCCAAGAAGTCGTTGAATGAAATGTCGGGACTTATTTCCAGAATCATTTTGATCTCTTCAAAAAGCTTCCCTTCTGCTTTCTTGCCCATTTTCTCATCCACGCCAGCAAGAATGAACTCCTTGAGATATCGAGGACACTTAAACTGCATGGGATTGAATCGCTCAGAAAGCACCACTCCCCCGTGATAGAGCGCACTTTTGCTAAACGAGTTTCCGAGGTCTAAGACCATACCCTTCGCTCCCACTTGCAACTGATGCTGTAGCAAACGATTGGCCATCATGGATTTGCCCTGGCCTGACGAGCCAGTAATAAGAACATTGAAGTTCAACGCCGTTGGGTGAAACAAATCCAAGAAGACATTGTTTCCAGCACGAGACGCGAGCTTAAGTCCCTCGACATGGATGAAATCCCGCTGAAAAGGCACCCAATAGGAAAGATAATCGCTCGGAATGTCCGATGACCGCTTAAACGTAGGTAGGACCCCTGGAACAAGTGATTGGTACAAATAGCTCAATCCTCGTTCCTCAACTCTTAGCGAGGCATCCTTGCCCTTATAGAGGGCGATGGTTTCATCGGTCAGCTTATCGAGTTGAACTTTCGTAGGGGCGCGCAAGATAAGATAACACTCAACACCGAAGAGCCCCGCTCCATCTGTTGTGACCTGATCCAAAATGCTTTCTGCTTGATTGAAGGCATTTTCAGACTCCAGATCACGCATACCCTTGAAGAGTGCCGAAAAGTGCAGCTTCCGCTTCATATTGATGCGATTTTTTGCTGTGAGTTTCGGTACCTTCTTAAAGCACAGAATAAAGTCACTCAAAGTCCTGGCCTCAAGCGGCGGCATCTTCTCTGGAAAGTCCTTGATCGACATTAGACGAATGAACTCATTTCCTTGAGTTAGATAATTTTCATAGAACTGGATGGTGGCTTCATCCCTTCCAAGGAAAGTACCCACAGGGTCTTTTTGTGGTTCAAGACCTCCATGAGTAAGCCCAAACTCGCCAAATGCATTGAGATAAATTCGTCCACCTAGGAAGTAGAGCTTAAAGATTGAATCCGTTTGATTCAAATCACCCTCAAGATCACGCATCACCTTTTCAAAGTCCTCAAATGAAACTCCCTCAAGATCAGGTGGGATGATTTCATAAAAGTGACTCACTTCACCTGTTAGCGCCTGAAGCTCATGCCCTTCAACTCTAAACAGAGGTGCCATGATTGCCTCCTTTGAGTTTTAGTTCACGTTTTGTAGGCATTAAGAACCCAACCAGATCGAAGTAATGCCGAATGAGCTTGAGTGACCCCATCAGTACCGCTGACAGAATCAGAGCAACGATAGGGGTGAGGTTCAACACCATGCTTAAGAACAGGCCACAACCAAGCCCCAACAGATCGGCAGGAACTAATCCGTAAAAAGAAGGCATGGTTTTTAGAAACTTTGGATATCTGCGCATGAATGCTCCTAAGCAATGCCTCTCATAAAACTCATGATCGCTGGTGCAAGCATGCAGACACAGATACCCATCAAAACCTTGGTCATCTTCTCTCCAGCATCGTTTCTTCCCAGCATGAGATACATCGAGGCCAGAATCAGACCAAAGAGACCCACTGAAAATGCCACCCGAGAAGCCTCAGAAGCGAGCTTGTCAGCTGATGCCTTAAGGCTTCGGGCAAGGAGATGATCGGACTCTACAAGCATAAAAACTATTGCGAGGTATTTCATACGCCCTTCTTAATTATGAAAGTTTTGAATTGAGCTACTCACACGCAGTGAGAACGGCTCTTGATAAGACTTGCGAGTTCCAAGCGTCACCTTGTCCCAGTGCACACTGCCTCTCCATTCAGTAAATTTGAGCGATTCTTCTGATAAAGGGATTTTTGATTGGAACGCGAAGTCCGTAGTGATCATCGGACAGTAATAAGCTTGCTTGCCGGTCATCTTGAGAAGTTTTACCCCATTGAAGGTGTCTCCTTTCTTGGTGGAGACTTTGAGGGCAATTACATTTTCTTCTGTAGGTTCGATCTCTTGAATAGCATTCACATCAATGATGTTGAGACTAAGCGAGGCATTGTCCCAGCGAACCGTCGCAAGCTTCTTTTCGACTAATTCCTTAAGCGGAATCTCTGTTCGATTCACGACAAGAGCGACTTGCTCCAGCTCTCCAGTAAAGTCATTTTGAAGTGAGAAGGGCTCATTGCGCTCTTCAAACTTATTCACATCCCAGAAGCAATGAATGTCCGAGGTCGAGCAGTTGCCGCGACAACCACCACCGTTTGAATGAAATTCTTCTTTGAAGTTTGTTAGCTTGTCACCTGTGCGCCAATTGCCTTCGAGCTGAATATCAATTTCTGAATTGAGCGAGACATTACCCAGAGGATAAACAACATAGTCTTCATTACCACTCGCCTCTGGCCAATAGGCGTAAACCTTCTCTTCAGCCTGAGAAGCAAGCTCTTTACCTGTGACGTACGATAACGAGATCACATCCTTGGGAGTAAATTTATGCTCCAAGTAGTGACGTAAGAGCCTGTCAGTGAAAACAAACCACTTGCCTTGCTTGTCCTTCGTCTTCACCTCTTTAAGGTAAGTGTAGCTCGGCAGATTTGATTCAAACTGCTCCACTTTTTTGAGATTGTTTTCTTCGATGGTGAACTTGTTGTCATAAATGCGCGCCATGATCTCCTGAAACCGTGCTTTGCCCCCAGGAAGGCCGACATATGACACCCGCGTTTCAAGAGGAGTTGTCACCAGCACAGGAATGCTTTTCGCCTTCACACTGTTCATGAGCGTTTGATAATTTATCTCAAGCTCAGGAATCTCAAAGTCCACCACTTCACTAATGATGAACTCACCTTTTTTTAGGTAATTATCTGCAATCAAGTTGTGTGGGATATTTTCGATCTCCACAACGATGCGTTCAGCGACGCCGGCCTGAAGGACTCGATCAATCGTGACCTGATGAAGTAACTCGTAGGACTCTTTCTCGTAGTCATAGTAGCGAAATGCCAGGGTCAGGTTCTTAATCTCTTTGAAACGTGAATTGGGTAAGAGCTTAAAGGTGTTCTCAAGACTTACCTTCAAGTTCTCAACCTGTGCACCTCTCTCAAAAAAAGGTCGTGCCTTCATGGACTCCACATGAAAGAACGCCGGGTCAACCTCAGGATACTTGACCCAGGTTAAGTCTTGCCGTGTGATACCTCCCCATGAGTGGGCCTCAAACTTGCCGATGGCCGCTGCACTTTGAAAACTGCGGTCTCTCAGCATGACTTCACCCACGCGATAACGAAAATCTGGGTTAGTCGTGCGAGTTGATGTCTCGATGACATAACTTCCCATTGCGCTGGTGGTCTCTGTGGCCTCTACCCAATCAAAAGTGATCGCGTAGTTTTGCAGGAATCGAACTTGAAGCTCAGGAATATCCGCGACTAGTGGGTTTGAACCACGCTCGACCTCATCGCCATCAGGAATACGATCTCCGTCTGAATCATCTTTGGGATCAGTGACAACTGTATCTGTAACGATCTGCTCTCGATTGGAGTCCTTCTTATCCGAAGAACTTTTAAAAGAGCAAGCCCCACTAAGAAGGAGCAATGCTGCTAGAATCAAATTCATAACGTCCTCGCTTGTTTCATGTTGAGACTCTTAATCAGTTCAAGCTTCTTCAGAAGTGAGTGAACCTCACTGCGCAAAGTCGGCTTAGATCGAACTTCGCTTTCTGGCAGGCTTTGAAGAAACCCTTCCAGCTTCAGGGCAAGGCTATCCATGGCGACCTCCGTACTTCAGCAGCTCGGCTTTAACATCTTTGAGGGTCTGTTGGAGCTTCGGCTCCATGAGTCCTTCAATTGAAACTTCACCCAAGACCTCTCCGATACTTTTGCTGATTGATTGTGTGAAACGGCTCATAGTGCCACCTTTGAAGTAAGCCAATTGGTCATGCGAGTTGGGCGATGCTTGGGATTGAGGCCTACCCACTCATCATGAATGCCTGCCGGGTTTGTGTTCATCCAGTCTCGATCAAGACAGAACTTGAGAATCTGTTCAGCGACTTCATTTCTGCCGTTGCTAGTTCCGGCCTTGTCCTCAGATTGAGCGACGACATCCCAAACAAGCCAGCAAAGCTCACAGCAGCTTTCTTCAAAGTCATCAAGTGATAGGCCGGGACAAATGCGACTCAAGAGCAAGCGAGCCGTGAGCAGGTTGTCATCAGCATCAGAAAAGATCTCAAGGTCACGGTCATGAAACGCTTTAGCGAGACGATCACGCAGCCCCAAAAGCTCGATGTCGCGGGCCAGGCAATTAATAAAAGTCCTCTGTTCTTCAGTTCCAAGAATCGCTACGGGGGCCTTTAAGACAAAGGTCTCCCCGCCACTTAAATAAGTGGTCATAAACACTCCAAATGTTGTGGAAGCTATAAGGACCTAGTCACGTGCTCAGAAAGATTCTCTGAATGCTAGGTTGTCGCTTTTGACTTCCGGTTGCTAAAAATCGGCTTGAATCAGTATTGATGCAGGCCAAGTAAAAAATGTGCACCAAGACATAGCGAACGTTGTTTCTAAAAATCACGACAAAAATGATTGGTTTTGCACAAAAGCTTGGTGGGTCTCGAATACGAAATCTTCGACTTACAAAATAGCAACCGACAAATCCTTGGTGGTCGCACAAATCCTTGGTGGGGTGCCTGGTAATAAATTCCCGAAAGTTCAATACGGGCATGAAAAAAATGCACAAATCCTTGGTGGGTCTCCCGCGCGGAGTTGACGGTTTTTTTGAGCGTGGTATGTAGCCTGACATGAGAACAGATGTGTTGGTCGATTCAGTTCAAAGGGTGCTGAATTCCTTTATGGAATCGAATCCTGATATGTCTGTGACTGACCTATCAGATAAGGCCATGAGCAGCCTCACTACTATAAGAGGCCTCAAGAACGGCACGATTGAACACTTAAGCGCGAAGAAAGCCCTGGAGATTTCATCTCGCTTGGGAGGCCCTAAGACGCTGGACGGTCTTGTCTCGTTAAGTGACGACCAAAAAGCCACCCAAGATGCTGCGGACTTTCAGAATCGCTTCTCTCACCTCTTCCCTTATGAAATGCAAGGTCGAGAAATTGAATCCTTCATGTCCGATAAGGACTATGCACGGATTATCTGGGCCGCTTATGGTGCGACTAACATCACTAGAGATGAGGTCGCCCATCGCTGGGGACAAGAAGGGATCACTCGCCTAGAAGAGCTTCTTAAGCTCAACATTGTGAATGAGACCGAGGGGAAGATTACCGGCAATTCAGAGAACGGTGGCTTTGGTATCGACTCCACTTACAGACAGCTTGGGATTGGCTATCAGCTCTACTCGCCCCTCAATAGGGTCAATCAAGAGAACTGGGTATCTTTCCAAACTCAAAGCGTAAGTATTGAATTCCTCAAAGACTTTAGAGAACGATTGAGATCGCTATTTGGCGAGTTTCACGAAAAATCAAATAGTTCAGAGAACCAGGGAAATCAGAGAGTGTTTTTCGGAATGCTTTTTGATAGGTACATGCCAGATTTGCATGATCCCAAGGAGCTCCAATGAAGACTCTCATCGGTTTCACCATCCTGATCTCATCACTGACAGCATCTGCTGGAACAGTTCAGTTTGATCCCAACTACAGAGAGATCGTTGTTCAAGGCTCGAAGCCTGCAACTCTCACGATTGATGCTGAGACAGCAAGACTCATTCTGAATGCTGAAAGCATTACCCTAAAAGACGGTACTGTTCTCAATATCACGAGAGATGCTACTCAGCTCATCAAGAAAGACACTGTACAGGACATTGGCAATATTAGCGGCCACTCTGGAACGTTTATCATCTTGGGTGAGGGCTCTGGTACAGGTGGTGGAGGCTAGCCTTCTGTCTTTGTACGATACACTAAAAGTTTTTTAGTTTCTGACTCTTGTGCTCTCTAGCCTTTTCTAGCAACCACCCAAAAATTCGATTCCTCTCGAATCCAAAGTCGTTCTCTGGATGAAATTGTACACCGAGCACTGGTCTATCCTTAAACTCAAGGCTTTCTGCGATCTTTCCCTTATTCGAGTAAGACGTTACGTTGAGCTGAGGCCAGCGAGCTGCGTTTTCCTGAAAATAGGACACGCGAATACCTTGATGATGTCTTTTAAATCCTTTGAACGTCTTCGTGAAAAGCTCATTCATAAGGGTTGTACCAGGCTCCATCACGATGCGATCATAAAGGTATCTCCGATTTCTGATCTCTAGTTCTGTCTTGATATCGACGTAGAGTGGAATTCCCTGAGAAACGGCTAGCATCTGCATCCCTCGGCAAACGCCGAGTACAGGTAAGGTTTCGAGTTCAGAATTTGCGAAATACTTTTCCAAGAGACCGAACTCTATGGGGTCTCGGCGACGCCCTTCCGCTGAGTAGTTCACGAGGTGATCTAAGGACTGTGTGTAATCACGCAACTCGGGTTCAACCTTGCTGAGGTAGTACTTCGGATCGATGTCTGCGCCACCTGGAAGAATGATGGCATCGTATTTTACCCAATCAATTTCGGGTCCGGCCCTCGATACGTCGATGAGGTTAACCTTTACGCCCTTAATTTTCCCCACCCGCTTAAGTGCGATCTTAAAGAAAACATCGCACTTGGTCGCACAGCCAATAGTGACGACTTCTGCGTAAGCAAAATTTATCAAAAGCATGGCCAAGGTAAAAACAGACAACATCAATTTCATATAAACCTCATAAGAATATTTTAATGCGAGGCTGCGGCTCACTCAATGAGGCAGCTACTGCTCAAATCCGAGCAGCGCAGTCAGACTCAACAACTAGGAATCAGAGCATGTGTAGATCAATCCACATAAATCCATTGGTGCATCTAAGAAAGTCGGGTCAGTATCCAACCGAAAGTCACACCCTCACCTAGGAGTTTTATGCAAGTTTCCCCAAACGATATGTCGGTTAAATCAGAGAAAAACATGGAGCAATGTATCGCTGATTGCTTCGCAAGCTTTTCTGCGTCAACGAAATGCCTCAGTCACTGCTTAGAGAAAGGTGGCAAACACGCAGAAAAGGCTCACATCCAACTCATGATCGAATGCGCAGACATGTGCAAGATGAGTATGGGGCTGATGCTCGCTAACTCGCAGTTCGCTTACGAGCACTGCCAGCTCTGCGCGAAGGTCTGCGACCTCTGTGCTGAGTCTTGTGCCGCCCATGCACACGGCGATGCGGTGATGGCAGATTGCGTGAAGGCCTGTAAGAAATGTGCCGAGTCTTGTCGTTCGATGAGTCACTAGAACCTTTGCCTGAGATTTTATGTATCTCAGGCAAAATCGTTACATGTGCATGAAAACGGTTTAAGATAAACTATGACTGCCAAATTCTTAAATGCTAATTGCGTTTGCCAGACTTTTGACCCAGATATTCTCAAAGCCAAACTTGAGTCCGATGAACTTCTTAAAGGTTTATATGGACAAATTATTGAGAGCCGGCCAAATCTTTTCTCGGCAACAACTGTCTTCATATCACCAGATCAATTAGAAGCGATCACTTCAATAATAAGTGCCATCGAAGAAGTAACTCGTAGTTCAAATTACAGAAACCTCGTTCTCAGTCTTTCTCCTTCCATTTCCCACGTCGAATGGGGCACGAAGGGTGTTTTCATGGGCTATGACTTTCACTTAAGTGATGATGGTCCCAAGCTTATCGAAGTTAACACGAATGCAGGCGGTGCACTTCTTAATTTGGAATTAGCCAAGGCTCAGCAAGAGTGCTGCCAAGAAGCCAATGTTTTCTTCAAACATCGCGATGAGCTGTTGAACATGGATAAACTATTCTACGAGATGTTTCTCCGTGAATGGGAACTGCAGCGTGGTAACGCAAAAATAGGACTAATCGCAATCGTGGATGATGATCCCGAAGCACAATACTTGTATCCAGAGTTTCAATTATTCCAACGGCTCTTTGCAAGATTCGGAACGAAAGCTATCATCGCGGATCCTAAAGATTTACATTTTCGAGACGGCCATCTTTGGCATGATAAAGAAAAAGTAGCTATGGTCTACAACCGCCTTACTGATTTCTATCTGGAAGATGATGTTCATGCATCGATCCGTTCCGCCCATCAAAAAAATTCTATTGTGCTGACTCCGACTCCACATCATCATGCAATTTATGTGAACAAGTTGAATCTAGTTACTTTGAGCAGTGAATCCACATTAAGCGAACTTTCTATTCCAGGAAAAACAAATGAAACGCTTCTTGCAGGAATTCCAAAGACGGAAGAAGTCTCTACCCAGCATGCGGATGATCTTTGGGATAGAAGACGCGGATTATTTTTCAAACCTCTTTTAGGTTATGGCAGTAAAGCCGCGTATCGAGGTGAAAAACTGACCCGCAAAGTGTGGGAAGAGATTCTGAAAGGCCACTACGTTGCACAGGCCCTCATTCCTCCGAGTAAAAGAAAAATTCAAAAGGATGGAGAACAAACTGATCTGAAAGTAGATATCCGTGCCTATGTTTATAACGGGAAGATACAACTATTAGCAGCTCGACTCTATTCGGGGCAGACGACGAACTTCAGAACCAACGGCGGAGGTTTCGCTCCGGTTTTTGTCATCCCAGACGCATAGTTTGATAGAGCTGGATTGAACATCCCTACATTCCTCTCGTTCTGCTTTTAAAGGGTTCAGTCATTTGTTTGAAATACGATTGTGGATACTCATTAACTAGACCAACATCCCGGACCTTCACATCTTTCTTATAATAAGCGGTTCCAAGGAAGTGGTCCCAGATCGTAAAGAATAGCCCAAAATTGACGTTTCCTTCGGCACCTTTCACATGGTGAAATCTGTGATTTTCGGCCACGGCCAGGAATAACCTTAGCGGTCCAACGGTATAATCGACATTAGAATGCTGGAGAAGAAGCTGAATGGAGACGCAGAAAGTGACCGCCTGAAGGACACTTCCAGAAACTCCAAGCAACAGCAATGGTAATACACCCATCATTGACTCCAGCCCCTGATGGAAAGGATGCTTCATGAGTCCATTGAACCCATATAGACCTGGGAGGCTATGGTGCGTCTCATGAAACTTCCACAGAAAATCCCATCGATGGCTTAGATAGTGGGTAATCGTAATCCCGAAATCGAGGATAAAAATTGCTATAAAAACCTGAAGATAAAAGTTTATTGATTCTAGCCACCACCCAATGGACATCTGATTCAGCTTTAAAGATGAGATCACAAACAAGCTTAAAATGAGTAGAGCGTGATTCGTGAAAAAGTGAGCAAGGTCCCTTTTGAGGGTTTTCCAATTCCCTTCCCAGGTTACTTCATATGTCTTTAACACTTCAAAAAGAAACATCAGCGCAATAGCACCTACAAGAAGTAAAAAGCTGCTCAAAGTATAGCCCCCCTTGATCAGATGAATTCCGAAGAGGGAGATGATAATAAAAACAGGATATAAAGTGTATTTCAGCATAGGATAATATTACGACCGGAGCAGACGAAATAATTGTAAGATCCGGCATGCACTTACTTAGGATTTTGCTATGTTACCCCTTCTCTATCTTTGGAACTCTAAAGCAATGTATCTCGGTCCTAGTTTCGAAACAGGTGAACATTCACACAATGCTATTCAGATCGTCGTCGGCTTAAGGGGTAATGTAAAAATACTAATAGATGGTGAATGGAAAGTAGGAAATTTTTTTATCATTCCTCCCAACGTAAGGCACCAGACAGTCTTACTCGGCATGGTTGCGATGATGTATGCAGACTCAGAAGATGTCCGCTTCGATTCAAAAGGTCCTCGAAACACGAGTATTTCCAACGACATTAAGGAAAAACTACTAGAAATCTATTACTCACCTGCGGAAGTACAAAGCGCAGAAAGCATCTATGACGAAGTTCTCAAGCAAGTTGGATTTTCACGATCAAAAAGTGGATCAATTGATGGTCGTGTCCTAAAATGTCTCGAATATATTGATGCTCATTACTTTGAGTCATTGACAATGGAAAGAATATGCACCGACCTTCAGATTCCCGAGAGCACCCTCAGTCACTTATTTTCCAAAGAGGTCGGAATTCCTTTTAGACGGTATCTCATCTGGAAGCGACTAAAAAATGCAGTCTACTTTTTTCTCAACACAAGCTGCTCCCTAACGGACGCTGCTCTTGAAGCAGGGTTTTCAGATCAGCCCCATTTCACAAAATGCTTCAAAGAAATTTTTGGCGTTAATCCTTCCTACGTTTTTGGAAAAAAACTAAAACTTCTGAACATGGTAAATAGGTTAAAGCTATAGAGTCGTTAAGCAACAACCGCCTATCCCAAAAAAATTAGTCAAGCACAGACTAACTGAGTCAAGAATTCGGTTAGAGGAAATGCCCAACAATTGAACAGAGACTGCTACACGCTTTAGTGCTAACGAAACTGAAGCCTAATTAATTGATTACTCACAGCAGTTTGATTTGAAGAAGCGAGCCACTTTCTTTGCGGCCGTAGCCACAAAGCGAAAAAATTTCATCCGACACTCCTTCCTAGAACTGATATTGCAAACCAACCCCAGCACTGTTTTCCGTAAACATCAGACCTCCCGCCCAGGCCCACTGCCGCTGGTACATGAGCGAAACCTCAAATTCCGAAGGCTGCTTCTGACGAAAGGTAAATTCCGTATCGGTGTAAATCACGTCGGTCCATTGGAACCGTTTCTCGAGGTTAAGTCGGCCGCGGCCTTGGTGATCGATGATGGCATGGGACTCGATCAAAAAAGGGAGAATGTAACCAACCCCAACCACTCCAGCGCCCTCACCCTCGACCATCGTTCCACCCGCAATCAAATGCGCCCACTTATTTAGCCAGCGTTTATAGAAAAGATCGCCCTCGCCCTGCCAGCCGAAGTCTTTGCGCAGCTCCGTTCTCAACTCAAGCTCGTCCCAGGTGCGCATAAAAAACAACTCAGCCTGGGCATGGTTCGTTGCCGCTTCGATCAAACCACGGTGATAAGTATGGTCGTGGAGATGCGGGTCTTGCTTCTGAAGTTTCTGAATCTCTTTTGAGGGTGTGTAGCTCGAGTACTTCACGACTCGAGCCATGCCCGTCTTCAGATGGTAAAGATTATGACAGTGGAGCATCCACTCCCCCGGCTCGTCGGTGTAGAACTCGATGACCTTCGTGGTGTGCGGGGCCACGTCCACCGTGTGTTTCATTGGTGATCGCTTGCCGTGCTTGTTCAAGACGCGGAAGAAGTGTCCGTGAAGGTGCATCGGATGATGCATCATGGTTTGATTCACAAAAGTGAACCTCACAACCTCGCGCTCACGGATCATGATAGTGCGGTCTTCATGGATCGCTTTGCCATTGATGTGCCACACGTATCTTTCCATGTCGCCGTCGAGCACCAGTTTCACGTCGTGGCGAGGAATGCTCGGCGCGAACTCTGTTTCTTCTGAAGCCATGGCGTCTTCTACGCTGAAGGATTTAATCACTTCAGTTTCTTTGGCTGGAACATGGTCCATCGATCCATGGTCCATTGACCCGTGTCCCATCTGGGAGTGATCCATAGGGGCTTCACTCATTTTTGAGTGATCCATAGGAGCCTCGCTCATTTTTGAGTGATCCATAGGAGCCTCGCTCATTTTTGAGTGATCCATCGCCCCGTGGTCCATCATCGACACATACATGTCCGGAAAGGGTTTCTTAGGTGCAAAGACCTTATCGCCCATGCCGATCCACGTCGAAGCCGAGCCGGTGCCATCTTGTGCGGTTGCTTTGAGTTCGTAGTTCTTATGATCAGGGACGACGAAAAGAACGTCGTAGGTTTCGGCCATGCCGATGAGGAACTCATTGGCATAGGTAGGCTCAATGTCAACACCATCGAGAGCGATGATCTTCATCGGTGCCTGCCCTAAGGAAACGTAGAAGTACGACGAGGCGGCTGCGTTGATGATGCGAACGCGGATCTTCTCTCCCGGATGCGCCATCAACCCTTGGCCGTCTTTTTTGCCGTTGATGAGGAAAGCATCGTATCCCACGTCGGAGTAGTCCATCCCTCCCATGCGAGTCCATTCATTACTAAGAAACTGGCCTAATGCGCCTGCTTGCAGCGCTCCCCACCATGACCGCATGGTCTGTTTCTTGAAGAGGTAGTAATCGCCGTCCTTACGAAGATTGTTAAGAATTTGCGTGGCATCTTCATCCGACCAATCACTCAGCACCACGACGAGATCTTGGTCAGCTTTAATTTTCTTCTCTCGCGGATGAATGACGATCGCGCCGTAAACACCTTTCTGTTCCTGGACGTTCGTGTGCGAGTGATACCAGTACGTCCCGTGCTGTCGGAGTTTAAACTTGAAGGTGAACTTTTCGCCGGACGGAATCGGTGGGGTGTTCACGTAGGGCACTCCGTCCATGGCCGGATCGAGGAGAATCCCGTGCCAATGAATCGAGAGTTCGTCGTCAGGAATGTTATTCGTTACAACGATCTCGGCTTCGTCGCCTTCGGTGAACTCGAGGGTCGGAGACGGGATTCCTCCATTGAGCATGAGCGCAAAATCAACTTCCATTTTGCCGCTTAGATTGATCTTTCCCTTGGTGGCGACAAGTTCATATTTGACTGTCTTTGCCGTGGCTGAAAAAGCCATTCCCAAGATTGTAACGATCACTAAAAATTTCGTGTTCATATCATCCTTAAGCGAAGCATCTATAACCGTTATTCGGTATTATCTGTGACAATCTAATTCAGTTAAAATAGGACAGTCAGGCCGATGGTCGCCATGGCAGTTCTCAACAAGATTATTTAGAGTTAAAAGCATGGCTTCTATTTCGTTCAACTTCTTTGCGAGTTCCGCTGCATGCTTCATAGCTATGTTCTTTACTTGTGAACTAGGACGACTCTTATTGCGCCATAAACTCACAAGCTGTTTTATATCTTTCATAGAGAATCCGAGTTCTCTTGCTCTTTTAACAAATTTTAAAACATGGACGTCGTTCTCCGAGTACTGCCTATATCCGCTCATACTTCGGCCTGCTTTGGGAATGATTCCTTGAGCCTCGTATCTTCTGATCATTTTGCTATTAACTTCTGCCTGTTTTGATACTTCACCTATGTTCATGACTACTCCGGTTTATTGTTCGATGCTTTCCATCTTTTCAAGAGTAGCGAGTTTGTAACTACACTCACTGAGCTTAGGGCCATTGCCGCTCCCGCCACGACAGGGCTCAAATATCCTAAGGCTGCCAATGGGATTCCCACGACATTATAGATAAATGCCCAAAAAAGATTCTGTTTAATTTTAGCATACGTTCTTCTGGAGATTGATACCGCATCAGGTATCAGTAATGGGTCTCCTCTCATTAATGTGATCCCAGCCGAGTGCATTGCAACATCTGTTCCGGTAGACATCGCCATTCCGACATGTGCTGCTGCCAATGCAGGAGCGTCATTAATGCCGTCACCCACCATCCCTACGATTTCGCCCTTACTCTTGAATTCTTGAATGACTTCAGACTTATGCTCCGGCAACACCTCAGCACGGACAAAATCAATCTCCAAGGTTTTTGCCACTACATTGGCACTTCCTTGATTGTCTCCTGTTAGCATCATCGTTTTGATGCCAAGCTGTTTAAGCCGAATGATCGTTTGTCTTGCGGATTCTTTAATGGTGTCACTAAAAGTAATCATCCCGATAATTTTAACCGCTTCTGCATCAATGAGGAAAGAGACTGTTTCTCCCAGGAATTCTCTGTCCTTCGCCAAATTCATAATGGCCTCATCTTGGATTTTAAGTTCGGACAATAGGCGCTTACTACCCAAGATATATTTTTTGCCTTGAACAATCGCTTCGAGTCCTCTGCCCGGAAGAGTCTTTGATGATGTGGCATGAATGACAATGATATTTTTCTTAGTTGCTTCGTTGATGACTGCTTTCGCCAATGGGTGTTCACTACCACTTTGAATGCTTGCCAGAACACCAAGTACGTCTCGTTCAGAAGCATCAAAGGAATACATTTTTTTTACTGAAGGTTTACCTTCTGTAAGTGTGCCTGTCTTATCGAATGCGATAGTACTAAGCGAGTGGGTAATCTCTAGTGCTTCGGCATCTTTAATCAATATGCCTGCCTTGGCCGCGACACCCGTTCCCACCATAATTGAAGTAGGAGTCGCTAGGCCCAATGCGCAGGGGCACGCAATGACTAAAACCGCCACCCCATGGATGATCGCTGTTTCCCAATTGCCTGTGAGAAAGCCTGTTACAACGATCGTTAGCAAAGCAATCACAAGGACTGTAGGAACAAAGTACGAGCTTACTTTATCAACCAATCTTTGAATCGGAGCCTTCACTGATTGGGCGTCTTCAACTAAGCGAATAATTCTCGAAAGCATGGTTTCGGCACCAACGGCCGACACCTCTACAATGATAAGTCCGTCCCCATTTATGGAACCTCCCACCACCTTATCTTCTTCTCTCTTATCGATCGGCAGACTTTCGCCTGTAATCAAGGACTCATCAACCTGTGTTTGCCCTTTTTTTATATTTCCATCGACCGGAATACGTTCACCGGGTTTTACGATGACCATGTCTTCTAACAATAAATTTTCGATTGGAATTTCTACTTCAACATTGTTCTTCAAAATTCTAGCTGTTGCTGGTTGTAGCTCTTGGAGTGCTTTAATGGCGGCAGAGGTTTGCATCTTAGCCTTGGACTCAAGATATTTCCCTAATAAGACTAAGGTAATAATGACGGCTGAACCTTCAAAGTAGAGATGTGGAGCATGGTGATCCAGGTGCTCTAGATTTTTCAGGAGTAGATACAAACTTAGCCCATAAGCAGCTGAGGTACCGATGGCCACCAAAAGTTCCATGTTTCCAGTCTTGGCTTTCACAGCTCCCCAGGCTGACTTATAAAATCTTGCTCCAATAAAAAATTGAATAGGTGTGGCCAATAATAATTGTATCCATGGAGATGGCATTAAATGAAATCCGAAAGGTTCAAAAAGCATTGGCAAAGAGAGGGGAAGAGTCAGGATCACGGAAAGTATGATTAGCCTTTTGTCTTTTTTAAGCTGCTCATCTTTAGAATCAGTAGATTTTATATTTTTCTCCGGTAACAGAGCCACATACCCCGCTGCCGTAATCATTTCGATTATTTTCAAAGCATCAGTCTTTGAGGTGTCAAACTCTATCCGAGCTTTCTCTGTGGAAAGATTGACCGAAGCCGAAAGGATTCCATCGTTTTTTTTAAGGACTTTTTCGATTCGATTCACACATGAAGCACAGGTCATTCCGTTGATATCGAGTGTAATGTATTGCTGCATATGAATCCTTTTTTTACATTTTAAACACTCCCTCTATGGGAAGGTCAAAATCCCTTATCGCTACCAAGTCTCTGCAATCACAGGAGAATCAGTAATTTGTTATCTATCGCCATTCAATTTCTTGTTTGATCCTAAACCTTCCCACCAAGGCAAGGTCAATGGTTTCTTAGAAAATATTTTTGTATTGACCCTACCCATGGGGGAAGGTGGAAGCTAGAGATCACACAAAAAACAAAGGAGAAGTGTATGTACAAATTTAAAATTGAAAGCCTGAACTGCATGAGCTGTTTTCACAACATTGAAGATGCCTTGAAAGAATTTGATTCCACGATTGAGGCTAAAGCCGATGTTCGGAATCAAGTCTTAACAGTGGATTCTAGTCAGCCAGTGGATCAGCTGACAAAACTGATCGAATCTGCAGGATATCCAGTTAGTGGTGTTATAATGAGTTAAAAATCAAAGCCCTGTACTCATGATTTCGGTTTTTTTACGCTCATTAAAAACTTGTGTCACAAAGTCCAGATCTGAAACGTAATGATTAATAAGTGATAAGGAGTATCGGCCCATGAGACCTGTTGGATTTTACCTGCTCATACTTAGTATGATGACATCGACCATAGCGCACGCCCACCCGGTGATTTACGGTGGCGGCAAAGTCGTTAGTTCATTCAACATGCCCAGTTACTCAGACAACCAACTCATGTATTCCATGACGTCAAAATGGGCCGCAGGGCTCAATCACTGGAGATTCACGAAAGAAGACCGCAACACCGAACTAGGACTTGCGCGACTGAACCACCTCCTTTATCGCAACAACGGAGAAGATTCTCAGGCCAATCTCTACCTCCTCTCTGGTGTGGGCCTGGTGGATGCGGAACTGGAAGTCAAAGGAACCCGCGAAGCCTACATGGGAGGCTTTGAGACAGACTGGGAATCGCGGACTCTTTTTGTCGCGTTGAAACACTATCAGTTTACTTCACCGGGTCTCTTCGACCTAGGGATGACGCAGGCACGTATCGGTTTTTCTCCTGCCGAAACTCCCTTTGATCAGCTCCAGACGTGGTTCATGCTTCAAGCGATGTACATGCCCGCCACCGACCGCAGTGTCATGGTCACGCCACTTTTACGATTTTTTTACCACAACGTACTTTGGGAAGTCGGCTCCAGCACCCGCGGGGAATGGATGACAAACCTCATGGTGCATTTCTAGGAGACACTATGAAAGTTCTCGCCTTCTCATTATTTGCCCTGGTTTCGATCGCCGGCCTTCGCGCAGAAGACATCACGGTAAAAGTCAACGGGATGGTCTGCTCGTTGTGCGCTCAAGGGATTCAGAAGAAGTTCAAGGCCATCAGTAGCGTGCAGGAAATCAAGGTCGACCTCTCGAGCAAGCTCGTCTCAATCAAAACGCAGAATGCGAACGATCTTGCTGACGACAAGATAAAAACCATCATTACAGAGGCAGGCTACAATGTTGCAAGCATTGAAAGAAAATAACGTACTCCGGAGATTTTCCGCATGGCTTGGTCTGTTCACTTCTTTTGGTACCCTTCTGTGCTGCGCGATCCCGTCGACATTGGTGTTATTAGGTTTCGGGGCGACCTTCGCCTCTTTCCTCGGCACTTTCCCACAGCTCATCTGGTTATCAGAAAACAAAGGGTACGTGTTTGCACTGAGCTTCATCATGCTCGGAATTTCGTACGCCGCTCAAAAGTATTCCGAAAGCAAGACATGCCCGATTGATAAGAAAGATGACTGCCAAACAACGAAGGGTTGGGCCAAGCCTCTTTTTTGGATTTCTCTCGGTATCAACGTCGTCGGTTCGTTCTATGCATTCGTGCTCCCACATCTTTTGAGCTAAACGATGACATTACTTTACGCCATATTCCTACTTCTCACGGCACCGGCGTATGCTCACAAAGGCATGAATCATAAGACCGACGTGAAGGGAGAGACCGTGGCATTAGACGTCACAAAAAAGATTGCCATGGACTACGACCTAGAAGTGAAGCCCATCTTTTCACGCAGCTGCATTCACTGCCATGGCACGACGAACAAGCTGCCGTGGTATTACGAATTACCTGGAGTGATGTCAATCATGAGCGGACACATCAAGGAATCCAAAACGCACCTGGACTTATCCCAAGGATATCCATTCAAAGGACACGGCTCGCTCAAAAAAGATCTTCAGGAGATTAAACGAGTCCTTGAGGATAATGAAATGCCACCATGGTACTTCAGATTAATGCACTCAGATGCCAAGATCACTAAAAAAGAACACGTTATAATCCAAAACTGGATTACCGAATCCATCAAACGGCTCGATGCCAAGGAGTGAGTCCCATGAAAAAAAATCTCATCATTAGCGCCATCTTTTCTCTGCTTTCCCTAAACGCCTTTTCACAGCACACGCACCATCACGCAGGCCACGGAAGTCACGGTCAAGCCGCGACTGCTGCTAGCTCACCCGAGCTCAATGTGGTACTCGAAAAGAACGACACTCTTTTCAGTGAGTTTCTGCAAGCCTCACCACAGGCCCTCGAGAAACGTGCCAGCGAACTCCATCAGGCCATTGCCAAGGCAAAGTCTCAAGACGTGAAAGGTCTCCTCGCCGCGGCAGGCAATTTAACTAAAATCAAAAACAAGCTTTCTAAAGATCAAAACCTGCTGCTCTATCACGAGTTCATGAAAAATTTCGCAGAGGTTGTTAAGAAGAGTAATGTCTCGAAGACTCACGCTGTCTTCTATTGCCCTATGGTCAAAAAGTATTGGGTCCAGAACATCACTCAAAGCCGAGACGTAAAAAATGTCTTCGCTCAAGAGATGCTTGAGTGCGGGAGCGAGGTGCCTAAGGAAACGTAAAAAAATCATTTCTGTGTAACTCAACCGATCATCCCGCGAGGTTTAATATGTTCCCTGTAAGAAAAATTTTAGCTTTGGCGTTACTTACGTTCTTTGCAATAGGTTGCTCGACGAGCCCACACTCCAATATGGCCGGTTCTGTCGCAATGAAAATTAATGACTCAAAGGGTGTCGCCTGTCTGTTTGGCGATAGCCCAAAAATCGGCGACAGTCTTACTCTATTTGAAACCAAGTGCACTGATGGAGTAAAGTCCAAGGAAAGCGCAGGAGTCAATTGCAAAATGGTTAAGTCTGGTGAAGCAACAATCGTCAGAATGATGAACGATCATTATGCGGAATTTGAAACCAAACTCGGCGTGCCTTTCCAGGAAGGCTACATGATTAAGTTATCACGCTAAATCAATCACCAACACTGTGCAGAATCGTCTGGGTTTTTTAGATGCACTACGGGGAATGGCCGTCATCTGGATGGTCATTTTTCATTTCTGCTACGATCTTAAGAACTTCGGCTTCATCACATGGGATTTCAGATCTGGCTTTTGGTATGGCTTTCCTAGAGTTATCGCATTTACGTTTCTCCTCTGTGTAGGTCTTTCCCTTCACTACGGCCACATCGCCCAGTTTAAGAAAAAGTCTTTCCTCACCAGGGCCGCTAAGCTCTTTATTGCTTCACTGGTTATTAGTGCGGCGACCTACGTTGCCTTTCCGAATGCATGGATTTATTTTGGCACCCTCCACTGCATATTTGTCGGGTCAGTCCTGGGCCTATGGTTTGTTTATCATCGAAAGATTGCCATCGCTTTAATGGTCTTGATCATGATTGCTCAGTACATCTTGGGTTTCGATATTGAATGGGTTTCTGCCAACATTACTAAGCAATACTCCATGGACTTCATTCCGATCTATCCGTGGTTCTGGGTCATCCTACTCGGAATTGTCATCGCTCCCTACCTAGCGGACCTAAGAGAATTGCGTAAATTTCGGAGTCCTCCCTTCTTGAAATGGTTAGGACTGCATTCACTCAAAATCTACCTCATTCATCAGCCTGTGATTTTTGCAAGCCTTTGGCTTGTGCAGTACTTTTTGCGTTGATTTTTTTGATTACAGATCACAAATCAAGCCCTTAAACTCCAAAAGTATTCATAGATCGTTTTCAATCTACACGAACGTGAGAAAATCTTAGCTCACCAGCAAGTTTTTTAACTAACTTTGTCGAGAGATTGTTCTCAAAGAACAACGAGTGAAGAAGCATGCAATGTCCGGCAGGATTGTGTTGAGGTCATCAACGCTGAAAGCATTACTCTTAAAGACGGCACTGTCCTGAATATAACGAGAGATGCAACACAGCTTATCAAGAAAGACTCAGTTCAAGATATTGGTAACATCAGCGGCCACTCTGGAACGTTTATCATCTTGGGTGAAGGTTCTGGCACAGGTGGTGGCGGTTAAAAACTGGCCAGGGAAAGTAGTCTCACTTTCCCTGGAAAGATTGAATCAGTAGTTAATACCAAGATACTCACTGCACTTCTTCTTCGCGTTAGAAAAAATTCCGCCAACAGATGATGTCGAAGCCTCGGTACACGCTTGCATTAACTCGCTATCTTTAATCTCAGAGCGATCATAGTTCCCTGTCTGACCATCACGATTCACCCCGAGTAAGTTTTGCGCAACAGTAGATGGTGTCCAGTAAGGTGCAGATGTAATGCGATAATAACAGTCATAGGTTCCATGACGAGTCGTGCTTGGAAAGCGACGTTTGGTGAACATTTTTTCGATTAAGTCATCATCGCCCTTTTTTAGCTCTTTGCAGTTTGTACTTCCTGCAAATTTCTGAAGCCACTCTTGTGGGAGAAGAGGCTTTCTTACGAAGCTAGGGAAGCCTGCGTCTACGGCCCAAAGAGTTCCATTCTCGTTAACAAGTGGGGTTACGTGATACCACCACACTTTGTCGCCGGCTTCGCCAGTCTTCTCAGAGTAAAAAAGGAACATTTTTGCACTATCTACGCCCTGCTCTCTCTTCATGTTGTGAGCCCAAATCAACGCGCGGTTAGAGCAGATGGAACTCCCTAGCTTGATGAACTTCCTCTCCATACTCGTGAAGATTCGTTCTTTCGTTAAGCCCAAACGTGCAATGTCAGGAACGGTGTAGTTGTAATCGTTCAAATAGACATCTTGGGCAAATGCCGAAGAAGACAAGATCGTGAAAAGAGCCAGTGTTACTAACTTCATTAAAACATCCTCTGATAAATTTAGAGTATCTAGTAAATGAACAAGTGCCCTTAATCATCTTGAAATAGGGCACTTGAAAATTTTACAGGGCAAGACTACTTAATTCCGTAAGGCAGAAGATCATCTAGCTGTACCGGTGAACTATTATCGCCAAGCTCGACGATATAAAGGATGCCCTTGATTTTTGGCTCATTCGCGAAGGTTGGAGTCATGCCTAAGCTCTTCATTATAATATCCAAAAGATTGCGCTGATCTTGGTAGGTCACTCCATCGTAGGTATTTTCTCTCTGAGCAATGCATCCATTTGTCCGATTCAGTGGGAAATAAGGAGCATTGGGCTCAGTATTCGTCCTGCCGGAGCCATGAATTCGGAATAGGTTACGGCCAACATCTCGAGCAACCACCGTAGGTTTCCACCACTCATTGTCGTGAGAGCTCTTAGGCAACAAAGACTTAATCAATACTTCATCTGCGGATTTTGGAATAAAATTAAGAATCAGCCTTCTGAACTTACCATAAGACAGCTGTTGGTCAGCTGTTGGCATAACAGAATCAATTGTGAAAATTCCTGCAGGTGTGTTCCCGTTTCGTTGGTAGCTAGGAAAGCCAGAGCGAGCTGAAGCGAGAGCGGTTTGTGACCAAAGTTTACCGTCAGCTTTTCTTACGTCGTCTCCATTAGAATCTCTCATAATCATGAGACATGGATAAAGCCTGTTCGCACGACAGAACATGAAAATCTTAACACTGTTTATGTATTCGCCACCCATGTAAGTGGTTGTGTCTGGGGTGTTAAAAAAAAGGTCCGTTACGACTTCAGCAAGAACCTCCCCTTCACTTTCACCTGATTCTCTAATATCCGCATACGACTCATGCCTACTGGCAAGATCTACAACACTTAAGACTTGAGCACGAATGAGCAGTTCTTCGTGGGAGGCAATTATATAAACCAATCGCTTATCAACTTCAGGCAAACGTAGGGCACTTTCAATTTCCGCGATGAGGGCTAAGTCTAAACTGGCCTCCGCTCCGGATTTGATCTTCAAGATCCCAAGTCGAAGTCGCTCAACAACAGATAACTGTAGAGGTGAGTCTAGGTTAGACACCACCTGCAACGCTTGTTGCTGATTCCCCTCGTCCCATAAATCCCACAAAGCATCGACGTAAAGCTTTTGTTCCGACGAAGTGAGTCCTGGTGAGTAAGATTTCTCAGTGTTACTAAGAATTTGATTTTTAAAATCTTCATAGACTACATCTTCAGAAACATCACTTCCTGCCGCCATAACAAACGCAGGAAGTAAAACAAGCACGAAGCTTAAGAAAAATTTCATGGCAACACTCCTATTTGGTCTCGCAAACTCTCATCATCTTAAGACACGAGCAACTTATAAATCCTGTCTTGCTTCGCTGCGCAAAAACATCCCCGTGACCAACCACACCTCATGCGATACATCTAATACATCCAATAAGTTTCTCTAATAGTTGGTACTTATGCGCATCTACCTTTTCGTCGCCATTTTCGCCTTTCCTCTCACAGCAATGGCTTGGGGTCCAAGTGGACAAGCCATTACAGTGAAAATCGCAGAGGCTTTTTTGACTAAATCTGCCGCTCAGAAATTATCCGCCATCACTGGGGGTAGGCCCTTAAGCGAGTTCGCATCTTGGGCGGATATGGCACGTAACACTCCGGAATGGTCTCAGTCATCCACGTGGCATTATGTAAATATGGATAAATCGCTCTGGGATCAGCAACCACAAGATATATTACAGGCTCTGGAATACGTAGAAACTGAACTCTCTGGCCCAAATAGCAACGAAGAAAAACTGATATGGGTCAAATTCATCATTCATTTTGTAGGTGATCTACACCAACCTCTACATTCAGCTAAATCATCTGATCGAGGTGGGAATAGCGTCACAGTTCGTTTTAAAGGCCGGAAGACTAACTTACATGCTCTTTGGGATGGGGCCTTGCTTCAGACGACAGGTCTTGGGGTAGAAGAGTATTCACAAAAACTAATTCAGATGCGTATGGGCCAGGAGCTACTCTCTAAAAAGTTTGATCCCCTTGAGGTGGTTTCAGAAAACTCAGAGCTACTAGATTTTATATACTCATTTCAGGGCACAGACATTGATCAAACCTACGCAACACAAGCCTTGGAGCTGACTGATAAACGTCTGTGGGCAGGGGGACTTCGTCTTGCCTCACTATTGAATGAGTTGTTCCGCTAGAACGAACAAGAACGAATAGTTAGAACCTTGCATGTAAGTATTACGCACAGCATTGACACGCCGGGTCGCGCATCCTACTAAAGGGTCATTAAACCTGGAGGAATGCTGTGAAGAAAATCTTCTTATTAACTACGTTAGCTCTACTTTCTGTTTCAAGCTTTGCCCAAGACATGTCTGTAGAAGATGTAAATCCGATCAATATGTCAGTGCCAGAAAGCTCGGCCCTCGATGATTTTAATCCCCATGATCCGAATATTGAAGAAACGTTGCGTGAGATGGATGAAGCTTACGAGCGTGAAACCGGTCTTTCACCGTTCTTGGAGCTTGATTCAAGCTCTGAAAAGGATGGCGACTGCTATCGTGCCTCTTGCAAAGTTTTTTTGGACATCAACAAGACGAAACAAAGCGCAAGCATCTATGTCGATGGCGTTTTGAAATACTCAGTGAAAGTTTCAACTGGATTGAACGGATTTCTCACTCCGAACTTCGACAAACATCCTAACGGTCGCATTTATGACAAATATACTTCATCAAAATATCCTGGCGGCGATTACAATGGACTCGGAAACATGCCCTACGCAGTATTTATCAGCGGTGGCTTCGCTGTTCACGGTACAGGTCGTGGAAATTGGCCAAAGTTAGGTTCAAAAGCATCTCACGGCTGTATCCGCATGCATCCGGACAATGGAAAGATTTTCAACAGATTGGTGCGCTCTGTTGGCATCTCTCAGACTTGGATTACCGTTAGAAATTAGTTACAACCGGGGAGCGGTAACAAAAACCGCTCCAACATTTCTAGCAGCATTCTTTCGTACAATTATCACTCATTTCTAGGGGCCCTACCTGATCAGACCTGAGCAGCCTCATTCCGTTAAACACGACAATTAGCGTCGCACCTACATCTGCAAAGACGGCCATCCACATACTGGCGAGTCCGAGAAATGTAAGTATGAGGAACACTGCCTTGACCCCAATAGCAAAAACAATGTTTTGCCATAAGATTGAATGTGTTCGGTGAGCAAGAAGAATCGTTTCCGGAATCTTCCTTAAGTCGTCACCAATAATAACAACATCAGCTGTTTCCTTTGCTGAATCTGTTCCCATCTTACCCATCGCAAAACCAAGATCTGCTTGGGCCAGTGCTGGTGCATCATTGATGCCATCACCGGTCATCCCTGTAGGACCGAATTTTTGTTGTAATTCTTGAATGAGAACAAGTTTATCTTTTGGTAAAAGTTCACCTCTTACATCAGATATGCCTGCTTGCAGACCAATCAAATTGGCCGTTTTAGCGTTGTCTCCGGACAACATGGAAACATGAATTCCCATATCTTTAAGCATTTTTATAGCTTCGCTTGACCCTTCTTTGATTTTGTCTGTTACACCAAAAATTGCGATGACTTTTTTTTCTTCTATCAATAGAGAAACTGAGCGCCCACGGCTTTCCAAACCAGAGATTTCTCTAGCTATCTCTTCAGTCAATACTCCTAAGCTTTCGCCAAGTTTTTTGTTTCCGAGATAAATCTTTTTACCTTCAAAGCTTCCACTTACCCCTTGCCCTGCAATCGCTGTAAAATCTTTTATCTCGCCTGCACTTGAACTTTCTAGCCCTTTTGCAATCGCCTTCGATACAGGATGATCTGAAAGCTTCGACAAACCCAATGCTAAATCGTTGGAAGTTTTTTGATCGTTGCCTTTTGCCACTAATATATTATCTGCTAAAGAAGGTGCCCCATAAGTGATGGTTCCAGTCTTATCTAAGGCAATCGCTTTTAAGCGATGAAGACGTTCAATAGCATGCCCCCCTTTCATCAACACACCTATCTTGGCAGACGTTGTCAAAGCGCTAACAATCGTAATGGGAGTTGAAATCACGAGAGCACAGGGGCAGGCGATCACGAGTAGGACAAGCGCTTTATAGATTGAAGCTTCAAATGTCCAGCCCATCACATAGGGCCCTACAAAAACGATTGCAAGAGAAACAAAGAAGACAATCGGTGTATAACGTTTAGAAAATTGATCTACGAATCTTTCAATGGGGGCTTTTTTCGACTGGGTGTTCTCAACAAGTTCAATTATTCGCGAAACCGTATTGTTAGTAGCCACAGTGGAATTCTCAAAAACCAACATCCCACTCAGATTTATAGAGCCCGCAAAAATGCTGTCGCCGACCTTTCTTTCAACTGCCCGACTTTCCCCAGTTACTGGAGATTGATCGATTTCAGATGCCCCTTCGGTTATTAAGCCATCAAGTGGAATACGCTCACCAGGACGAACACGAATCTCACTTGAGACCTCTACATCTGCCGTTCTCATCTTTTTCCAAATGCCGGCAATTTTCACTTCGGATTCTTCCGGCAAGATAGAAAGGAGTTTGCGTATTGATCCTCTTGCCCGGTCAACCGCTTTGCTTTCTATCCACTCTGCTATCGAAAATAACGCTGAAACCATCGCTGCTTCAGGCCATTCTCCAATAACAAATGCTCCGGTGACAGCGATCGTCATTAAGGCATTGATATTAAGCTTCAACTTGAAGAGTGCAAGAAAGCCTTTCTTATAGACTCCGAAACCTGATAAAAAGATTGCGATCAAAGCAATCGCGCCAACAACATATTTTTGACTTGGCCCAAAATCAGCCATAATACTCAAAAGTTCCGCAGCGAAAGCCAATACCAAACTGATGCCCAACTTGATTTCTTCTGCGAATCTAGTAAGACCTGTTTTTTCAATCACAGGCTGCGCTATGTAGCCCTTAGAAGCGATTCGTTGTTTGAATTCTACTTCTCTTGCTTCATCCATCTGAATGACAAGTCTTCGCTTACTCAACTGGAAATCCAAACTATAGATTCCTTCGAAGTCTTTCACGAGACTGCGGATATCATTTTCTTCATTGATGCAATCCATCGCCTTGATGTAATACGAAAACTCTTTCTTCATCGTTAAACTTTTTGTGAAAAACAAGGTTCTAGATCTGAAGGGATATCCATTCTTTCAAACATACTTACACTGGACCAGCCTATATTACCTCTAGGTAATTTATTGAATACATGGCCAGGAACAGTCGCAATTAAACGGACAAGCTGACCTTTGATTTCTTTAATATCTCTACGAGAACAGGCATGAACAAGCATTAAAGCGTGAACAATCAAGTGTATAACAACACTTTTCTGCGCGAGTATATGTGCCCTGCCAAGATGGTGTACGCAAAGTGATTGTACTTTTCTTCTACGTGCTTCCAGATACAAATCAATTTCATTCTGGATCGCTTGATTTAAAACTTTTGAATCCATCGAATTCCCTCATAAAAGGGGCGAAGAAACAAATCTTCGCCCCTTAAGACTAATGGGCTACTTTTCCATGCAGCTTTTTTTCAAAGATATTAAATAAAACAGGTAGCACAAGCAGTGTTAGGGCCGTAGAGAAAATGATTCCTCCTACGACGACTGTGGCAAGAGGCCGTTGAACTTCAGCTCCCACTCCCTCTGACATTGTCATAGGCAAAAATCCAAATACAGCTACTAAGGCCGTCATCAATACGGGACGAAGCCTAATGAGGCATCCATCAAGTACGATCTTTTCTCCCGTCACGCCTTCGGCTTTTAGTTGGTTGAAATAATTTACTAAAACGACCCCGTTTAAGACGGCAATCCCACAGAGCGCAATAAACCCAACCCCCGCTGAGATACTGAACGGAAGTCCTTGAACAATCAAGCCAAGTACCCCTCCAACCAAGGCGAGTGGAACACAAGAAAAGATTAGTAATGTCTCACCGAAACTTCCGAAAGCGCTGTAGACCATAAAGAGCACAATCGCGAGGGCGATAGGCGCAAGAATCATGAGCCGATCTTTTGCTTCTTGAAGATTTTTAAAATTGCCTCCCCACTCAATGAAATGCCCTTTAGGTATTTCAACTTGGTCAGCGACAACTTTTTGGGCTTCTTGCACGAAACTTTCTGTGTCGCGCCCTCGTAGGTTAATCAAAACAGCTGATCGCCTGTTTGAATCCTCTCGAGTGATTGAGCCAAATGTCTCGGTAAAACTAATATCAGCAAGATAAGACAAAGGCGTAGTCTGGGTGACACCAGTTCCTACGGGTAAAGAACCGATGAGATCCAAATCAGAACGCTGCTCCTCTGGTAAGCGTACAAGGATTGGAAAGCGTTTTTCTTGCTCATAGAACATCCCCGCTTCTTCACCACCGAGAGCGATGGAAACTGCTTCCAAAACGTCGGAGCTAGCAACACCGTAGCGTAGCAGTGCTTCTGGTTTAGGATTCACACGGAGAACAGGGGAAAGTCCTGCCAGATCAACTTCTACGTCGCCGGCCCCTTGCACTTTACTGACAATCGCTTGGATTTTTTTCGCCACTTCCATATTAACCTTGAGGTCAGGTCCAAAAATCTTTACGGATACATCCGCTCGAGTTCCTTCAAGCAACTCATTGAAACGCATCTGAATTGGCTGAGAAGCCAAATAGGTTTGCCCTGGCATTTCCCTTTCTAAGCGAGAAACCATCTCTTGTGCCAAAGACTCAAAACTATGCTTGTTGTTTTTATTACGCTCAGGCCAAAGATCACGATTCTTCAAAATAATGTACGTATCAGAAACGTTTACACCCATTGGATCAGTGGCGACTTCACTCGTGCCGATGCGTGAGAAGATGTGCTCAACCTCGGGAAGGTCCATGAGTACAAGCTCCGCTCTTTTTTGCATCTCAATTGATTGATCGAGACCTGTATTAACAGGTCTAATCATGTGAAAGGCAAACGAGCCTTCTGCCAGCTGAGGCAAGAACTCTGAGCCTAGTCGCCCAAACAGCACGCCTGCTCCGATCATCATGACTACAGCGCTACTGATAATGAGTGCCTTCTGTCTAAGAGCGAAATTAAGACAGGGCAGATAGAACTTATGCGCCCACTTCATCAAGAGTGGTTCCTTATCTTTTGTATTTCCACTCAACAGTATTCCCGCAAGGGCAGGAATTACGGTAAAGGACAGTACCAATGCACCAAAAACTGCGATAGAAAATGTCATGGCCATAGGTCGAAACATCTTTCCTTCCACTCCAACTAGACCAAATAGAGGGATGAACACGATAACGACAATTAATTCACCAAAACCTGCGGCTGTTCGAACCTCAATACAGGCATCAATAACCGCCTGTTTAATTTCTGCTCGTGTCAGCTTTCTGCCATATTTCACAGTGAGGTTTTGAATAAACCGTATGCAGTTATCAATAATGATTACTGTTCCGTCCACAATGATGCCGAAGTCCAAAGCTCCCAGACTCATCAAGTTTCCAGTGAGACCTAACGGCTTCATGATCAAGAAAGTACTCAATAAAGCGAGAGGAATCGTAATCGCCGTAATCACCGCTGCTCGAGCATTACCAATGAGGAAAAATAGCACTAGAATTACCAGTGCCGCGCCTAGCGCCAAGTTATGCTCAACAGTACCAAGGGTCGCACCAACCAACTCGGAACGATTATAAACTGTTTTTAACTCAAACTCTGATGACAGCCCCTTGCTAACCTCTTTTATTTTGTCATCGACACTGATTGAAACGTTTCGGCTATTTTCACCCAACAGCATCATTACTGTGCCCACTACGGCCTCACGGCCATTGAAAGTAGCGGAGCCTGTACGCAAGGCCTTTCCAATATTAACCTTGGCTACATCTCCCACTCTAAGAACTCGAAAATCTTCAAGCACCTTAATGGGAACCTGCTCAATGTCCTTAGGAGACAAAAAGATACCGACACCTTGTACTAAGAACTGTTCAGAGGTTTGCTGAATGTAACCACCACCAACGTTTTTGTTAGCTTTCGTCAAAGCATCCAGAATCTCTTCTAAACGAATGGAAAGAGATCGCATCTTGGCCAAATCGGGCTGAACATGAAATTGCTTCTCAAAACCACCGGAGGTATTAACCTCGGTAACTCCTTTAACTCCCATAAGGCGAGGCTTGATTGTCCAATCTTGGAGCGTCTTAAGATTCATGAGTTGGACATCTCTTTCGCGTGGATCTTTCGCCGGAGATTTATAGTCCAAAACATATTGATAGATTTCGCCAAGCCCTGAAGAGATTGGTCCAAGGCGCGAATCTGCATTCGAGGGTAATTCTTTCAGCACAGAGCTCAGACGCTCTGCCACCATTTGACGAGCACGATAGATGTCAACCGAATCCTCGAAAACGACTGTTACTTGTGACAGACCAAAACGAGTGATAGAGCGAATTTGCTTAACACCCGCCATCCCACGCATTGAATTTTCAACAGGAAATGTGATCAGTCGTTCGATTTCTTCAGGCGCAAGACCGGGAACCGTTGTGTTTACTTGAACTTGGTTGTTAGTGATATCTGGGACTGCATCAATGGGAAGGTTTTGAAAACTCCAGATGCCTGCCATGATCATCAATAAGGTAATAAATAATACAACACCGCTTCGGTGAACACAGAAAGTAATAATTTTATTAATCATGTTTTTCTCACTTTAATGGCCATGGCCTTCAGATGGGTCTTCTTCCAATGAGAGTTGTACCGTCTTGAGAAAGTTAACTCCCTGGATTACGACTTGCGCATTCGATACATTTTTATTGAGCTTAACAAAAGCAGTGCCTGAGACCACTCTTACTATCTCTGCACTTACTTGAAAGTACTTCTCGCCCGATTTCAAAAAGATAGTCGTCTCTTTCAAGGAACGAACTATCGCCTTAGTTGGAATCCGTACCAGCGCGCCTTCAAGAGCAACTGGCGCCAACTGAAGAGTAAAATTCCTTGTGGCTTCAGGAGATAATGAAAACTCTCCCGATTCATCATTGTAGAAAGTTATTCCTGCAGGCAACTCGCGTTCTTCTCCATGCTCGTCTTTATGCTCGTCCTTATGCTCGTCCTTATGCTCGTCCTTATGCTCGTCCTTATGATCATCCTTGTGATCATCCTTGTGCTCATCCTTGTGCTCATCCTTGTGCTCATCCTTGTGCTCATCCTTGTGATCATCCTTGTGCTCATCCTTGTGATCATCCTTGTGATCATTCTTGTGATCATCCTTGTGATCATCCTTGTGATCATTCTTGTGATCATTCTTGTGATCATCCTTGTGCTTCTTATCCACTACTTTATTCTTTGAAAAGGCCGGCGCAGCGACCAGGAGTACCCCAACAAAAAAGCAGGTCATCCACTTTATTTTTTTCATTTATAGCTCCTCAACTTTTCCACCATCAAGAAGCACAATTTGATAGTACGCCTCTAGGGTTTCTAATTCGCGCTCGTGGTACAATTTTTTGTTTTCGAACATTTGGCGGTGGGCCTCAATAACTAAAGGACTACTGATAAGTCCCCTTAGGAAAAAGCTTTCAATCTCTTCGTGCTTCTTGTGCATATTTCCATCACTTGCTTGTGCTTCAAGAACAGCGATTGAGCTAAGATATGAATCAAGATGGGCTTGTCGATAGTTTTCTTGTGACGTCTTCTCAATCTCAAAACGCCTCTTACTTGCCGCCAAGCCTGTACTAGCTAGGGCTTTAGCACCGTCATTCTGATTTAAAACTGGAAGCGGGAAGCTCAGTACAATTCCCCAGACATTCGCTTTTTCGCCAAACTGGTCTTGTGCTGAGTAACTTGGACCAATGTTGAGAGTTGGCCAGGCATCTGCGCGTGCAAGCTTTAAATCCATCTCTGAAGCTTCAGTCTGCGCACGAAGAACTCTCAAATATGGAGACTCAAGCTGTTTGCCACTTAAATTCTTAGGCCAGATTTTTTTGCGTGGAGGAAGTAAGTGGGCAACATCTGCTATCTCAAACCCTGTGCGCTGCTTTAGCTCTGCACCAATCAATTTAACTTCTCTGATAAATTCCTGCTTCTGCAAATCATAGTCTTTAACAGCTAAATCGAATAAAAAAAGTGAAGTTGACTGTTCTGGTGATAATTGAGGACGCTTGCGATAATTACTCACAAGACGAGAAAAGGTCGTCTGAGCTTCTGCTAAAAACTCTAACTCATCGTTCACCTGCCTCAATCGGTAGAGCAGGCTCAGCGTTTGCAAGCGAACTTCGGCGACGACTTGATCAATCTGCGCCTTCATTCCCTTGACTTGAGCATTTGCCCTATCAATACGCTTCCCTCTTTTTCCGGCCAATTCAATTGGCTGAAGCAACGTAACATCAGTTTGCCCCCATTTTTTACCGCCTGCTCTTCCTGACCACTGACCGAGAGTCAACTCAGGGTTGGGGATCATGCTTGCCTCGGTGATCCCTTCTTTAGTGACTTCAAACTCTGTAAGGGCCTTTCGCACATCAACAGATGCCATTTCGGCTTGGTCTAAGAGCTGATTAATGCTTGTTGGAGCACTTGCCTGAACGTCGGCAAGCTTAAAAACAAATAAAACGGTGACCCAAAGTAGTAAGTCACGATAATAATCGCGTTGTTTCATATGACCTCAATGTGAATAACTAGAAGATTAGAAGAAAAAGGCTAGGCGTGCAGAGGAGGGCGGAATGGACCGTCTAGATGAACTAGAGAGATTGGTGATGAGAAATAAAATGAATCAATAAGTTTAGCCGAAGGAGTTGCTGATTTATCAAATGCTTCTTGATCTGATGAATAATAAAATCCATGTCCGAAATGAGCCGAGCCATAACAATTTGAATCGTGGCAATCAGACTTGTGTTCACTCACAGGGTGAGTCGAGCCTCCACCGATTGCAGCAACTGTGCATGGTTCAGAACTCTTCGCATTAAGCTCTACGCAGGTGTCTAGCGTTCCGAAGCCTTCAGAGAGGCTTGAAAACATCGAGAGAGCAATAAAAGTCAAAATGAAAACCACTTTCATAGTTGTTATAATCTATTTTAAGTGTGTCCTTATTTCAAGCCCTCTGATCATCTTTGCAGTCAATCTGTGTATATGCGAACGAAAAGCAACTCGGTCAAATCTTTAATACAAATAAGGTCTTAGGCAATTATTTGGCGGTGGGTCCTTGGTCCTTATGTTATTAGCGACCTCTTCCGAACTTATTCTCTTGGTAAGTGACCATGAATCGAGTCGCCATCAATCTAGCTTGGCCTCTAATGATTTCTCTATCTGAAGGCACACCGACCCACCAGTTAACTATCGGAGTGATGATATAACGATTAAATGGTCTTCTGAAATTGTTACCTGTCTGTGAATCAAGCACCATCAGTCCTTCTCCCAACAACCACCCACCTAAAGCAGCAGCTGCAACCGCTGCAGCACTTGCGCCTGCCGCAGCAACCGCAGTTCCAGTGCCTGCAGACGCAGATGCCGCTGAGGTGCCAGAGAGCGCTAGAATCTCTTTTATCGTAAAGCCCGCGCATACGAGTTCGAGCATTGAGAACTCTTCTTTATCAAACTTGACTTCTTTGTTTTTCACTTCAGCGACGTAAGCCCTGGCGTCATCTAGACGATCTAAAGACACATTGCTCATAAGACAATTACCGATCCTGGTGACTAAAGCATTGGCATCTTTATTAGTTTTGGCATTTAACATCACCTCAAACAAATTCGTCATATAATCTATCGCTTTCACGACTTTGGGGTTGCTCGAATTGAAATTTCTAATCGTGCGAATACTATCAAGAGAGCTCTTCACTGCTCTCAATTCACGACAGCTAAAAGTAGCCTGTGCTTGTGCCTCCCCGATGGAGAATGTCGCCACCACAAATAACGAAAGAAAAAAGGCTTTTGCAGCAAACATATAAACTCCTGGTTTGCTTCAAACTAAGCAAATTTGATGCCGTTCAAGCATAACTCAACAACATGTTTTTACTCATTCCTCCTTCTAGTAAAATGCTCAATAGTTAATAAAGTGTCGATTTTATATCAAAATTCCAGCAATCAATATCATTACTACAAATTCAATTAATGCTTTCTTCATTACAGGGTTTATTGAGATCTTCCATCCAAGATAAATTTTGGTTTTTAACGAGATCTAAAGCTTATAAAATTGCGCTGAAATTTTTTGCGCATAAATCGATCCAGCGTTTTTGCCTATGTCGATAAAACATATGGGCAAATATCCAGATGACGGGAGTTATTAATCCTGCTTCGACTTCAACTTCATCGTTATATCTACACTCACCTTTGGATAAGGGCTCGATGGTAATAGTGTGGTGCCATTTTCGGATCAGGGCACTATATCCCCGATCAATCATAATAAACTTAGATTGAGCGTCTTCATAGCTAATGACTATGGCCTGTTTCCCGAATGGTATGATTCCAAAAAGCTTTAGTCTGGACCAGTGAGTTCCAGGTGTCCATAGTTCTGGGAACGAGCCACTAACTGGTGCAAAAACAATCAGTGGGTATGCTACGAAATGAAGTAGAGAACTTTTTTTAACTACATTAACGGCAGTCTCAAAATCGCAAGACAATTTGATGGATCTACTAACTCTCATTATTTATCACTTTCTTTAGATCATCAGGAATTGGCATACGCTGTACTAATCCTACAGTTGACCATCCAATATTTCCTACAGGAACTCGACCTAGCAAATGACCTGGAACGGTTACTATAATCCTTAGGATTTGACCTAGAATCTCTTTCGTATCTTTACGTTCAATTGCATAACCTATCATTATAAAATGCACATAAAGATGACTGAGCGTCGATGACTGGGAAAGCACATGCGCTCTTCCGAGATGACGAAAACACGAGGGATGATCTCCTCTGGTCTTCGCTTCTTTGAACTTTGAAATTTCAAATTTCATATATTCAGAAATAGTGTTCATACGTTTGAGCCTCTAAATGAAAACATGGTTTAATTATTATAAGTCATGACCGGACCAGAGAGGAAATTATCTGAATCCAAACTCTTTGCGGCGCAGCGAAACGACTTGTCATTGATTCAGCTTTTTGGGTACGCTTTATCGTAAAAAATAGAAGGACTTAATCTTGAAAATTAAAATCACATCTTTATTTATTGCTGTTACGGTTTCTTTAAATGCCTCCGCATTCACTTCTTCGCCAATCGGCTCATATAGCAATGGCTCTATCCAAAACTCTGTGAATCTTTCAGAAGAAGGAAATGGATTCATGCGACTTTTCGTTGATCGAAACAGGGGATGGGGTTCGAAGGAACTGGTCACAATGATCATTGAAACAAGCTCTGAAATTAATCAGCTTTTTCCAGATAAAGACAGATTACAAGTTGGAGATCTCGGCGCACAGACCGGTGGTCAAATCTCGAGACACGGTTCTCATCAAAATGGCTTAGATGTTGATCTTACTTATTACCGAAACAATGAACGTGAGCAAGGAGCCGAGCACACAAATGGCTTCACAGAGTTGATGGTGAAAGAAGGTAAGCTTTCAAAAAATTTCGACATCTCCAGAAATTGGGAGCTGATGAAAACTCTTCATAAACACGGCAAGATTCAACGAATCTTTGTTGACGCGGTTATCAAAACTGAGCTTTGCAAATATTCTAAAAGTGTCGAAGATTATCGGGACTACTCAGAGGTTTTAAGAAGTTTACGTCCCTATCAGAATCATGCAGACCATCTTCACGTAAGACTTTACTGCCCTCCAGACGCACAAGAATGTATTGCACAAGAAGAAGTTCCAGCGGGCCCTGGTTGTTAAGAAAGGGTCAAACGACCCTTTCTTAAAAGAATCCAAAAAAACCTAGCGATCAGGAATCAATGGCCTCCCCCAATTAATTGAACGCGATTCCATCAATAAAATATCTGAGTTCTCATGACCTTCCCCCATTCACACTACAAGCCAAATAATTAAAGCTTATAGTTTGATTTAATGAACGTATGGATAGCGCTAATCCGTTCTGGATGTGTCTCATAAAGAAGTCTTAGGCAGTCATGTCTTAGCTCATCAATCCTTCGACCAGCTTGCTTAAATGTTTCCCAGTCATTTCTAGAAAATTTCAGAGCTTCTAGAAATAGCTCTACATATGTAGGAGTAATATCAGCTTTTCCAATTTCTAATAAGTGAATTGCAGTGTGAGATCTTTTGAGTTGGCCAGCTAAGGTTCGGATTGAGAGCCCTCTGTATTCCCTCATTGCCTTTAGTGCGAGCATTTCAGGGGTTTCTTTTATGAAGCTCGCTCTTCGTTTTTTCATTCTTCCTCCCGGGAAGTGTAAAACATAAAAAGCTCCCGAAAATTGATTGGTTAACCAACTGTAAAACCGATTTTGGCTACACTCACTCGACCAACTTTTCAGATAGCCAAAAGTGTAGCCAAAAATAGCCAATGGTAGAAAGTCTGCGACAACTCACGACAGGTTGATGATGAGAGGTATCTCTCATCTACTGGAAACCTAAGTGTGCGGTTTAAAAATCAAAAGGGTTCTGAGTCGTTAATACTACCCAGAACCCTGAAGATTATTTGGAGGTGACTGGCGGATTTGAACCGCCGGTTTTACGGTTTTGCAAACCGTTCCCTTGGACCACTCGGGCAAGTCACCATAAATTGAAAAAGGGAACCCCAGTTTCGGCAGTTCCCTTTCTTTTGTCAATTAGTTAGCTAGTTCTACAGCTTACGCTTCGCGAATGACGTACTTGTCTTTGCCTTCATCCACCATCTCTTTGAGCTCTTTGCCCACTTTGAAGAAGGGAACTTTCTTAGGCGAGACCTTTACCACTTTGCCCGTCTTCGGGTTGCGGCCTTCGTACGCTTTGTAGTTACGGTTCGCAAATGATCCGAAACCACGAATCTCGATGCGCTCATCGTCATAGAGGGCTTGGATCATGCTGTCGAAACAGATGTTCACAATCTTCTCCGCCTGGTGATGAGGCAAATTCGCTTGTTTCTCAATAACAGCAATCAGATCGGCTTTCGTCATGGAACTCTCCCGTATTGGAATATCTAAGCCTTGTTCCTATCTTATCGGAATTCGTTGAAATTACTAAATACCGATTTTTATGGCACCTGTTCCGCCCATTTAACTCAGCCTTTGCGAGCTAAGTATCTGAATCCCCAAAGATGTGCCCAGGAAATGGGTGCCCACCTATTAAGGGGCGTAAAATGACCTTAAGGCACAGGGCAAAAAGTACCGATGAAACCTGTAGGGAGTCCGAATTGAAAACCCGTGGTTACAACCTACTCACTGTCATGATGATGATCTCGCTGATCATCCTCTCGGCGTGCCAGGAACAACCAAGGGCCACATCGGCCTTCGTCGATCTCGGAGAACAAGTCACCGAGCCCGAGCCAGAGCCAGAACCCGAGCCAGAAATCACACGCCCCACCGGTGTGATCTTCTTTAAGAACGACTTCTGCGCTTGTAACAATCAGAAGTCGGTCATCATCTCCGGCACGACGTGCACGAACTTCTGTTCGACCAAGGCCACCAACGGCCAGGACACGCTCTACTTCAACTTCACCGTCGGTGACGAAATCATCTCGCAAGGCTTCAACACGGTCGGCGGCTGGTGCACGGCGATTCTGCCAGACGGGAAGAACCCGCAGTGTGTGCTCGAGGCCCGCGCCGAGTCTGGCCCGGAAGCTCCGATCTCGTTCACCGTGACGAACAGCAATTCGTTTACCGCGAACATTTCAACACTCGCGAAAGACAAGACCTACATTCTGACGCTCACCGAACTCACCTCGGGTGCGAAGTCGAACTCGATCCAGCTTCGCAAACTAAGTGATGGCCCAGGTATCACGCCGCTGGGCCCGCTGGTGGTCCAGCCCGTGACTCAGTACACGTGCATCAACCGCCGCATCCTCGAAGATGAGAACAACGGCGATACGTTCTTCGAGTACGCCGTGCGCCTCCACTTCTACTTCATCGAGAAGTTCCGGCCCGAGCGCGTCCCCACCGGCATCAGCGACGTCTTCTGCCACGACGTTTCGACGCACGGACAAACCGACAGCAACAACTACCCACGCCTCGAAGAAACACCCGGCGCCTACGCTCTGTGGAGCAGCGACGACGTGCGCTTCTTCGACTTGGATACGCCGCCCTCAGGCCAGCGCGACGTGAACGAGTTGATCGCGAAGAAAGCGTCCGACTACGGCGCGCCGTTCTCTGCGGTACCGAACCTCTTCTTTGAGCTCACCATGAGCTCGGGCCCGACCATCAACGAAGTGGGTAACGTGGCTTCCTCGGGAGCGCCCTTGGGCTTCTACATGAGCTACCTGAACGACAAAGCGGCAGGTAACGTCGCCTACTGTCCGAAGCAGGCGCACTACAACTCCGGCGACATTGCCCTGCGCTCGATCGGCGACGTGATTCAAGCCGACACGGAAGGGATCTACCTCGCCAAACGAGAAACAGAAACATTTACCAATGACCAAGGCGAGGCCGAGTGTCTTCCGATGGACATCATCATCACGCGCGAAACCGACATGAAGCGGGTGTGGTTCTTCTTGCACCCGACGACGCGCGTTCCGACGCAGCCCGTGTCCACGAGCTCGTTGCGCAATAACACCATCAAGTTCTACTACCCGTACGACTTCGCGACTCCGTACGTGAAGAAGAGCTACCAGAAAGAATACACGGTGATCTTGCCGGACCAGGTGGACCAAGGAACGTGCTCTGAGAGCACCGGCGGTACGCCGACTCCAGCACCCGGTGGCATCCCGACGACGTACACTCCGCACGACCGCCGCTTCGGCTGTATCCCCGTCTCTACGACGCCTTAGAAAAACGTTTTCTTAAAAACTTCCATGGTGGGCCCGAATTCTTCGTGGAACGAATACCACATGAAGCCGAGCGATCCGCCGATCATCAACAGGCTCGTGCCGAACCCAATGAAGACGCGTTTCATGAAGCGCGTCTTCTTGTTGATGAGCGTCTTGCGGAGAATGAAGACGAAGACCATCAGCGCGAGGGAGACGTAGCCACAGGTCTTGAGGTCGTCCAACCGATCGAGCACCTTCACCGCCTGGCCCATGGCCCGCGGATGGTGCATGAGATCGACCAAAAAATCGAGGAGCTTCGGAAAGGCGCGCACGAGGCCCTTGATGGGTGTTTTTTGAATCTGCTCTTCCAGCACGCCCTTCAACACGTCTCGCGGCAAACCCGCCATAGGATTAGTCTGGTAAGCGGAAATGAGTTTCTTGCGCAAGACGGGATCGTTCACGAGATCCATCGTGGTCTTGCCGCCCTGGAGTGCGGCCTGCAATTCGAGCAAGTCCTTGTTGATCGCAAGACCCAGCTCTTCCGTTTCTACCGGTGCGTCCTGCAAAGCTTTCGCTTCGTCGTCGAGGCGCTGCACTTTCTCGGCCGGCGTCTCAAGCATGTCGTTCGCCGCACCGAGGGCCTTGTTCTGCGCGGCCAATTCTTTTTCGAGTTCTGCGACGGGATCGTCTTCTTCGACCGTGGCCGCAGCGGCAGCTTGTTTTTCTACCGCTGTCGGTTGGGGTTTGGGATCATAGATTTGCACGGACTGGGACCAAGAAACGGCAGGGAGTAGCAACGCAATGATCAGCGCTCCACTCCCCCACTTCATTAGATCGCCTTCGCCTTGCCACTTGCCGCTTGCTCAGCTGCTTTCTTGCGGCCCAGGCGATCGAACAGGATGGTAATTGGCGATGCGATGAACACGGTCGAGTACGCACCGATGACCGTACCGATCGTCAGAGCGAAGAAAAAGTCTTGAATGACTCCGCCACCCATCAACCACATGACAGCACAGACGATGAAGACCGTACCGGCGGTAAGAATCGTCCGGCTCATGGTTTCGTTCACGGCGCGGTTGATGATCTTGTTCATGTCTTCGTTCGGGTTCGCCTGTTCGATCTCACGAACGCGGTCGTAGATCACCACCGTGTCGTTCACCGAGTAACCGATGACCGCAAGAAGAGCCGCCACGATCTGCAGCGAGAATTCTTTCTGGGTAAGGATGAACATGCCGATGATGAAGGTCACGTCGTGGATCAAGGCAACGATCGCACCGGGAGCGTATTTCACGTCGAAGCGGAGCGCGAGGTAGATCATGATTGCCAAGAGGGCCCACGCCATCGCCTGGAAGCCGGCATTTCGTAGCTGGGCGCCGGCTTTGGGACCGACGATGTCGTTCTTGAGGATTTCGAATTTACCGGCACCGTATTTTTCGCTCAGGACGGTTCCGACCATCGTAGAGGCGGCATTGAGGTCGCCCTCAGAGCCTTCGCTCTGGACCTTGAGGAGAACTTCTTTCTCTTCATCGCCGATGGATTGCACGCTCGAGATCGGCACATTGGCCGCTTCCATCGACGTGCGAAGATCAGTGACGTTGACCACTTCCGTGAACCGCACTTGCACCTCCGCTCCACCGCGGAAATCCACACCGTAGTTCAGACCCTTGGTGAAGAATAGGGTGATGAAACTCACCGTTAGGACAACGGAAGCGACGATGCACCATTTGAACATGCTGACGTAGTCGAGATTGAAATTAAAAAGGCTTTTTCTTGGTGTGCTCATAAATTAATCCTTAAATGCTGATGGTCTGGCGTTTTGAGACGTACCAGTCGAACATCAACTTCGTGACGAAGTAAGACGTGTAAACGGTTGAGGCAAGACCGATCAGCAGAGTGACCGCGAAGCCACGCACAGGACCGGTTCCGAAGTTCAACAAACACAAACCAGCAAGAGCAGTGGTTAAGTTGGCATCGAGGATGGTCCAGAAGGCCTTATCAAAGCCCATGGCCACGGCTTCTCGCGGGGGAACACCTTTGTTGATTTCTTCTTTAATACGCTCGTAGATGATGATGTTACCGTCGACCGCCATACCCACGGTGAGTGCGATGCCAGCAATCCCCGGAAGCGTGAGTGTGGCTTCAAGAGCAACGAGGCAGGCGAAGCCCAGCAGCACGTTCACCAGAATCGTGACACAAGCAATCACTCCGGAAACGCGGTAGTAGAAAATAGTAAAGAGGAACACGAACACACTACCGATGGCAGCGGCGATCTGCGCCCGCTCAATGGAATCCGCTCCGAGCGAAGGGCCGACCACGCGTTGCTCTTGGAATTCGAGTTCGACCGGAAGCGCACCGGCACGAAGAACCAAGGCGAGGTCGCGAGCTTCCGTGAGAAGGTTGTTGTAGTCGCCGAAACCCAACGTGATCTGGGCACTTCCGCCGGAGATTTGGCCTTGGATGACGGGAGCTGAGTAGACGTTACCGTCGAGAACGATCGCCATGCGACGGCCGACATTCTTGCCCGTGATCTCTTCGAAGATTTTAGCACCTTCCGATTTGAAATCGATGGCGACGTACGGACGGTTCTGCTGCTGATCGATCCGAACAGTGGCTTCTTGGAGCGCATCGCCGCCGAGCGGAGACACGGCCTCAAGCAAGTACGGCGTCATCAGGGTGATTTCGTTTGTGACTTTGCTGGTTTGTTTCTCGAAGTAGATCAAGAAGCCCGCCGGGAGATCCGTCTTGAGGAACGTGTTGAGCTTCTCCATGTAGTCGCTGAAGCGCTGGCCCTTCTCGTAGACGATGCCGGCGGCTTTGGCTTTATCGACCCACGCCTGCAATTGAGACTCTGGGAGTTGGTCGTTCACGAAGCGGAACTCGAGCTTCGCGGTACGGCCGATCAAGTCTTTGGCGCGATCGATGTCACGCACGCCCGGCAACTGCACCACGATGCGGTCTTGGCCCTGGGAGTTGATCTCCGGCTCAGTCACACCGAACTCGTCGATGCGGTTACGGATAACTTCGATCGAACGAGTAACGGCGGTGGTTTCCATTTCGCGAAGGTAATCACGAGAAAGACCGTAGGTGACTTTGTTTCCTTCATCGCCCACGAGACGCATGCTGTAGCCGAAGTATTCGTTGAGTTTTGCGGTGGTTTTCTCAACGTCGCCCTCGATGATGAGGGTCTGCTTCGGATCCCGCGGATCGCTCACATCGAGATCACCCAACGTGACGGGCAAGGCTTCTTGCTGAAGGTAGGTCTGCGCTTTTTTCACCGAGACAAGGATCTCGTCGCGGTAGACTTTGTTGAAGTCGATACCGAGCACCATGTAGAGGCCGCCCTGCAGATCGAGTCCGAGGTTCACCTTCTTGCTGATCACCCATTTCTTGGGATCAGAGTTGGTCACACTTGGCACGATCGCCAGTAAGGCCACCGTGATGATGACAGCAAGTACAGAGAAACGAATCCACCAGTTACGGGCCATGAAGCACTCCAAGAGGAAAGTAGAAAGGAAAAGGATAGTTCAAGGAGCCGGGACTATCTAGGAAAAAGTCCTAGGTCTTGTCGTCGGTCTTGTGTGAATCGGAGACGGCGTTCTCGACGGGGATTGCGTCAGGAACTTTCGGTTTTTCTTCTTGGGCCGCGTCAGTGAGCTCGCGCTTCGCTTGATCGAGTTGCTCGGAAAAACCTTTGGTGGCGTTTTGAAACTCGCGCAAACCTTTCCCGAGGCCCTTGGCCAATTCGGGAAGCTTCTTGGGGCCGATGAAAATCAGCGCGATCAGCAAGATCACCATCAATTCGCCGAACCCCAAGCCGAACATATTACTTAGTCACTTCAGTCAAAACGGACTTTGCAGAGCCGCCGACGTGAGTCTTAAGAATTTTAATCTTGGTGCCGCCTTCGAGCTCGAGCGTGACCACTTTGTCAGTGATCCCCGAGATTTTGCCGAGGATACCAGACTTGGTGAACACTTCTTCACCGTGAGAGAGCTTGCTCAAGAAGTTCTGCTCTTCTTCCATGCGCTTTTTCTGTGGGCGAATCATGAAGAAGTACATGACCACGAAGACGAGGACGAAAGGGATCATCGACATCAACGGGTTTTGCGCTGGTGCGCCAGCTGCTTGTGCGTATGCGTTAGAGATAAAAAGATTCAACATGGTTATTCCCATTTGTTTGAGGAGTAGTGGTTATAAAACGTCTGATAATAATCGTCAAAAGAACCTGCTAAAATCGACTCGCGGGCCTTCTTCACCATCTGTAAATAAAAATACAAGTTGTGATAGGTGATCAACTGCCCTGCGAGGTACTCCCCCACATTGAACAAATGCCGCACGTAGGAGCGTGAATACCGCTTACACACCTTGCAATCGCAAGAAGGATCCGGAGGAAGAGCATCTTCCACGAAGCGTGCTTTCTTGATATTCAGTGGACCGTCGTGCGTCAGAAACTGGCCGTTGCGCGCGTTCCGACTTGGAAGCACACAGTCAAACATATCCAATCCGGCCTTAATGCCGTTTAAAACATCCAGCGGCTTCCCCACACCCATCAAGTAGCGCGGCTTATCCTCGGGCATTTCCGGCACAAAAGCGGCACACAGCGCGATCATCTCTTCGTTCTTTTCACCCACCGACAGACCACCGAGGGCGTAACCGGCGAACCCTAAATCTTTGAGGCCCGCTAAACTTTCGCGACGAAGTTCGAGATCAAGACCACCTTGAACAATGCCAAAAAGAGTTTGGTGAGGCTTGAGCTCCACGCTCTTGCAGCGCTTCGCCCACCGGTGCGTGAGCTGCAAACTTTTCTGCAACGACTCGCGCGTCGCCGGTAGCGCGGGACACTCATCGAAGGCCATGACGATATCACTGCCGAGCGCGCGCTGGATTTCCATGGAGCGCTCAGGCGTGAGCAAATGCTTCGAACCATCGATATGCGATTGAAACGTGACACCTTCTTCGGTGAGCTTGTTCAAATCTGCCAGCGAGAACACTTGGTAGCCGCCGGAGTCCGTGAGGATCGGGCCACTCCAGGTCATGAACTTATGCAGGCCACCCATGCGCTCGATGAGCTCGTGACCGGGTTTAAGGAATAAGTGATACGTGTTGCCCAGGATGATCTGGGCCTGCATGTCCTCGAGGTCTTCTTGCCATAGAGACTTCACGCTCGCGCGCGTGCCCACCGGCATGAAGATCGGCGTTTGAATATCACCGTGGGCGGTGCGAATCGTACCCGCGCGTGCGGCGCCGGAACGACCCTCTAGGGTGAAAAAACTCATGGGGAACTTCTAGCAATCTTTCGGCGGAACTGTCACTAGCATCCCGTCGCCATAGCTGAAGAAGCGATAGCGTTCGCGGACGGCCTCTCGGTAGAGTTCCAGCGTCCGTTCACGTCCGAGTATCGCGCTCACGAGCATCAAGAGCGAACTCTGGGGAAGATGGAAGTTCGTGATCAAACCGCGGATGCTGTGGACGGGTTTTCCCGGGTGGAGAAAGATTCTTGTCTCGCGGGTCTCGCCGGTCGCAGGAAAAGCAAAATCCCCCTCGCGCCAGCAGCTCTCCAGCACTCGTAGTGCGGTGGTGCCCACGGCAAAAAGATTTCCGCGCCCCGCGCGAATCTTCTCCGCTTCCGCCGCCTCGACGTGAAAGGTCTCAGCGTGCATCTTATGCTCGCGGATATCGGCGCTCTTCACGGGCCTGAAGGTTCCAAGACCCACGTGCAAAGTGACAAACGCCGTTTTGAACCCCTTCGCCCTAAGCTCCTCGAGAAGCTCTGGTGTGAAGTGCAAACCAGCGGTCGGTGCGGCCACGGAGCCCGCTTCTTTCGCATAAACAGTCTGGTAGTCGCGCCGGTCTTGCTCGTCACTGCGCCCAGCGCGAATGTAGGGCGGAATGGGAATGCCGCCGTCTTTTTCCAGCAGATTCAAAAAATCTTCGCGCGCGAGATTGGGTTTCACCCAGAAAGTTCCTTCCTCCCCGAGTTCACACAATGCTAAATTCAACGAACCGAAGTGAAACACCTCGCCCACTTTGCGCTTACCCGCGGCCTTAAGCAGCACTAGATAAAGTCCTTCGCGAGGGATGAGCGAGAGCACGAACGCCTCGGCCTCGCCCCCTGTGGGCTTAAGCCCTAGAAGGCGACAAGGGAACACGCGGGACTGATTAAACACCAAGGTGGCACCGGCCGGGAGGTGCTGGGCGATGTCGCGGTAGTGGGCATGCTGCACAGGATTTCCTGTGACCATCAGACGTGAGCCACTGCGCCCTGGGACAGGACGAGCGGCGATAAGCTCCGCTGGGAGCTCATAATCGTAGGCAGATAGAGTGAAATTTACCGGATCCATTGTCGAAAGCCTCTTGCGGGGGCCATACTTATCACAGGGGGCCATCAAATGGCGATTCGCTGGCTATTCATCATGTTAATTATTCCAACCGTGCTGGCCAGCACGACGCAAGAGCGCGCCCTCCAGTTGAACGAAGAGATGGAATTCCTCATGAGTGTGGCGAACAAGCCGCGGATCTGGGGTGAAGGCAGTCTGCCGAGTCGCTCCGAACGCTCGGGCCCGGCCCCGACGCAGATGGAAGGGATCGAGAATCTCGAAGACCGTTTCTTCCAAGATGAAGTGAAGTTCCAAGCCGCGCAGGCGTTGGATACGACTGAAGACGCAGAGGAAGAGTCGAACGATTATCGCGTCGACGGCACCGTTCCTAGGCCTTAGAAAATACACCCGACAAATTCTGCAGAAGCGGCATAAGCTGGAGCATCCACTGGTCGATCATGCTCTTCACAACCGCGAACATCGGATAGCTCTTCACTTGCGAAAGCAAGAACTCGAAGATCTGGTTCAGGATGCGCATGACCGGCTCGAGGTCGAACTTCTTGATGAGCAGGTCAAAAAAGTTCTTCGCCTGTTCTACGTTCTGGCCTTTCACGACGTACAAGGGATTTTTATTTTTCATGCCATGAGCTCCTGCTGAACGGTTTGCGCCATCGCCAGGAACTGCTCTTGGATTTCCTTGAACTCGCTGGCCTGGAATTCAAAGACCGACTTGCGCGAGGCCTGGGCCTTCGTGAACTGGACACGGTTGGTGAACGGCACGAACATGCGACCGCTGCCGAGATCGGCGCCGATCTTCTCGAAGTCCGCGTGGACTTGTTTGCGACGAGCATCGAAGAGGTTCGGAATGTAGCCTAAGTTACGAGGCACCGGGCAGATTTCCATCTCGCGGATATCTTCCAGCACCTGCTGAATATTCTTGAGGCCCTGCTGAGAGAACGAATCCGGCACGAACGGATACAACACGCCATCCACCGCACAAAGGATGTTCACCACGAGGAGACCTAGCGTCGGTGGGCCATCGATCACGATGAAGTCGTACATGCTGCGGAGGTTATTCTTTTCGATGAACTTTTTGAGGATCAACTGGCGCGGAGAATTGATGCCCGCCACCGTCAGTTCAAATCCAGAGAGTTCCTGGCCCGCAGGCAACACGTCGATGTGCACGCCATCAATCGTCTTCGCTCTGACGATCACTTCGTCGAGCAGGCAGGCCGTATGCAGTGGCTTCAATTCTTTAAGGCTATTCACGAGGAGATGATGGATGTGCGGACGCTCCGTCGGATTCACGCCGAACATCGAGGAGAAGTTAAACTGCGGATCCATGTCGACGCACAGGATGCGTTTACCTTGGCGTGCGAGGGCGTGAGCGATGTTGAAGGCCATGGTGGTTTTGCCCACGCCGCCCTTTTGATTCATCAACGCGATGATCTTGCCTTGGGGTGACGACTCGGTGGTCGTTGATAATTCACTCACCATTTTCCATAGCGTTTTCATATCGGGCCCTCCAGGCTCGCTCAATCTCTTGATGAGCTTAACAAGCGGAAAACACGAAGAAAATTGAAGATTTCGACCATTTTTGGGGGCAGTTCTTGCCCCTAAGCTTTGTTGAGTGCCGCTCCAGGCACTTGTAAATACAGTAGCTTAAGCCAAAAAAATGCCCTAACACCGGGAGATGAGACAATAACAGAAGTAAACACTCGGACTTGTGTTTGTAAGGACTTACGGAAAAAGTCCGAGAAGGACTAGGTAGAGGACTCAAAAAGGGATTTTTGGTCATGACACGTTTAACAGTTTTTATATTGCTCATGTTGCTGGCCCTGACCGGCTGCTTGCCGCAAGCAAAGCAACAATCATGTTCATCCGGGAGTGTGTTTAACTCCTCCTCACGTGAATGTGTCCCCATCACTTCTGGTGGATCCACCAACGGCGTGAGCATCACGACTCGCAGTCCGGCGGTCTCAAGTTTAAGTGTCGCCCAAACGCAAAGCTTTGCGTCCCAGTTCACCGTCACCGTCAACGATACACTCAACCAAGGTTATATCATTCGCTGGTTGCTCTACCCACCGGCGGGCGTGGTCTTCAACGGCAACCCCCTCATTATTAACAGCGCAAGCTACAACCTCATCCCGAGCCTCGCGAAAGCGGGCGGCCTGGACATCGGTGTGTGGACTCTCGCAGCAGAAATCATGAACTCCACGGGTGTGAGCTTACTCACGAGTGCGCAGTGGGTGATCAACGTCACCGGCAACCCCACTCCAACATTGTCGTATTTTTCTGGCGCGCCGACCTCGAGCCGCCTGACCACCGATGCCACGTCGACGTTTGTCTCTGGCGTAACAGTGGTTGACACCGCAGTCACTCCGACGAGCTGGCGCCTGGCCTGGTACTACGACGGTCAACTCATGAAGAGCGGAACATCGAGTGGCTGTAAGGCCCCCGTTGCTTCCGGCAGCTGTACTTTCAGTTCGGCCACCACTCACACTTCATTTACAACAGCGAACGCGCTCTCCGTGGACGATCCACCTATTCAGGCCGTGGGTCCACACACGATCCGCGCGGAGTTGACTAACACCGCGGGCACATCAATTTTTGATTCTAAAGAGTGGACCGTCTACGTCTACGCTCCGAACATGCCACAGATCACCGCGACGTCAGGTCCGGCGATTACAACTATTCCAATTGCGATTGATGGTATCACCATCTTGAACGGTGGATTCCGTGTCGCTGGTGCAAGCTTGTACGATGTAGCGCAATCATCAGGGGCTTTCTGTGTCACCGTGAACAACTACCTCGGTTCGGGGAGTGGTGTTTTACTACAATTCACGCGCGACAACGGCATCGTGATTGGTTCCACCACTTACTCGGCGCCACCGGCCCTGCCGCGCATCTGCTTGGACGACATTGTCAATGTGGCGAATACGTTCGCCTTCACACTTAGCAACGCGAACGTAGGCGAACTTCGCACCATCTCTGCCAGCATCCGCGATTTGGCGACCAACACTCTCTCAGCGTCTGTCAGCTGGGCGGTCAGTGTACGTCCGAAGAACACGCCGCCGACTGCCGCTCTCGTTTCGCCGGTGAGCCCGGACATCCATCTGCAATATTCGGCAGGTGTCGCACCGGCTGTAGAAAAAACCTATACCATGGCCGTGACCGACGAAGACACCGTGGCCGACAACATGAACATCGACTTCTACTTCGATGGCGTGTTGATGAACGGCGTGAACTTCTTCCCCGGCACAACCATCGCCACACCGGACTGTTCACACGCACCAGGCTTTGCCCCAACCGGCACGGCCCGTTTGCAATGTACTGTGCGCGTCCCTATCTATGACACCACTGGCCGCATCAACCCGATCGCCGTGTACGCCCCCGCCATGCTATCGCGCGAATACACCGTCTCTGCACGCGCCATGGACGTCGTCACCAACGGCGCGGCTCCGCAAACCTCTGGGACGATCTCGTGGATCGTCCGCCCGATCAACGTCGGCGCTGTGGCCCTGACCAACTCACTGTCGACGATCGTTGCGCAGGATCTCGTGACGCCAGATGAATCAACGCAAACATACATCGCTGATGCGGGATCACCTGCAGACGCCATCGTTGCCGCCAGCGAAGGTGATGACATTCAATTCAATATTCTTGTGAACGACTTCGAGCGCGATGATTTCCGCATTCAAATCGAGCGCTGTACCACTCCGGCCTGTACTAGCTTTTTGCCGGCCATTCCAACGACTCTCATTACGCGTACGACCGATGACCTCGGCAGACGTGCTATTTTTAGCTACAACATCCCAGAAGACGTCGTCACCGGCGCCGCTTCGGGCACTGTGCGCTGGCGCGTGACCGTGAACGACTTTTTGCCCGATCTCGACACCAACCCAACTCCAAACGTTGCGACAAACTCGCTGCAAGTGTTGGTTGAATTGACTGTGACGAACGTCAACCCATTCCCAGAATGGGCCGGTGCTGCGGGTGCGACCCCTGCGCTTGCACCCGTATTGCCAGCGACTGAGTACAACGTCTTTACCGGCATGCCTTTCACCTTCAATCCAGGTGTGATCATCGATGACAGCACCGCCGATGGTGCCGTGATTCAATACCAGTGGCAAATCAGCGACGACGCAGGTCTCACTTGGAATGATATCGCCGACGCCCAATCAAGCGTCTTGCGCTGGACTCCTCCGGCCGGACTCGCTACAGGTGGGCCTTACCAGTTCCGCTTGTGCCTCGGTGACGACGGCTTCGGTAACGACATCGCCGACTGTGATGACCTAAGTGATCCACCAGGACCGGCGACTGTTCGTTTTGCTGGCCCATGGACCGGAGTTGTCGCGCGCTCGAATACCATTGCGAAAAGCGTTGCTACTCCGACAGCTAACGGTGAGACGGCCTCTTGGTATGATGTGACTGAGCGTGAACTCTACAAAGTCTACGTCAATGCCGTCACCGCAACTGACAATAACATCGTCGTTGAGAAGTATGACGTGGCGACAACGGGTGCGATCACATTTGCCCGAGCGTTAACATTCACAACTGAGCGCACAGGCTCCAACTACCCCGCGAGTGCACTGTCCGTTGTTGGTCAGACCGTGACTTCTGGCGGAAAGACCTACCGCAGCCTCTACATCAGCTACGTCACGCAAAATGCTCCCAGCATCGCGCCTCGTATGCGTGTTCGCCAATTGGATATCACTGATGGTGAACTCAACTTCACTTATTCCGGATTCTACGAATCAAGCTGCCATGCTGCCAACGGGACTTACGATTGTGCCGGCTCAGAGGATATCCAAGCCGTCGCGAGCACCACAACGCCTGGCAACCTCGAGATCACAGTCACAGACAATGCCTTCAACGTCGGTGAGTACTTCCTGGTTCATGGCATTCGCCTCAACGCTCTCACGACGTTCACAGCGACTGTCGACGATTGTGAGTTCTTGACCGTCGACGCAGCAAACGTAGCTCTCGCAGTAGATGACATCATGATTAATTTCAACGCTGCTTATACCGCATGTGTCGCTGCGACTTCAGACTTACGAACTGTCCCACTCACTCCCGGCTATAACAGCGGTGACCCGAACTGGGTCTTCGACAGGTACCCGAGAAGCTGGGTTGATCTCGACTATGCACTTTCTCTTTCCAAAGTGGGTGAGATCATGTTGAAGTCAGGAACACTTGTCCTTCCTTTCATCGACAACTTGAACTCCAATCGCTTGACCATCGCGAACCTCAACACTCTTGATGGTTACGCCAGCGGTAGCCTCGGCGACACAGACAGTGTCACCTTCGGCCAAACGCCGCAATACGATCCACTCGTGACGATCGCAGGTATCGACATCGCTGCCTCATCAGGCGATGGCAACAACCTCGATGTGGCGATGGTAAGCTCGACGGGCGGCATGGTCGCTTACCGAGTGAACTTCACTTTCCCTTCTACGTTCGCGCTGGCTTCGACCTCGCCTGTTCTCTTTGCGGGTGAGTTCGTTGAAAAGCCTCGCATCGCCACAGGTCCAACGGCCACGAACAACAACGTGTTTGTGATGGCGCAAGATCTGATGGCCGTAAGCAAGGACCTGTTCTTTGCTCGCATCAGTGTGCCGACGTACACCGGTGTACCGGCCGCAGAACTAGCACCGTTTGATGGTGTCCATGAGCAGACAAGAGATCTCACCGACTACCGCATCCGTGCGTTGGCAGGTAACAAGCGAGCTGCTCTGTCAGTGCTCACCGCCGAAGCTGGTAACACGGGTGATGTGATGGTTTCTTTGATCAAGCCTACCACTCTCGCGTCGAACGTACCGATGATTCGTCCAGTCGCCGGCTCGGCCTATCCATTGCTCGCGACCCTCGTGTCTACGACACTCGTGCCGACCATCGATATGTCTGCGGCCTTCACACTGGAAGCTGGTGATGAGGGTGCTAAGGTAAATGAGAACACGAGAGAGAGCGTTGTGATTGTTCACCCATCAGGAGTGAGTGGGATTTCTTCCACCATCGTGAACATCACGGAAGAGTCCGCTGGTGATGGCAACATCTCCGCCGGCAGCGTCGATCCTTCCGGACGCTACCAACCTGCCTACGTAAAATAAAAAGGGACCCTCCGGGGTCCCTTCTTATTGAATCTTACAGTTGTTTCCACTGGTGGAAACGATCCTACTTTTATTTAATTTCTCGCCTTTAGCGGATCGAGTTTAAAAAACTTACTACCGACTAATCCGCGTGAAAAAGCCCATCATCTTCTCTCGCCAAGAAAAGGCTTCCACGAGAAAGAAGAGTCCCACCATCATGTGGAAGAAGTGGTCGTAGTAAGTCAGGTTGAGAAATCCTGGCGCCAGACGAATCACCATGTCTTCCGCGGCACCGGTCCCGACCTTCAGTCGCCCATCACCAGAAAAAATCATGCCCAGCACTGCGTTCAATAAGAAGAAGATGCCCAAGACAAGATTCACCATCATGGCCTGGCGACGCGGACGCGAGGCACTCCACATGGCCAGAGCCCCTGCTATGATAAGGACAGAGCAATGCATGAGACTCATGCTCAGACCAAGAAAGGTGGGAATGAAAGTTCCCATCAGACCCACAATCATCAGCACCATGCCAATGTCCCACGTCACCATGAAGGTGGGATCGTAGAGACCGTTGAGAATTTTATTTGGAAGCGGTGATTGAGTTTTGTCCATAAAAGCTCCTTCGTTACCACCAAGTTTAGCACTGCCGAGACAGTCCCAATGCGGGATGATGCGGCTCGTTTGTGTAAAAATTTACACAAAATTGTCGCAGCTCCGAAGCTCATCTCCGGACTATTTTTCATAAAATAGAAGCTAGTTAATAACCAGGAGGAACCAATGGATTTTCAGAGATTACAAAAGCGCCAAATCGTGCGCGTTCAAAAACTGTGGAGCATCACTCGCCGCCAGGCCTTGGTCCATGCTCGCACTCTCCTGCAAACAGGCCTCGAGTACGTGGACGTGTTAGAGTCAAAATTTGGCACCAAGACAGCGCCACGAGCAAGAAAGAACCCGGCCAAGCTTCAAGCTAAAAAGCCTCTCAAACCTTATGTTGAGAAAATGAAGAAACCAAGCCAGATCAACGCCCAGGCCGACGCGATTCGGATCCATAAACAAACCGTTCGCCATCACTGAATGTAAGAAAAAAAGAGACGTTTATTTTTTTGCACAAAAGCTCCAAAGACCACTCAATCTAAGAAACAGCCGGAGACTTAGAATGATACCAGAGACGAAAAAGACTTGCTCTTCTAGTCTCTCCCCGCCCTCCCTCCGCCCTCGACCTTATTTGGCTTAGGTCTCTAAGGTATCCCCATTATCCCACCCGACAGGCCCCTTCGAGGGGCCTGTCTCTTTTTGAACTGCCCTATTACCCTGGTGTCAGTGGAGAATTGAGCACCTCCATTTTTTTCTAGTTCTCATCCATTTAATTCTCGATTGGAACTTATTGCTAAACCTTATCGATGAGTTGGCCCCCACCGCCATGTCCAACATTTTGCACTGACAAGATGTATGACACCTCTATGCCCGAATCCAACTTGTTCAACTTATAACTGCAAAACTCCGGTCATCAGAGACGGAGCTTTTTATCGAAAAAGCGAATCGCGAATGATTCAGCGTTATCGCTGTAAAGGATGTGGGCGAAAATTCTCAAGCGCCACCGGCACTCTTGAATTTGGACAAAACAAAAGACGAGTTAATGTGCAACTTAAGAGATTGCTTTGCTCCGGAGTTTCGCTTCGTAGAAGCGCGATGATCTTAGGCATCCATCGGATTACAGTGGAAAGGAAGCTTGTCTATCTCGCCAAGAAAGCACAGCTCTCACAGACCAAGTTTCTAGAAGGCCTGAAAGACTCCGTCTCGCATGCACAAATTGATGATCTCATTACAATCGAGCACACGAAACTCAAGCCGCTTACTGTTTCTCTTGCTGTAGATGCGCGGAGGCGCTACATCCTCGGGGCACAAGTGGCACCGATTGGTGCCTTTGGCCATCTCGCGGAGCTTTCCCGCCGGCGCTATGGAAGACGAGAAAACCTGCACAAGAACGGGCTCAAGAGACTTTTTGAGACGTTCGCTCCTTTGCTCACAGAAAATGCGCAGATTGAATCGGATGAACATCTGCACTACCCCGATTTTGTAAAAAAATATGCTCCCACGGCTATTCACCAGCGTTTCAAAAGTGTGCGCGGCTCGATCGTTGGACAAGGCGAGCTTAAGAGAATCCGCTTTGATCCTCTGTTTGCGATCAATCATAGCTGCGCCATGCTGAGGGGAAACATCAATCGGCTCATTAGAAAAACTTGGTGCACGACGAAACGCCCCGAACGCCTTCAGATGCATCTAGATGTTTTCATCAGTTTTTATAACTCGGAATATTTGAGGAAGTAATTATTTTGAGGCAGGAGCCAAGGCACTGCTCGCATCAACACCATGAAGGTAGACCAGTTTCTAGTTGTCGGTAAACTCGACGCGATGGAAGTTCGTCGGAGAGATGGTGTAGCCCGCCGGCCCAGTCAATTCGATATCTAGGAGCTCGTTGCCTTCCACCACTCCGTCTTGCACAGCGGAGATCGGAATGGAGATACGCGTTTGGCCGGCCGGGATCGTGACGATGGATGCGCCCAGATTGTAGTCCGTCGTCGAAGAGGTAATGTCGGTGGTCGTCAGGGTGATCTCGACGTCTTCGCCACTCGCGAGTTCCACGAGATTGTTGGCGGGGTCGAGCAAGCGCACGACGACGTTGCCCGCGGTGTTGGTTTCAGAAAGGAATTGGCCCGAGCTCAAGAACGAGATCTCTGGCCGGTTTGGAATGTCGCTAGGATTGATGGTGACGATGATCGATTCGAAGCCTGGCACCACATCAATCACAGGACCACCGAGTAAACGAAGGACGAACTGTTCCGTGCCCTCGTAGACCGAGTCATCAAGTAATGTGACCGGGATATTAATCGAGGTCGGATACGGGAACGTCGGAGTGATGGTGATTGAACCAAGCGCGCCATTGAAGCCCGAAAGAATGAAGTCTTCACCATGGGCGGCCATGCGAAATGGGATCACCGCAGTGTAGTCCAAAACATACAACAACTGTGCGGGGACATCTAAATCACCAGAGAGCGTGACGACGATATTCATACTGCCATCGTCTTCGTCCACGGCTGGGGGCACTATCGTCAAAGACGCCTGCACAGCGCTGGTGGCTTCATCTTGCTGAATGACGAGTTCGTGGGTGTCTTGTGTACCCAGGCTCGCGTTAACCGGAGTGCTCAGCGCGAGGGTGATGGTTTCGTTCTCTTCGATGTAGTTATCCCCAACCACCGTCACGAGGACGCTGGCGTTGGTGACGCCCGGAGGGAACACGAGCTGGTTCGTCGAGAGGTAGAAGTCCACTTGGCCCGTGGAAATGCCAGAGATGATGTCATCGAGACTGGTTGCCGAGCCGGTCGATGTAAGGTCGAGCGTAATCGTGGAAATCGATGAATGGCTCAGCTCCACATCCACTAAGACAGACGTCACGCCGCTGGCGCCTTCCGTGATAGCGGCGGTGGAAGCCGTGCGAAACGCCGCAATCGGCGCGCCGGCGTTATCAACCAAAGTCACGAACATCGATGCGATAGATCCAAGTCCATAAGAATCTGACGTGCCGAGGATGACGACGTTGATGTTTTCGTTGCCTTCAAAAATCGAATCGCTGCAGAGGATGATGTCAAGCACGCCCGACGATTCGTTGGCATCCACCACGAGTGGCATGGTCGGGGTGATGTAGTCTTCGACGCCCGTACATGATGTTCCACCGATGGCTGTTCCCGAAAGACTGAACGTGACCGTGGTTTCTTCAGAAGTGGCGCGCGAAAACGTGAAAGGTAATGTGATGAGCGGACTGGACTCGGAGCGATTGAGGAAAGCCGTGGTGAAACTGATCGTCTCACCGGAGCCACCACCCACACCGCTACCTGACGACAGCGCTGCCGGTTCGTTGGCCACATTGCAGCCCACCATGGTGAATAATAGAAGAGACCAAAATTTGGCCAATCTCCCTCCTCGTCTGTATCTCTTGTCGAGTTTCGACGAAATATACTTAGTATTTTCGCTCACAACAGAGCGCTTGACTTAAGTGCCTGATACTTAAAGGGGGCAAAACTCACTTCTTGGACCCTTCCCCTTTGAATGTGACTCCCTCTCTAGGCAGTACGTATTTACAAATAGTTAGCGATAGGGCATTGTCGCGCCCATGCTTCACCTCCTTTTGCCTCTCGCTCTCGAAATCCAATTTGTGGGTCCCTGCGACTCCAAGCCGCTCTTATCCGTCGAGCTCTCTGAGCTCGAACCTACAACGGTAGGCGACCTTACCGTCGCGACGCTGGACGATCGGGGCATTGCCTACCAGGGCACACGCCAAGGCTTAAACAGCGCCTTCGGCACTCCGGTTGGCCGTGAGGCGATGGAGATCATCGGACCACAGGAGATGCGCAGTTACGGTTGGTGCTACGAGGTCGATGGCGTCTCACCGGAATTTTTCCCCCACGAATACTCGCTCACACCAGTCAACAAAACCGTCCGATGGTACTTCGCTTATGCTCACTATCTAAACGGCGAATGGATCCGCCAGTGCGCGCCCGCGCACGAGCTCCGTCCCGCATTTTTGTGTGACTAAATTGCATTCGCCCTTATCATTAAGACATGAGGATCCTTCTCTCTTGTCTCATGCTGTGTCTTAGCCTTCAGGCGTTCGCCTACGAACTCCTGGTGGTGCAGGCCGTCTCGAGTAGCAAAAAGACTTTCGTCACAAGAAACGGAAAACGCCAAGGCGTCGTCGAGAACCTCACCGGCACTTTTACTGCAAACGACATGGCCCTGATCGCCAAGGCCGTGACCGTGACCTCGCAGTTCACGCAGTGGCAGCTCGTCAACGACAGTGCCCAGGTTCCCTTCGAACCGGGCGCGCTCGTAACTTACCATCCAGCGCAAGAATACATCTGGGCCCTCAACCCAGAAGCCGCTCGCAAGAAATACCTGAAGCTGCTTCGTCCTGAAATCAAACGCTCGTGGATCGTCAAAGGCGGCATGACGAAAGGCCTGAACGAAACCGTCTCCGGCGCGGCCCCACAAGACACCAGTCGTGGCGGCGTGGCCCTCGATGCACTTTACGAGCGCCTCTTCACCAACTTCGCGTGGGACGCCGGCATCCGCTATGAAAACGAAGTCGTCAACCTGAGCGGTGGCTCTCTCATCACCCAACGGATGATGGCGGTCACGGACCTGCTGTATTACTTTGATGCGCTCGACGAGTTCTATGCGGCCCGCATTTTTATCGCCATTGGCATGGGCTACGGACAATCGAGCACGGACGCCGATGGCATCCGTCAGTCGGGCTTCGCATTGCTGCTTCCCTCGGCGAAGATCGGCCTCGCCCTGCCCTTCAACAAAGAGTGGGACTTCATGATCGAGTCGGCGTTTGAGACGCTGAAGAGTACGGAAGAGCTGGAAGATAAATCGAAGCAAACCGTGAACCAGTCGAACCTGCGCATCGCCATCGGTGTTAGAAAATTTTTCTAAAAAAAAGGCTCCCGAAGGAGCCTTTCAAATTACTTCTTAAGACCGATTTCTTTCAACCGCTGCATGAGCCACTCATGACTGTTGACCGACTCGTACTTCTCGCCGGTACCACGGCACGATGGAATGCAATTCAACATCGTATCGGGGTTCGGATGCACGAAGAACGGCATCGAATAGCGCGTGTCATTGAAGTTGTCCGGATTTACCACGCGGTGAGTGGTCGCCGGAAGCAGACCGTTCGTGAGAACTTGCAACATATCGCCAGTGTCGACCACGAGTTGTTTTTCGTTGTTACGAACCGGCAACCACTTGCCGTCGCGATCGAGAAGCTCGAGGCCAGAAGTCGTGGCACCCACCATCACCGTGATGAGGTTGATGTCTTCGTGGGCAGCGGCGCGCACAGAATTCTTCGGCGCATCTTTGTGCACCGGCGGATAGTGGATCGGACGCAGAATCGAGTTACCGTCCTGAAGCATGGTGCGGAAGTAGTCCTGGGGAACGTCCAACGCCTGGCCTAGAGCATCCATGATCAAATGAGCGGTAGTGTCCAAAGAGTTAAAGAGGTTCAGCATCGTATTGCGGAAACCATCGATCTCCGTGGGCCAGATGTTCGGCGGGAAGTACGTGCGGAATTTTTCGTCCACGAGTTTGTCGCGGCCGACGTGCCAGAATTCTTTCAGATCCGGGAAGGGGTTGTTCTTGGCGTGTTCCACACCGAAAGCGGTGTAGCCGCGCTGACCGCCGCCCACAGAGCACACGTATTTTTGTTTCACTTCCTTTTCCATCTGGAAAAAGGCGTGGATCAGTTCGTAGGCCTGCTTGGTGACTTTTTCATCGACGGTGTGATCCACCAAAACGATGAAGCCGTAGTCCTTGAGACCGGCGAAGAGATTATCCACGAAACGGGTCTTATCCGTGTTCGTGCCGTTCACGTAACTCAAGAGGCTTAGTTCTGGGACTTTACGGGTCTGATCCATACAACTCTCCGGGTAAGTTTATCCTCGGAAAATAGTCTCTGGCGGGGAGCGTTGTCCAAACAAATAATTGAATAGGGGTTATCTCCCCTAGTGAACCTTGAACATTTTACTACCCACCCGGACCCAGTCAGAGGCGTAATCACGGGCAATCAGGTAGTCCCCACTCATCCCCATGGAGAGCTCGCCCTTGGGACAGAGACGGTCGCGCAGGTCCTTCAATGCCTTAAAACAGCGATGGGCCTCACCGATCACGTCCTCGGTGCGGATGGTTCCCATGGTCATAAGGCCCTGGAGATAGGCCGGAGAGCTGACGGAGCTCAGTTTTTTGAGGGCCTCACTCAAAGCAAGCTCGTCCTCAAAACCACTCTTCTCATCTTCCCCGCTGGTGTTCACCTGGAGGAACAGACCCACCGGACGCGGGAGTTTGAGCCCCGCGATGAGTTTGTTCATCAGATCAGCATCATCCACGGAGTGGATCGAAGCGAGGCGCGCGATCTTGTTCAGCTTAGAAATTTTATTCGATTGGAGATGGCCAATGAGATGCCAACGAAGTTCCCCGAGATCGCTCAAGGCCGCATCTTTTTCTTCTAGTTCCTGCACGCGGTTTTCACCGAAGTCCCGCTGGCCCGCCTCGTAAAGCGAACGGATATCCTCGCTGGATTGCGTTTTGCTCACCACCAGCAAGCGCGTGGTGGTGCCCTTGAGCTCGCTTTGAAGAGCGCTTAGGTTCGAAGCGAGTGCCTCACTTCTCTTCATCGGTCTTAGTTTTCTTCTTGAAAGAAATTTTGCCGTTCACTTCGACATCATAGTCTCGAAGCACGCGATCGATCTCTTTTGAAAGATCAATCTTCTCCAGCCAACCTTTAATCTCGCCTTTCACTTGGCCAAGGATTTCGGTCTTCGCAGACTTGGCGTTTTCCACCATGCCCTTGACGGCTTCTTCGCCCATGCTGGCAGCGGTGACACCGGTGGACACGACGGTTCGGAAAATTTCACCGAGTGTGGCTTTGTTGTCTTTGTCTTTATCGCTCATAGAATCGCCGCTCTTTTAGCAAAGGCCTTCATGTTCATGGGAAGGTTCGTGCTCACCATGGTTTTTTCAACCATGCCCAACCCCGGGAAGAAGCCTTTGAGTTCCACTTCCAAATTATATGTGACTTCTGTTTTGCCGTTGCCCAAGTCTTTCAACTTCCAGCCGCCGTTGTTCACTTTCATCATGTCGCCAGAAACCAAGCTCCATGAAACAGCTTCATTCTTTTTGCCGGTAAGCTTCAGCGTGTAGGTTACTTCTTTGATGAGGTTCAAATTGAACTTCACCGTGGCGCTATCACCTGACTCCGTGACGATTTCCACCGACTTCATGCCATCCACAAATTTTGGATAGCTCTTGTAGTCCGTGATCGCTTGGTAAAACTTCTCAGCGGGTACATCAAAAATTTCGGTGCGTTCTGCTTTGGCCATAACTGTTCCTTGTTAGTAGCGAGGTTTTTTATCGAAGTGGTGTTCAGCGCGGATATGACGAACGGTGCCCGACTCAGAACGCATAACCAATGAATGAGTCATGGCGCCCCAGGGCTTGAAGATCACGCCGTCGAGGAAGTTGCCGTTCGTGACGCCGGTGGCGACGAACATCACATTGCCGCGAGCGAGGTCATCAATTTTAAAAACACGGTTGATATCATCGACGCCCATTTTCTTAGCACGCGCAATTTCTTCCGCGTTGCGAGGCTGCAGGATGCCTTGGAAGTCGCCGCCCAAACACTGCAGGGCCGCTGCTGAGATCACACCTTCGGGTGCACCGCCGATGCCGAACAAGACATCCACACCGGAATCCGGAGTAGCGGTGGCGATGGCCGCCGACACGTCACCGTCGCCGATGAGTTGGATGCGTGCGCCGGTTGAGCGAATCTCAGCGATGAGGTCTTGGTGACGTGGGCGATCGAGCACGACCGCCGTCAAATCTTGGATGCGACATTTTTTTGCGTCAGCGATGCGTTTGAGATTTTCTTTCGCAGAGACGCGGATGTCGATGATGCCTTTGCACTCCGGACCCACGGCGATCTTCATCATGTAGGTATCCGGCGCGTGGAGCATGCAGCCCGCTTCCGCGATCGCCATCACGGAAATCGCGTTGTAGCCGCCGTGGGCGCAGATGGTGGTGCCTTCCAATGGATCGAGGGCGATCTCAAGCGCAGGGCCGCGACCGGTACCGACTTTCTCGCCGATGTAGAGCATGGGAGCTTCGTCGCGCTCGCCTTCGCCGATCACAACCGTGGCTTGGCAATCGACCGAGTCGAGCATGGCGCGCATGGCATCCACGGCGGCCTGGTCGGCGGCTTTTTCATCTCCGCGTCCCATCAAGCGGGCCGAAGCGATAGCGGCCATTTCAGTTACGCGGACAAATTCCAGGGCAAGGTTGCGGTTCATAGCGTCTCCAGAGAAGTTACGTCATCCTAGCCCAATCAGTGTCGAGGCGTCAGCTCAGTTTGCGGACGAGGAACTCTTTGGTGTCGCCGGTCAAAAGATCGACGGGAATCTTGCCCACCAGCGAGCGCACGCGCTGCAACTTATCTTCGTCGACGCCTTCATCTACACGGAAAACCATCTCGTCTTCATCGAGAAGCGGAGTGTCCACGTTGCGTTTAGACATGATGCGGCCGGTTTTAAGCCCCTGTCCGTCCTGCCATTCTACGAAGTTTTCCAGCAACAAGACCTGAAACTGGGCCAGCTCACCGTCGGGGTGTTTCCACACAAAAATTTCCACCGGGCCATCTGACCGAAGCCAGTACTTGAGTTTGGCCGGTAGATCAGCGCCGTAGTCCACGCGATGAAGTGGTTTTAAAGCAGCAATCAGGCGTTCTTCTGACAAAAATGACTTGAGCCCCGTCGCTAGCTCAGCGCGCTTGATGAATTCGATGCCCACGCGGCCTTTGGTCTTCCACATGACTTTGCCGTGCATGGTCAACTCATGGCCCAGCCAGTGAACGGTTCCGTTGAGCGGCTGCCCTTCAGTGTACTGGTCATCGGCGATACCGAGCTGCATGCCGGTAAAGGAAATATCTTTGATTTGGTGTGCCCGTGTTCCTTGGTCAGGTTTGAACGTCAGGTAGCAGACAGGAAAACGGGGGAAAATCCGTTTTTCGTGTTGCTCGAAGTCAGTTTTAATCAAATTGAAGCGACGCTCGGTGCTCATAGAAAATCCTTTTCTCGTTAGGTTCCTATTCTAACCGCATCCTGCTTCGGCGCCAGCGGGAAAAGCTTTCTTTTGCCCACGTCCCTACAGCCTGGTACCATCGTCACATGCCTCATACCAACGATCTCGAGATCGACAACCTTCCTAATCGTCTGACTATTCTGCGCATGCTGATGATTCCATTGGTGGTGCTGTCGCTGTACTTCGTCGATCATCCGCAGCAAGGCACGGGCACGATTCCGACTTGGGTGCTCTCTCATTTAGCGGCCTGGACTTTCGTGGCTGCCTCTCTGACGGATTGGCTCGATGGTTGGATCGCCCGCCGTCGCAACATCGTCACCGTATTCGGATCGTTCCTTGATCCGATCGCTGATAAATTTCTCGTCGTCTCGGCGTTGATCATGCTGGCCGCCATGAACCGCGTGCACGCTGTCGTTGTGATCGTCCTCGTTTTGCGCGAGATGTACATCACGTCCCTGCGCTTGCTCGCCTCCAACGAAGGTTTCACTATTCCCGTCGGCCAAAGTGGGAAGTGGAAAACCGGTTTTCAAATGACCGCGATTCCCATGTTGATGATCGGTTACAACTGGCTCGGGATGCCGTGGGATCAGATCGGGACGGTCTGCATTTGGATCGCCGGCATTCTCTCTCTCGGCTCGGCGGTGAGCTACTCACTCCACATGGTGACGGCCCTTAAGCAAAAACGTGAAGAGCGCAGGAAACGCGCCAGTGTCGGTGCATGAAGACCTTCGTTCTCTGTGCCGTCGCCCCTGCGGCCGTGCCCGCGAAACTCATCCACGAAGTCTCTCTCGCTCTTGAACAGATCGGTCTCAAGCGTGGCAGGACTCTCCCGAGCGCCCATGAGCGCGTCTGGGAATGTGAATTCGCCGGTGAGCCGGTGATTGACCATCGTCTTGTTCTGCAGGCCCTGGGCCTCGTCTTCAAAGCGGACCTTGCTCTCATTCCCCAATCCCCACACCGCACCGCCCGCCGTCTCGTCGTGTTCGACATGGACTCCACGCTTGTCGCAGGAGAAGTGATTGATGAGATCGCACGCTTCGCAGGCGTGTATGACAAGGTTCAAGGCATCACGGCCCGTGCCATGAAGGGCGAACTAGATTTTACGCAATCACTCCACGAACGCGTGGCACTTTTGAAAGGCGTGTCTAAGACACACCTCAAAACGGTAGAGCACGCCATTCCCTTATGGCCCGGAGTTGCTCACGCTGCGAAAATTCTTAAACGGCACAACATTCACACCGCGATTCTCACGGGGGGGTTCACTTTCTTCGCGGAGACTTTGCGTGAGAAATTGAGCTTTAACGAAGCCCACGCCAATCAATTAGTTTTTGCAGGTGATGCACTCGCGGGGACAGTGGCTGGCGATGTCATCGATGGTCAGGCCAAAGCACGTCTCATGAACGAGATCGCTCAGCGCTTAGGTTTGACATTGGATCAAGTGGTCGCCGTGGGTGACGGTTCAAATGATTTACCCATGCTCACAACTGCAGGCCTGGGAGTTGCGTTCCATGCTAAAGAAAAGGTTCGTCGTGAATCGCCTTGTGAGATCTCTCATGGAACCATGCAGACATTATTGTGTTATCTCGGTTTAAGTCAGGAGGCGTTTCATGATGTTTAAAAATCTTAAGAGCGCTTTGGAAGAAAGAGAAAGCGTAACTGCGCTCAAGCTTTCAGTTAAAGATAAAAATCTTCCTGAGGAACTTTTTCATTTCCCTCATCTACGCGAACTCTACCTCGAGGCACCTGCGCTGACCGAGTTGCCCAGTGACATGAATGCTTGGAGGGAACTCACTCTCCTGCAGCTGCGCGCACCGGGATTCAAAGGCAGCCTCGCACCGCTGTTCCATTTGCCTAAACTCACGAACCTCAAGACCGCAGAAACACCTCTCCACCCCTTGCGTCTCGCGATCGGTGGCACCAAGGCGCCATTGCGCTTTCTCACGCTTAAAGATGCAGGCCTTCAATCTCTGCCGGAAGAGTTTGGTGAACTGAGCACCATTGAAGAATTACATCTGCCGGGAAACCTTCTGAAGAGTTTGCCTGCTAGCTTTGCGGATCTCAAAAAACTGAAGTGGATCAACCTCGATGGGAACGAGTTGGAAGTGTTTCCCGAAGTGCTCGCGAAACTCCCACTCCTAAAGCATCTCTCCATCGATGGGAACTCGTTCTCCGAGGTAGAAAAAGAACGCATCCAGCGCAAGTTCAACCTCACCGTTTCATAGCGAAAGAACTGTCAGAAAAACTTCACAATCAATCTAGTTCGTTATTCATCTTGGCCCCAGCCATTGGGGCCGTCTTGACTCTAAACGATCACAAAATCACCACTGTCGAAATAGTCGACACTCACCTCACGGGAAAACATTGCCTTGCGCTAGCGTTAAGGGTGTTAAGGCCGGCACAATACTTGAAAGATAACCTTTGAAATGTCTGGGTTGAACACACAAACGGGGTCCCTATGAAAAACTTCTTTATGATCGCTCTCGCTACCATGACGATGACGAGTGCCTTCGCCGCGACCACAGGTACGTTGCTCCTTAAAGGATCAGTGCCGCGTTTATTGGACATCACGGTGACGCCAGCGCCGATCGCCTCTACCCTTCCATTGAACACCACACAGGCCAACACCGCTGTGGCCGTGATCAACGAAAAATCCAACTCAAACACGGGCTACAACGTGTCCATCAGTTCGGCCAATCTGGGCCAGCTCGTGCATGACACTGTTGGCACGAGCGTGATTAACTACTCGCTTCGCTACAACGGCGGTTCAGTGAACTTGGCCACGGGTCAAACCTTCACCTACTCAGGTGCAGGTGCCAACAACAACAACCGTAACGTGGACATCTCGTACACCGGCATCGCCCACGACTTGTTGATTGAAGGTGACTACTCGGACACAGTGACTTTCACCATCGCAGCTAACTAAGATTTCTTCATAAGGGAGGCCTAGCGCCTCCCTTATTTCGTCCTCCCCTCTAAAATTTTTACCCACTCCATTTCATTCGATCCTCTGCGCGCTATAAGCGCAGCATGAAAAGTCTTATCTTGGCGTTGCTGGTCGCAAGTCCTGTTTGGGCGGCGACAATCGACACTCTTCTCTTGAAAGCGACAGTTCCTGCTGTGCTCGATATCGATGTTGTTCCCACAACACTTGCAACGACGCTTCCCCTTGAGACCACGCAGATCAATGGCTATGTGGCCGATGTGAATATGAAGTGGAACACCGTCGCTGGAGCGAAGGTCGTGGTCAGTTCTGCTAACGGCGGACAACTCCGCCACTCCACTGTCGCCACCAGCGTGGTGAACTATACGTTACAAACCCCAAGCGCCGGGACCTTCTCTTTGACGGCCCCACAGACTTTCAATACGCCGGTAGCAGGCCCGCAAAATATGACGGAACCCTTAGGCATCAACTACACCGGTGTACCCTATGATTTGTTGGTGGAAGGTGAGTACTCGGACACCGTCACCTTTACGATATCAGCCATTTAAATCCCTGACTCAAGCCCTCGGGCGAAATAGCCGACAAGAGCACTATGAGACTCTTGTTACTTTCTCTTTTTCTCTCATTTTCGGCACTGGCCGGTCAGTCTTCCGGGCTCCTGCTACGCGCTCGTGTTCCACCTGTTTATCGTATTGAAATCACCCCCACCGGCGACCTTGTGACTCACACAAATCAAGTAGGCCGCGCTCCCAAACCTACCGTGCAAACAACGCTCAGAAATGGCATACGGTTCGTCACAGTAACTCACCCTTAAGTCTCATCTTTTGTTACTATTGAGAGAGTCTTCAAGGAGTGTCAGGATGACGCGTAACTCTCTCTTTCTTGTTCCCATCTATTTCCTCATCACTGGTTTTTCTCTCACGCCCATGTCTCACGTGATTGAGTTGGATGCGAATCAAAAACAGGCGCAGTTCTTGTTGGATAATCCGACCGACGAACCCATGGCCGTGGAGATCTCGTTGCGTGAGCGTCGCCAAAAAGATGACGGCACAGAAGACACCCCCGTCACAAAACAACTCGCCGCCTTCCCTCCGCAGCTCATCATTCCTCCGGAGGAAAAACGCACCGTACGGATTCAATGGTTAGGAGAAAAACCAAAAACTGAATTGGCCTTCCGAGTCGTCGCCGAGCAGTTGCCTTTGCAAGTCGACGGAAAAAAGAAAAAGGGTTCGGGCATCAAGATGCTCTTGAAGTATATAGCCGCTCTGTACGTAAATCCCGGTGACACCGAATCAAATTTGCAAGTCACCGACGTTGCTCCCGGTGAGCAGCTCCTCATCACCGTCGAGAACAAAGGCACGCGACATCAACTTCTCACGAATGCTGTTCTCACACTTGCGAAAGGTGAAGAGAAGATCAAACTCAAAGGTGATGAACTCAAGGGGCTTTTGGGCGAGAACGTCTTGGCCGGCTCTCGCCGCGTGTTCCGCATCCCTCGCCAAGCGAAAGTGACCAAAGACTTTAAGGGATCAATCAAGCTTGATTAAGCTTTTTCTCTTCCTCACCTTCTTGGCTACGTCAGGGGCCTTGGCGCAACAAGCGCCGGTGGCTTCTCCAGAAATGTTTGCGCAACAAGAGTACGTCGCCCCGGTGCCCTTCAAACTCGGGGAGAGCATCCTCGGCGAAGTGCGTGTCCGGCTCAAGAACGAGGAAATTCAATCAATCGAGAAAGCCTCACTCTTGCCGATTCTAAAAAAGACCCTGCAGAAAAAATACTGGCAACCTCTCCAGCAGATGGGTGATTGGATTCGGCTCGATGCTTTGCCCATTAAATTGCGCTTTGATCCCGAGAGCGCTCTAATTGAAGCCACCATTCCAACTAAATTTGGTGCTAATCAAAAGATTGATGCGACTGACGACGTCTCGGCGATTTATAAAAATCAAGCGCTGGCCGCCGCTCCCTTTGGTGGCGCGATCAACTACCGCATGGAAAAAGCGTGGGGTGCTGATCAGCTCGGTGGCGAAACATTCTCGACGTACTTCGATTCCTTCATCAACATGGGCGGAGTGGTGCTCGAAAACCAAATGAACTACCTGGATAATCCCGGCCAGACAGGCTGGTTCCGGGGAGACACTCGCCTCGTTAAAGACTTCCAACTAAAACGCGTGCGTGTCGAAGCGGGAGATGTTTATCCCTCGGGTTTCGGATTCATGCCTGCGAGACCCGTCGGCGGTGTGCATGTGGCGCGAAACTTCACCCTCGATCCGTACCGTGTCCCATTTCCGCAAGGGCAAGGACGGTTTACTTTGCAAACGCGCTCACGCGTTCGCACGTTCGTGAACGGCGTGCAGATCAAAGATGAGACATTGCCTGCAGGTAACTACGATCTTCGTGACGTGCCTCTTATCAATGGTCTCAACACTGTCTTGGTGGAAACCACCGATGAGCTCGGACAGAAGCGCGTCTACGAATTTCGTCTGCCGACCTCGGTGGGACTTCTGCGCGCAAAAGAATGGAACTTCTCGCTTTCCCACGGCAAGCCGTTCGAAGATACGACGTTTCGTCGCACGTACGTCGAATCCGGCATCACCAGCGGTTATCTCCAGTACGGCTTCAACCGTTCCTTCTCCATGGGCGGCTACGTTCAAGGGCAAGACGACTTCCAGCTTGGCGGAACCGAAGCAGGACTAGCGACAAATGTCGGCAATTTCTTCTTAGGCGGCGCTGCCTCTAAAGACGACGAGCAATCCGCCGGCGCCGGCTCGGGCACCTGGCAATTTCAAAATTTGGGCACCCGACTTTTTAGTTCGTACACGCTCACTGTGCGCCACGAGAGATACGGCGATGGATTTAAAACGCAAAACGATACTACGGCCAACCTTCTCAAGTCTCAGTGGCAGGCAAACGTGACTGTCCCGATTCGCGAGCTGCTCACACTGTCTCTGGGGACGACTCGCGGAGAGGTTCGTGACGAAGAACTGGCCGATCGTAAAAGCTGGGACGCCACGCTTAACATTCGTGCGTGGTCGAATCTCAACCTGAGTTTTTTCATGTCGCGCACTCGTGACGAAAATAAGCGCTGGAACGACATCGCGTACATGTTCTTCACGTGGACCTTCGATAACGCCAGCCACTTCTTGACCGGCTTTCACGATGCTGAAAATAATTTAAATCGAGTGACTGCCGTTCGCGATAATGGAAACCGCCTCTACTCTCCGCGCCTCACAGCAATCGCCGAAGAAAGCCCGGAAAAAGACGGCGGTGAAATCGAAGGCTTTATGCCGACGCCCATGGCCGATGTCGGCGGACGCATCCTTGGTTCAAAGTTTGAAGGGGATGACAATACCTACGCGCGCGGGGCCGTTCGCCTCTCTTCTGCTCTGGTGTTCGCGTACCAAGAAGGAAACTTCGGTTTGGGCTTTTCTCGTCCGGTACCAAATAGCTTCGTGTTGTTTGATCCGTCTCCTGAACTTAAAAAACAAAAAGTCGCGTTGCGCTCGACATCACCTTTTACGGAGGGTGAATCGGGTCCCTTGGGTGAAATCACCTTCACCAATCTTTTACCCTATCAGTTCCGCGAGATTCAGCTCGATCCTACTGGACTTGATGACGGCACATCGCTCGTGCAGGAAAAATTCGTCGTCTACCCTACCTACCGCAGCGCTCATTTGATTCAGTTGCAGGACAAGGGGACTGTGGTACTGACGGGGGAACTCATCGACGCAAACGGGAAGCCCGTGGGACTTGCGGTCGGCGAAGCGGGCGGCAAACCCTTCTTCACCACGCGCGAAGGTCGCTTCTTCATCGAAGGACTTGACCCTGGTTCTCATAATTTGCTGATTGAGGGCTGGCTTCCCTTGGAGTTGAAGATGGATAAGAAGGCCCGCGGAATCAAAGATCTCGGCTCTCTACGTATGCAGCAGGAGGAAGAATGAAAACGGTAATCCTCGCTCTCTTGATTCCTCTCAGTGCTTTGGCGGATGGTGACTGCGACACCAGTATGTCACTCGGAAATTTCACGGCTTCCGTACAGGACCTCGCGCAGGTCCTACCGCACTCAATCACAGTTTCTCATGGCGACAACTCAAACAACTGCCGAAACTACAATCTCTACTTCGCGAAAGGCCAGGCGAACTCGTACCAGCGCCAGGCCTACAGCGGGGGCAACGCGCTTCCCTACAATCTCTACCGCACAGTGAGCCTGGGCAACATTCTTAAAGACTTTGGGGATGCCGGCGTCAATGAATTTTTGACTCTCGCCATGCCTGCCAACGACACGAACTACAACGCCACGTGGTTCGTCGAGGTCAAATCGAAAGATGCGCTCTTCAACGTTCCGCCCGGCACCTACACCGACACGCTTCCGGTGAACGCATACAACGTGCGCAGCAACGGGAACATTACCTATCAGGGTTCCCGTTTCATGACTCTCGCCTTCGTGGTGCCGCGCTATGCGGAAGTCAGCGTGGTGCCAGTGAACCAACCGCACAATCCGGCGTCGACGGTGTTCATCATGGACTTCGGCACCATGGTGCCGCAGGAAGAGCTCCAGGCCGATCTACTTGTGAAGGCCAATGTGCCCTATGGCATGCACGTGTCGTCGAGCAACGGTGGCTTCTTGAAGAAAATCCCGGACACCACGCCGGTTCCTTATCAGATGCAAATCGGCAGCAGCGGCTGGATCACGCCGACCACTTCTCCTTATTGGCTGGGACAAGAAAATAGCGGCAGCTCCCAAGCGGGACGTCGCTATAATATCAAAGTACGTCTGGGAAATTTCGGAACGTTGGATGACGGCGACTACAACGAGACCGTCACCATCACTGTGTCGGCCTACTAGAAGACGAAGCTCTCGCCGAAATTAGGGGCTCGAAATTTCTCCGAGGGGATATTCTTTTTCGCGAGCACCTCGGCTAAATCTTTCACTGGCCGGTCGCGCGCTTCATCGGTTAACTGGAAAGTTCCGAAGTGCATGCCGATGGCCCGCTTCGCTCCGAGGCGATCCATGGCCTCCACGGCGTCGCTCGGATTCATGTGCATGGGTTTCATGAACCAGCGCGGCTCGTAGGCCCCGATGGGCAAGAGCGCCAGATCCGGCGCGCCCCAGCGCTCCCGCGTCTGGGCGAAGTGTGGCCCGAGGCCGGTGTCACCGGCGTGGTAGATCTTGATGTTGTTGATCTCGATGCCCCAGGCACCCCAGAGACTCTCGTTGCGGTCCCACGACCAGCGCGCCGACCAGTGCTGCGCCGGCAGGAACGTGAACTTGGCAGACCCGACCTCGGTCGTTTCCCACCAGTCTTTTTCGGCCACGTTCTTGAGGCCCTTCTTCTTAAGCCAGGGCCCGTCACCCAGCGGGACCAGGAAGAGCGGCTGGTCTCTCTTTTCCAGTTCCACCAAGGTGTCGACGTCTAAGTGATCGTAGTGATTGTGCGAGACCACCACCACGTCGATCTTCGGGAGCTTATCCCAGGAGAGGCCTGGCGCGTGCACACGCTTCGGGCCCGCGAAAGAAACGGGGCTGGTGCGCTGGGACCACACGGGATCCGTGAGAATGCTGAGCCCCTGCGAGCGAATGAGAAACGTCGAATGGTTCACCCACGTCACCGTGGTTTGGGTCGCCAGGGCCGCCGGAAGCTCGAGCGGATTTTCGCTCTCGACTTCTTTCCACTCCGGAGCGTCCGTGGTGAATTTCCATTTCATCACGTCCCACAACGACTTCGCGACGTTCTCGCCCCACGGATTGAAAAACTTCTTCCCGTCGAAATGATCACTCACCTTGTAATCCACAGGATTACATCCTAAAAAAATTGCTATTATGAAAAACCATTTCATAGCGCCGTCGTCATCTCCTTACCGTCCCACTTCATGGTCACCGTGCCTTGGGGAAGTTTATCCTCCAAGATCAACCGTGACAATGGACGCGTGACCAGACGATTGAAGACAGCGTTCAACGGGCGTGCCCCGTAGGTGGCGTCGTAGCCCTGCTCCGTCAGAGTGTGATAGGCGCTGGAATCGAGTTTGATCTCGAGCTTCTTGCCCTTGAGGCGCTCGTTCAACAAGCGGGTCTGTTTGTCGATCAACTGGCGCATGATCGAATTATCGAGAGCACGGTATTTGAGAATAGCGTCAATACGTCCCAGTACTTCGGGCTTGAATTCCGTCTCCGGGCTCTTCGAGTTCGAGGTCATGAGCAAGATGCAGTTTTTAAAACTTATTGTGCGGCCTTTGTTATCGGTCAGGCGACCATCGTCAAGAATCTGCAGCAAAATATCCGCAAAATCTGGATGGGCCTTCTCGATCTCATCGAACAGCACCACGCTGTAGGGCTTGCGACGAATGGCTTCCGTGAGCACGCCCCCATCGTCGTAGCCGACGTACCCGGCCGGCGCGCCGATGAGTTTCGCGACACTGTGTTTTTCGGAAAACTCCGACATGTCTAAGCGCACCATGTGCTCGTCGTTATCGAAAAAGAATTCTGACAGCGCTTTGGCGGTTTCTGTTTTCCCGACGCCCGTTGGACCTAAGAGTAGAAATGATCCCAAGGGGCGATTGGCCGCCGTGAGGCCGGCGTGCGAGGCGATGAGGCACTCGCTGATTTCTTTGATCGCTTCTGGCTGGCCGTAGACGCGCTTCTTCATGAACTCTTCGAGTTTGAGGATGTGCTCCTGCTTCGATTTCAGAATTTTCTCGACCGGCACACCCGTCTGCCGCGCGATGACGGCAGCGACGTGTTTCTGCGCGAGGACCCAGTCGGTCTGAAATTGCGCGAGCTGTTTTTCTGCTTCCGGCAAGAGCGAGTATTTAATTTTTGATGCTTCTTCGTAGCTCTGGCGCCGCTCGGCGGTCTCGAGTTCGAACTTCAAGCGGTCGATGCGCGCCTTTACCTCGGAAACCGTCTTGAGCGCGGCGACTTCTTTTTCCCAGACGCGTTTTTCTCCGTCGAACTGCTGCTGCAGACGGGTGATGTCTTGCGCCAGCGTTTTGTTGTCTTTCTCGATCTGCGAGAGCACGCGCTTTGAGCGCAGTTCGGCTTCGAGTTCGACGAGCTTCGCGGGCATGGCTTCGGCAGAAAGCTTCAAGCTGCTGGCGGCTTCGTCGATGAGATCGATCGCCTTGTCGGGCAAGTTCTTATCGGTGATGTACTGGTCAGACAGGAAAACAGCTCCATAGACGGCTTCATCAGAAATCTTGATCCCATGGTGGGCCTCGAGCTTCCCGCGCACGCCCATGAGAATTTCCACCGCGTCTTCTTTGGACGGCTCGTCGACCGGGACGGGCCGGAAGCGGCGTTCGAGTGCGGCGTCTTTCAGAATGTACTTCTGGAACTCGTCTGGTGTTGTGGCACCGATGCAGTGGAGCTCACCACGTGCCAGCGCCGGCTTGAGCAAATTGGCGGCGTCCATCGCGCCATCCGTGCGACCAGCGCCAATCAGTTGGTGAATCTCATCGATAAATAAAATGGCTTCGCCATTTTGTGATTTAATAAATTTCAAGAGACTCTGGATGCGCTCTTCGAAGTCACCGCGATACTTCGTGCCCGCCATGAGCGAGCCCATCTCTAGGGAATAGACGGTCTTCCCGCGCAGCACGTCGGGGACACCCCCCTTGATGATCTGCTCGGCGAGGCCCTCGACGATGGCGGTTTTCCCCACACCCGCAGGACCGACCAAGACCGGATTGTTTTTTGAGCGACGGCCGAGGATCTCCATCACCGCTCGGATCTCTTTTGAGCGACCGATGACGGGATCGAGTTTCCCCGCAATCGCGAGCTCGTTAAGATTGATCAAAAACGCCGGAACTTCGTTTTCTTCGCCGACGTCTTGGAATTTCTCGAAATCGATCTTGAGCATGGGAAAAATCTGCGGCAGGAAGCGCAGCAGATCTTTTTCTGCGATTTCCCCGCGGCCACTCTGCGCCGCCTGGCCACCAGCGAGGGTCAGCCACTCCTGCAGCTTGGCAGAAGGGCGCATACTCTCCAGCGGAACCGCCTGGCCCGCATGCGGTAACTTCGCGAGGAGGGCCTCGATGTCTTTAGAATGCTCTTTCAGGGCCCGGCCTGCGTAGCTAGATTTACTTTGCACCAATCCCCACAAGACGTGGTCGGCGTGAAGCTCGGTATTTTTGCGCTTGAGTGCCTCGGCTTGGGCGATGTCCAACGCTCCGGTTACTACTTGATCAAACTTGTTCATGGGACCTCCTAGTTCAACGCTTCTAGGAGGTAATATGGACCCGATTACGGTGACGTCAAGGGTTCAGTTCAGGTGTTAAGCGAACTACACAACGGTGGCCAACGCGATCGCTGACGTCGCTGTCTTGCTTCATCTCGAAGTTATACCGGCCAGCGCCGACGCCGCTAAGCCAGTCGCCACCTTGAACCATGGCGTACTCGGTGGCCGCGCTGCTGGTGTCGCTCACCCAATTGAGGCGATAGGTATCAGACGCGAAGAGCGACGCCGCGTAGCTTGCGGGAGGAGCGTTGGTGCCGATGCGTGGGAGACCCTGCGATGGATGGGGTACCGTACCGTCTTCGTAGAACGGCAAGCCTGCCGCGAGGTACAAGCGATCGATGGTCGATCTAAACAAATTCGAGAACAACGTCGAGGTGTCTTTGACAAGTAACGGGCCATTGCGAACGGTGCCGTCGAAGGAGTACGTCACACCCAGCGAGTTGGTGGCCGCTAAGGAAATGTCGCGCAAGCCGCCCGCCTGTGAGCCCACGGGAGAAAGCATGTCACAGCTCGATTGTGTCGCGTTCTGACTGGTGCAACTATAGCGATCCGCCAGCCATTCGCCGACGTTACCAACGAGGTTGTAGATATCGAACAAGCTCTTGCAGTTGGCGGTCACCGCCGCTGAGTTGCTCAAACTTCGCACGGTGGACGATGGTGACGCCGTGATCGTGCCATCAGTCAGCAGAGTGTCCGCCAGATCCTCGAAGACTTGGCCGGCAGCACTGTTGGTGTTACACGACAGGAGACTCGGCGTGTGCGATCCAGAGTCTTCGTATTGCGGAAACTGTACAACGTTAGGCCATGTGTTGGCGATCATCATCTCCACACGTGACGGAAGTTCGCGTGTCGATCCATCCCACACATCACCGACACCGTTGGGACACGCTGCTCCCGCACACTGAGGCAATTCGCTGGTGCACACCGCCTGTGCTTGAGTGCGCGTAAGGCCCGTCAGTGGTGGGAGGCGGCCGCGAGAGGCGCGAAGACCTGGATTCAGAGTGTAGGCCACGTCCGTGAACGGCAACCAGCTGACACCATCAGAATAGCTGCAGGCGCCCGTGTTGCGGTTGTAGTGCACTTCTCCGCTCGCACCCGGTGCCATGAAGAGACCGTCTTCCACGTTGCTTCCGGTGTACGGACAACCCGTCTCGTAGCTATCGACGAAGACGTGCTCTTTGGCGTCGTAGTAGTACGTCGCTCCGTCTTGAAAGCCACCCAAGCCCACGTTGAGGCAGCGGTAGTTGTTGCTACGGTCGACGGTGGCGCCGAGAAGAGAACAGTAAGCACGGTTCGCGGCCCAGCGATGGACCAAGGTCATATTATCTGGAGGAACGACCACTTCGATCGCCGTGTCGACCACGCTCGGCGCCACGAGCATTTCACCGAGGACGTCGGGAACCACCGCAAGGGCGAGGTAGAAGCGTTCACCGGGAACGATCGTCGTTGTGTCGAACAACACCTCACCGGTGTTCATCTTGAGGAAGTTAAAGTTCGAAGGTACACCCACTTCGTTCACCGCCGCCGCAGGGTAATCTGTGATGTCGGAGAAATCGGAATTGGATTTACGATAGACGAATACTTTATAAGCAGTGGTCTGCACTCCGCCTTCAGTGACGGTGAGGCTTCGCCAATCCGCCGTCACGGAGCCCTCTGCGAAGACGCTGCCGTCGGCGTTGGTCTTCGGTCCACTCGCCGTCAAGAAAGACCATCCGTTAAATGAAACCGCGAAAGAGTACGAACCCACGGCGACGGTTTGCACCACCGGTGCACCCACTCCGTCTGAGAAGGTGAAGGTCAAATTACTATTGCCGCGGATCCCGGAGACGAGCGCGAAGTTCATCACGGCGTTGCCCGGGTTGTTGCTGCCGTCGTAGGTGATGTTGTAGAGGCAGCTTGCCGCCGCACAGTTACCCACGTCTTTCACGATCGTAATCCCCCCAGCAAGTGTGGTGAAATTCGTCGCAGAAAGATCTATCACGGCCGTGTTCGAAGACGTCACGGTGACCGCGAGTCCTTGTCCACCGCCGGTAACGTCGTCCCAGTCATTAATACCTGGATTGGCGATGATCTCGATGTCTTTGGTCGCGCCTCCGGACTTCATACCCAAGGAAGTCGGCATAGTCACCAGCACGGGGCTGTTCAGATTCGTGACGCCGAGGAAAGTGATGTCCTGAGTGGTGGTATTGAAACCATCGTTCAAACTCAGCGTGATCGTCACGGGCGTATCGGTAACTATTAATCCGTTGGGGCGGAAGCTCAGAGTATAAGAAAGCGCATCGGCATCGGTCGACGGAGAATCGAGCACCAGGTCGGCGACATCGGAGAGCAGGCCTAGGTCAGCGCCTCCCCGGCGCACGCGAATCCCTTGGGGGGACAAGATAGTCGAGTCGCTCGAGGTTGCGCGCAGACGCAAGGTCTGGCTGTTCTCGGTGATACCACCGCCTTCGCTCACCCTGAAGGTGCGGTTCGAAAGCGTGGTGACTTCTTGCAAGAACACTTGATTGACAGGGACGGCGTAGTCTAAAACCTGGCTCGCCAAGAAAACCGGTGGATCGTTGACCCCCGTGAAGGTCAGACTCACAGAGATTTCAGTAGAGAGGCGGTTCGTTGAATCCCGGGCGCGGTAGCGGAAAGAGATCGTGCCGCTGAAGTCGTCGGCCGGATCAAACGTGCACGCGAGTTCGGTGCCCGATGGACACAATAGGACGCCTGCATGCGTCGGGAAGAAGCTGAGAGGAACGAGCTCGTATTGGAAGGTATCACCGTCGGGGTCGACGGCCGTGGTCGGGACCACGAAGTCGTTCGTGCCCGCCGTTCCGATGGATGCCGTACCTGCGCCGAGAGAATCTTCCAGGATGCTTCCGAGGTTCACCGGTGCGAACGTAGGAAAGCCCGCGAGCATCATCACCGGTGAGAAGTTGACGTCGACGACATTCACCCGTGAGCGAACGACAGAGACATTGAGAAGATCGGCGGCGGTCCACTCGTCTTCTTCATCGATCAATAAGTCGGCGTCGTTGTCGAGGCCATCGATGCCACCCACTGGACACGTGGCGGTCTCACACAACCGCATCATGATGTAGGCCGTCTTGCCTATACCGCCGGGCAAGGTGTTTGTGCCCGAAGAGAACGTGGCAAGAACGGTGGAGAGGTTGTCGTTTTCAGCACCGAGCAACGAGCACGTGGCATCGCCCAAGGTGACCGGATCGCCCGGCTCATTCACGTTGGTCACCGCTGGCGCACTGAGGGCCCCATCGGGATCAACGATGTCCACGCACAGATAAAAGTTATCGGCTTCGTCTATTGTTCTTCGGATAACACGCACGTCGTAGTTGAACGAGCTGCCCTCATTGATGTTCAAGATGGCCGGGCCACCCAGAATTGGAATGTCATTTAAATCGTCTGCAACGTCGATGTCGACCGTGTAGGAAGTCGTGCAGCGCTTGCGAGCATCGGCCGAACTGCAAATCCGGTAGCTGAAAGAATCTGCGCCAACGAAGTTCTCATCGGGAGTGTAGATGCAGGAGCGGAACACGGTGCCCGTCGACGTCAGATCACCGGCCACATCGAGGTTCGCACACCCCGTGAGCACACCGTTCTCGGGTGTTTGGGTGATGAACCAGAAAAGTGTGCCTTCCACCGAATCCGTCGAGGCGTTCGGCAAGCTGAAGGACTCGGCGTTATCTTCAGTCACTGCTAAAGCAGTCAGCGTCGAATCGAGGTTGATGGAAGCGATGGTCACACAAGATTTTGACGTTTCATTAAATTCCGTACCACTGCCACAACCCTTGATCTCCTCGGGCTTGGGCACACAGGCGGCCATGAATAATAAAATGAAAACAATAAATCTCAACGTAATCTCCCACTATGCTATTCGGCGCGGCTTAGTTGCAGCTTGAAAGCGAAGTGCTTGATTGTATTGTACGGGTACTGCGGGGTTTGACGTATTATCTGAGAGTTAAGCAGTGCCCGAGCGAGCTGCTCCGCCACTATTCTGAGTTATCTTCTCTCATAAGCCGTATACGACGGCCGTCGACCATCTGCTTATCGGTCTCGAATTGGATCAACGCTCCTGCCAGCAGCGCTTCCACGGCCTTCTTTTCTCTCTTCGGATAGCTCTTAAACGGCAACTGAAACCGCTCCAGCACGAGACCCTGCTCCTCTCGGCACACCTGCCACTCATGAGAAAATTTTGTCGCAGGATAGGTACGCACAATGCGAGCTAAGTTTTCATCGCGTTTAGCGATGGCTTCACGCTCAAACATCATGACTGTCAGAGGAAGATGACGCCGATCGCGCTGGGCGAGTTGCGTGAGACGCTCGACTTCGGGATCGTGCCGAACATCCACATACTGATGGCACCAATCTTCGCTGCCGTTCATAGGGCACTCGCCCATTCCCAGACACGGGTAGCGCACGTGCCAGCCGTCGCGAATCATGCGACGACGAAATTCAAGTGCGAGCGCGAACACTTCTTTTGTACCGGGCTCAATCATCCACACATGCGCGGGCCTGGCTTCAGAGACATATTTCAGTCCGGCCTCCACACCCATCTCATTCAGCGAGTGACCGAAGAGCATCAGACGTGGCCTCGTGAGGTCTCCCAGTTTAAACTTCGCCTCTGGCAAGAGACGTGCGGCCTGCTGGCGCATGAGCGCGGACGACTCGAGCATCACCATGGCATCGCCCCCGAGCTCTTGCCAGGCCATGGAAAACGTCCCAGGACCTGCTCCCACATCGATGAGCTCACACTTCAAAATCTCGGCACGAAATTCCGGTGTCAGCCATTCCATGACGGCGCGAAGTTTTGGCACATTGGTGGTGAGATAAAAAGCCGTGTAGGCCGACACGAGACGAGGATCAGAGAGGTATTTTTGGATGTTCGCGCGATCCGTGGTGAACGCAGCGGAGAGCTCCCCCACCGCCTTCACGAGATCGGCCTCTGAGGCAAATTCGTGAAGGAGATGGGGCATGAGCTCGGTAAGCTTCAAACTAGCGAGAAAGTTTTTTGTTCACTTCACCCGTGTAGATCTGACGTGGACGACAGATCTTGAATCCGGGCGTCTCAAGCATCTCTTTCCACTGCGCCATCCAGCCTGGCAAACGTCCGAGGGCAAACATCACCGTGAACATGTTGGTGGGGATTCCCAAAGCACGGTAGATGATGCCCGAGTAGAAGTCTACGTTCGGGTAGAGCTTACGCTCAACGAAGTACGAGTCTTGCAACGCCACTTCTTCCAGGCCACGGGCGATGTCCAAAAGCGGATCCTTCACACCGAGCTTCGCCAGCACTGAATCACAAGCGACCTTGATGATCTTCGCGCGGGGGTCGAAGTTTTTGTAAACACGGTGACCGAAGCCCATCAAACGAGATGATGAGTTCTTGTCTTTCACGCGTGTGAGGAATTCCTTGTAACCGATGCCTTCCTTATGAATCTCTTCCAGCATCTCGAGCACGGCCTGGTTGGCGCCGCCATGGAGCGGGCCCCACAAAGCATCAACACCTGCTGAAACAGTCGCAAATGGGTTCGCTTTAGATGAACCCACCATACGCACCGTTGATGTCGAGCAGTTCTGTTCGTGGTCCACATGAAGGATAAGGAGAATGTCCAAGGCCTTGGCGACTTCTTTATCCACCGCTTTACCAGTCATCATATGAATGAAGTCCGAGCAGTAATCCAGCGTCTTATCAGATTGGATAAATCCTTGGCCCTGCGAGTGGCGATGAGCGTAGGTCGCGAGCACTTTAATCTGTCCCATCAACTGAATGATCACTTCGTCTTTCTGGGGCCCCGTCAGATCCTGCGCGAGCATATCAGGATAGAACGCCGAAAGTGCCGCGAGGTTCGACGACAAGACACCCATCGGGTGCGCGTTGTTCGGGAACGCTTTGATCATGGTCTGGAGCGCAGTAGGAATGCTGCTGTGACTAGCGATACGGTGCTCGAAAGTTTTCAGCTCATCTGATGAGGGCAATTTGCCGTTGATCACGAGAGAAGAAACTTCGGTGAACGTACTTTTTTCAGCGAGCTCTTCGATGCCGTAACCGCGGTACTTCAAAATTCCCAATTCTCCATCAAGAAAAGTGATGTTCGACGTGCACGCGCCGGTGTTCATGTAACCGCTATCAAGAGTTACATAGCCCGTTTCTGCTCGGAGTTTTGTAATATCAATCGCCTTCTCGCCCTCTGTTCCTGTGAACACGGGAAGTTCAATTGTCTTGTCACCTAGGGTGAGCTTGGCCTTCTCTGACATACGAGCTCCTTAGAAATAGCTGGGAATTTTTGCGATCTTACTCCCCAACAACGGACCTGTTAAATAGTTTTGCCTACTTAACGGTTAGTGGGGCCAAAATGTGAGGGAAAAAAAATTGGACAAGGGCCAAGACGCTACCAAATAGGGATCCATGGTGCCATCTTGGCCCTGTGTGATGGACGTTCCGTCGTCCCAAAGTAAGGTGAAGCAACGAGCGTGCCAGAAAACCTGACGAGTTTCGATGGCTTTTCGGCGCGTTAACAAAAACCTCACAACATGTGAGTTCTTGGCACCTGAGTTGCTCCAGCTGTCCCATCATCAACCAAGACGGTTGGGACTAACCTGGAGATCACCATGCCGAGATCATCTTACCGCTTTGTCATCCGTCTTCTCTTGGGCCAAATGGCACTCGCTCTTTTACTGGCGCTTCCTTTCTCTGCTGAAGCCCAAGACTTCTCCTGGGACGATCGCTACCCGCAAGACCCTCAATCACCTGACTTTCACTACGATGACCGCGACTACCCGGATGATGAGGTCCTGCGCGACGATCGACGACCGCGCGGCCCGCGCCGTCCCGGTCCCGGTCTTCCGCACTACGATGATCACGCTCCAGAAGTCTCGCTCAACAGAGACATCCAGCTCTACCTCGGTCAGCGCGTGTACGGTGCAGCGACCTTGCCACTGAGGCAGCTCGCTCTTCAACAGGGCCATCGCCTCGACGGCGAAAGACTTGAAGGCGTTATCCTTGAAGCTGACGTGACTGGGCGTCTGCGTGTGCAGGCCCGCCTCGTCGTCAACGGCATGCCAGGACTCTGGGAAGAAGTGGTCGGCCGTCGTCGTGCGGTGCTTTTCTCGCTTCCCTACGGACAATCAGAACTAGGTCGCGAGATCCGCTCTCTTCAGATCGAGATCCGCGGCGATGCGGTCATCGACTCTGTAACGTTGCAACTCGAACGTGACCGCTACCCGCAGCCACGGCCTGGTCGCCAGCTCCACATCCGCACCATGCGCGATCTCCACGGCCCGCTCTCTCGTCCCTTGGATTCCGCCCTGGGTTTGCCGCTCCACCATAGCGATCGTTTGGTGAGCTCGCTCACTCTCGAAGCGTCGACGGTCGGCCGTGGTGTTCTGCAGATCACGCAGTACGGTGTGCGCGGTTCACTGGGCTACATTCCTGCTCTCTCACACCGTGCTCAGCTGATCCACATCTCTCTGCCGCGTCCACTACCGCTCAGAGACATTCAGTTGATCCTCACTGGTCACGTCCGCGTAGAATCACTCACGATTGAGTTTCTTCGCTAGACTTAGAATGGCTCTGGCAACCTCTCCCCCGAGGAAACCAGGGCCATCTCTTTTTTATATCCCATCCATTCCCATGCTCTATTTTCCAGATGCCTCGGCTGAGCGTACAAATCGCTCACTCAACATCTAGGAAAACCCCATGCGTTTAATTATTGCCGCTTTCTTAATCTCCACTTCCGCCCACGCTGCCTCAACATTAAAAGTTGACGTGATCCACACCGAAGTCGGCGTGCTTGACTACACTGATCGCCCGACACTTTGTGTGACCACCGCGCGGGAAGTTTCCACTGGTAAGCTTCTCGGAATCGTGGAAGACATCACGGATTGCTTTTGGACTCGCCAAGCTCGTCGCACGCAGGCGACAACGTTAGAGCTTCCGCGTCACGCCTTAGCGCCGGTTGAAGCTGGTGAAATGTTGCAACATTTACAAGGATTTGATTCGCAGCTAGAGTTTCTTTGGTCTAACGCTGACTAAAGGAATGTTGTGCATCTTCCCTCTTTGCAAGAGGGCGTGATCCTCAAACGCTACAAACGATTTTTTGCGGACGTGCAGTTGCCTGATGGCAACGTTGTCGTCGCGCATGTGCCCAACACGGGCAGCATGAAAACCTGCTGGGAGCCCGGCTGGCGCGCATGGCTGACTCCCGCCACCAATCCCGAAAGAAAACTTCGCTGGACTCTCGAGATGACGTCGGCCGGCAACGGCTTCATCATGGTCAACACGGCAAACGCGAACAAGCTCGCCGCCGAGGCCCTCACGGCGCGCGCACTCGCTCCGTTTGCTAACTACACCACCGTGACTCCGGAGCAAACCATCCTTGAGAGTCGCTTTGATTTTCGTCTCTCTGGCGCAGGTGTTCCTGACTGCTGGGTGGAAGTGAAAAACGTCACGCTGATGGAAACACCCGGACTCGCGAGTTTCCCGGATTCGGTGAGTATACGAGGCCTCAAGCATCTGCGGGACTTGATCGAAGTCAAAAAGATGGGCCAGCGCGCCTGCATGCTCTACGTGGTGGCGCGCTCGGATGCCGAACGTTTTACGTCGGCGATTAAGATTGATCCGGACTACGCGCAGGGCCTCAAGGACGCTCATAAAGCAGGTGTCGAGATTCACTGCTACCGGGTAGAACTTGAAAACAACATCTACATTCTTAAGACCGCTTTACCGATAGAGGGTCTCACATGAGACCTAATCAACTCTGGCTCGATCTATCCCAGAAAGAACTTCGCGTATGGGTGGATGCAAAACTCAGCCTCCCCCAGGCCAAAGGCAGCTCCACACAGCGTGTAGGTTTCTTCCGCGAAATTCCTATTTTTGCACTTCCGCCGGATTCAGCACATCCCATGGGCTGGACGTCGTTTGCCTGGAGCTCGCTGCAGGACAAGTTCAACGTGGAAGACGACTTCTGGATCGCGCTGGACGCCTCTCGCTACATCTTCCTCGAAGATCACGCGGAAAAGTTCACCGCCCCTCTGGCGTTCGAACTCCCGCTCGCGAGCGACGTTATGTTCTACGGCGGCACCTTCACGCCTTGGCACGAAGGTCACACCGCCTGCCTGAACCTCGCTCCGAGCAACATGCCGCTGTTCGTGTGTCCCGATCGCAGTCCGCACAAGCCGCTCAAGAACCACGACGACGTGGTGAAATTTTTCATCGAGCTCAAGACCACCATCCACAAGAGCACCAAGAAACAGATCCATCTCTACCCGGGATTCCTGCTGCGCTTTGAGACCAACCCGACGATTGCGTGGGTGCTGCGCTTGAAGCAACAACGTCCGGATCTGCGCGTGCATCTCTTGCTGGGCTACGATAGCTTCAAATCCTTAGCGACGTGGAACAAGGCACCCGAGCTGATGCGCTTGTTGAGTGGATTGTCGGTGGTCTCGCGCATGGAAACAGATGACCAGCATGCGCGTGATGCCGCGTGGGCCTTGGAACAGAACCCTCATCTGCAAATCAATTTCTTGGGACATCATCCCTATGAGCAAGTGAGTTCGACGTCTCTGCTGAATCAGAAATAGAAGATAGTACGAGAACGCGAAGTTTAATCGCAGCGGCGGTGAAACTTTAGTTTTCTTGCGATTCACTTCCGCCGGCGGAAGTAAAAAAAAGGGCCCCATTCGGGGCCCTTAAGCAGGATCTTTTTTAGAATGAGTTTTTAGTACCAACCACAGGTCCATACGTAGTCGCTCATGTAACGGTATGAACCGAATGAGTCGTAGCCCCAGTAAGAGACCCAGTTGTAGCCACACTGGTACGTCGGGCCGTCTGAGCCGCCGTCGTAGCCGCCGCCGCCATCTGGTGAATCGCTGTTGTCGCTTGAAGAGCCAGACAACAGTGCGATCACGAGGACCAGGCCGATGATCGGGCCGACGAACATGAACGCGTCGCCGGACCATGAAGCACCTTGTGCCGAGCTGTTCTTCGCCGCTTGCAAGATCACTTGCTGAGCATCTTCCATGTTCATTTTGCCAGCTTCAACGACTTCCATCGCAGCTTTCATGTCAGCAGCAAGCTGAGCGTCTTTCACGGCGCCAGCAGCAGCAGAGATAATCTCAGACATGCTCATGCCTTGAGCTTGCAGACCCACGATGTCCGACTTGAGCTTTTCCACTTGAGCTTTGTAGAACGCCGGATCTTTCTGATCCCACTCTACGCTTGTCGAGTAGCTGAATTCTTTCAGTACTGATTGCACGGCCGCTGGGCCGACAGAAGAAGCAGAAGCAGTGGTTACAAAGGCGAGGGCCAAGGTAAGCGTGAGTATGCGTTTAAGCATGGAAACCTCCGGTGATTTAAATAAGTACCGGCGCTATTTATCACTCTCCAACACGCTCCGTCAATCCTCTGCATAAAAAAGGGGAAGCCGAAGCCTCCCCTTTCCGTCGCTAATGATTCGCTTAACGAATTAGTAGCAGTAAGTGTCGTAGTAGCAGTCAGAGTACCAGAAGTAGCCCCAGCTGTCGTAGTAGTCGTAGCAAACGTATTCATCGTAGCAGCCTGAGCCGCCGCCGTATGAACCGCCGCCCGCGCCGCCAGCACCAGCAACTGCAGCAACGATCAAGAGAACGATCAATGCGCCGTAGAGGATGCCGTCAGAAGACCATGAAGCGCCAGCGCTGTAGTTCTTGCCGACAGTGTCGAGCAACATCTTGCGAGCTTCAGGAGCTGACAACTTGTTGATCTGAACGAGAGTCATCGCGTTCTGAACTTCTTTCGCGAGGTTCTTGTCTTTGATGTTGCTAGTTGCGAATTCCATCAACTCAGCGTTCGATAGGCCTTTCGATTGAAGCTCTTGAACTTGAGCTGTGAACTTTGACATCTGTGCATCGTAGAACGCGCGATCTTTTTGATCCCACTCTACGCTCAATGAGTAGTTCAACTCATCGAAAGCGGTCTTTAGGTTATTGTTCGACACAGCGTTGGCCTGAACGGTCACAAACGCGAATGCCAAGAAACTTACGAAAAACTTCTTGAACATGGATTCCTCCGGAGTTCGGGTTAATAAAAAACTATCTATCTTGTGTGACCTTCTAACCTTCCCCGCAACGACGCGACAAGGTCGAAAGTCTTACTTGTACAATTTTACACAGGTGCCGTTATGGCACTGGCCTTAGATTCCGCGAGCGTTGTATCGCTGCAAAATCTTCAGCTTATCGACGAAGGGTTGTTCGCACTGCTCTTCACATGTGTCGAGAATGCCTTCGATCAACTGCTTTCTGATTGTCGAATTCGTGTCTATTTTTTCGCGTAGGTTATAAACAAATTGTGGTGCCGGAGTCTCGCCTACAATCGCGCGCAGGTCCCACAGCATCCCAAAAACGAAATCACTGTTGGCATAGTCCGTAGTTTCGAACTCCACCGAGTACTGCTGCTTGCGCGTGGCCTTCTTACCGTTGAAGACGTTGTGGTCTTTAATGTTCGTCGCGAGCTTCGAACTGTTGGCGATCTGGCCTGCGAAGAAATCTGCCATGCCTTCGATGACGGCACTCGAGTGTGAAAGTTCGAGGTGATCCGAGAGCGCGACGTGGGCGTACTCGTGGTAGATGATCTCGGGCACGAGTGCCGAATCGAGCCAGAACCACTTACGTGAGAACGCTTTGCTCAGGGGATCGGCGTAACGGTAGACGGCTTCCATCATGAGACCCGTGCCTGCGACCCGCACGAGGTTCTCCCAGCCGATGACGTTTTCACTCGGCAGATCACTCGTCTGCGTGAGCACGAGCTGCGACAGGAAGCGCTGAAGACTTGTCATGTGCATCTGTTGACGAAAAGCACTCAGGACCGAGCCCCACTCGCCCATGCCGTTGCCACCCTTGATCTTGAGATCGTCGATGTGGACTTTCTTCTCGGGACGGAACCAGATTTCCATTTCCCATGGTTTCACGCCACGGCCCTCGATGCCTTTGCCGGCAGGGATCGTGAGTGCATTGTTGAATTGCGGCTCGAGGTTGTCATGAGCAAAGTGGCCCAGCTCGTTAAACTGGTTGGTGTGCTCGATGCGCACGACGATCTTTGGCAAAGCCGCCACGTACGTCGATCCGAGTTTGTCGACGAAGTAGTCGCGCGCTTTGTTCAAATGGAAGTACGTCGTCGCCGCGCGAAGAACTAAGTTTTTGTCGGCGTCGGTCATAGAGACCGCTTCGTCGCCCTTGCCCTTCACGACTTTAAAAAATTCTCCGTCGAAGCGCTCACTTGAGGTCAGGTGCTTCAATTCGACAGTGCGAATATTGGCATTGAAGCCCGCATCACGAATCACGGCGCGCGCAGTGACCACGTTCTGAGCGAAGCTCAGATTTGGGATCATGAATAGAGCGAGCAAAAGCGTTTTCATAAGCATGGCCTTTTAAAACAAACTGTCTTGATCGTCGTTGACTGGGTCGCGGTTCAACATCTCGATCACGGTGATGCCCAAAGCCGGCAAGAATCCGTAGGGAGGTGGAACCACCACGCTCAGCACACCACTGAACATCCGCACCCACGATCCGGCCTTGTCCCAGAACGTCTGATGCGGATTCCAGATCTCTTCGAGCTCCGCGACCTGGTCGAGCTCGAGCGCGGTGATGATGCCGGTCTCGTAGGCCGCGGCCATGAGATCGGTGTAGCTCGGCTGGCGTCCCAGGAAGTAGTTGTTGGTGCCGAGAAGCTTCATCTCTTTACGAAGCACACGGATCGCAAAACGGAAGCGCTCCATCGGATCGAGCGTGATGACTTCTTGAACCACGTCGTCGTTCTCGTACACGAGAATCTCGATTTTCGGACTCTCAAGACGCGTCTTAAG